>Ga0181398_1000001_pt1 | contig 124177 bp, 153 predicted proteins | sample 21SPOviralmetaG_FD_130127 | JGI IMG/M metagenome (GOLD analysis project Ga0181398, IMG submission 130127) | Marine viral communities from the oligotrophic San Pedro Time Series (SPOT) site, San Pedro Channel, CA, USA - 21 SPOT_SRF_2011-04-29 | ecosystem: Environmental > Aquatic > Marine >...
ATCAGCACGTAACAAATCATAACAAGGATTTTTATTTTTATCTATTGCTAATATCTGCATATGTTCTATTCCATTATGACGCCAGTTATAACCAACTCTAGTATCTTCACCTTTTATAAATCCATCATATCTAATTACATCCCACAACATAAATCTAATATCTTTAGGATCTGCTTCTAATACTTTTTGATTATCTGTTTCAATTATTTCTACGTCTTTTGTTACTACTGCGTGACCGTCAAATACTGTATTGTTACCTTGTGCAAGATTAATAAACTGTTTGTCATATATATTCCAACCTTCTATGTCCTGGCCTGATTTGTCCTTATATGAAACTTTGTTTTTGTGAATTATTATGTTTACTCTTAGTCCTCTACTAATGGGCTGTACTGCCGCTGGAAACTGATTAAACGTTTTATAATCTCCTGCACCTGGGTAACTTATAGGATAACTCATTATAAGTCCAGGCCAAACTTTGTTAATAGTTTCGCTTGTTAATCCTAAATCTAAATCTTGTCTAATTAGCTTTATAAAAAGTGGTGCTTCTGTAATGTTTATATGCATCATTGCCATTTGACAAGAAAATTCTTTTTCTTTTTGTGTAAATTTATCGTCAACAATATCATCAATGATATGTAAGAATTTAGGTATACTCATACCAAACTTTTTACCCATTCTTTTAGGTTCAAAGTTTTGCATTTCAAGATTAATCCAAGGATTGTATGCTATGCTTATCACTCTTTTTAAGATAGCTTCTTTTTCGTATTGACACAATAAGTCATACTTGTCTTGTTGACTAGTTTGTTGTTGCAGATTAGTGATGACTTGTGATAATAGGTGTACCTTGCTCATATAACTATTTATGCTAGTTAACACTATAGTTTATGAGCAAGGGTATTATTTACTTAAAAAGTCGTTTTCTTCTTCTGTGTATGGCCACATTATACTCTAAATCCTCTAGTTTGTAGCTTTCGTTGTCTTCTTTCGAGGTCAACTAAATCTACTGAATTTGCTAGATAACGTTCACTTTCAGACATAGTGATATTTCTAAAAAATTTCTTAATTGCTTGTATCATCTGATAGTAACGCCTTTGCTTCTTTATAGTAACCTTGTCTTGATAATTCAGCCGCCGCTCTTGCTCTGCCAATTGTTTCGAAGGTTTCAATTAACCTTGCAAAAAAGTTTTTTGTCCATTCTGCTACTGCATCGCACATAGCACAATAATTAGACGCCAAAGTATTCATCATTTGTTATATCCTTTTTAATCGCTGTTTTTATTACGGCTGGTGTTTTAAATGGTACCGCACCTGGGTTATCTTTCATCCATTGAAAGGCATAACGCCAGTCATTACCATATTCTGTTTTTGCCCATAGTAGTAAGTCTGCATCTGATGACTTGTGTTTGGTAACAAAAACATCAGAAATAGCCGTTACAAGAGCACTCAAAGTTCGAGTCATCTTATTACTCCATTATATGTTTGGGATACGTTCTCGGGAAAGCATCCATTTGTTCCAGTCTTTTCCGGTGTCAGTCGGTTTTGAGGCGTCGGCACGCCCTGGTCTTTCCCTAGTGCCTTCTCATTTTTTAAAAGCTGAGGTCGCTTTTTTGTATTCACTTTTATTTATCATCGCCATGCAAAAAATGCAGTCTATTTAGCAATGCCTGTGTGCAAGGCTGTTATGCTATTTGAGCAACAATTATTTTACAGTGAATTGTTCGTAAGTTCTGTTGATGACATTATGCGTTCTTACAAATGTTGCACATTTTGGCATATCTTTTAAACGCCTTGCTCCAATGTAAGTAGCCGCAGATCTAACTCCACCTAGTATGTTTTCTACTGTATCGTTAATAGGTCCTCTATAAGGCATAACAATATGTCTACCTTCATTCCCTCTATAGCCATCTTTTCGTTTGCCATGTTTCTCTCTAGCACGATCTGAGCTCATACCATAAAACTCAACAAACTGTTGTTCTTCAAAGTGTGGAACATATGTTCCATTATCTAGCTTATGAGCTCCACCAGTAGCAGTATGTTTAGTAATAATATTACCACCACCTTCTTTATGACCAGCTAACATTCCACCAATCATTACCATATGAGCTCCACCGCCAAGTGCTTTAGCAATATCTCCTGGATGTACACAACCACCATCTGCCATAATATGTCCATCAACGCCATTTGCCGCATCTGCACATTCTAATATAGCTGAAAACTGTGGTACTCCAATACCTGTCATTGTTCTTGTAGTACATACTGATCCAGGCCCAATACCAATTTTAACTACGTCAGCACCATTTATAATTAGTTCTTCTACCATTTCTGGAGTTACTACGTTGCCTGCTACAATAACTTTATCTGGATATTCTTCTCTTACCATTTTAATAAAGTCTACAAAATTCTCGTGATAAGCATTGGCAACATCAACAGTAATCATTTTTACATCAGGAAATGATTTTAATACTGCCTGCATATTGGAATAATCTTCTGCGTCTGGATCGTACATACGATTTGTTCCTGTACATACACTTACACTCTGTAAACGTAAACCTGTACCTGCGGCCGCTTTCCATTCATCTAGTGTTGTACTTTTTGTAATTACAGTCATCATTTTGTGTTCTTGTAATACTTTAGCAACTTCAAACGTACCTACACCATCCATATTACTAGCAAATATAGGGCAGAAGTCAATCACTTTACCAGAGTTTCGGAATGTAAACTTTCTAGTCATTTGTACATCACGTCTACTTGATAGTGTAGAACGTTTTGGTTCCATTAATACATCTTCAAAATTTAGTTTAACTTCTTCACGCACTCTCATTTTTCATTTCCTTTGTGTTAACCCGTTGCCTCAATTCTGTTGAACTGAATCTATGGTCTCGTTTATTAAAGTATAGAGAAATATCTCTCTGTTTACAGATATCTTTTCCTGTAAAATCTTTTTCTTTATATTCTTCACCTAATACTCGTACATTAATATTATACTTAGAAAGTATATCTTCTAAATCTTGTTCAGTAGTATATGGAATTATTTCATCTACATACCCTACTGCTTTTAATTGTGTATATCTTTCTACTACTGTTTGTATAGGTGAATTCTTTGTTGGTCTACTTATTGTAGGATCTGTTTGTAGTCCTACTATTAAATAATCACATTGTGCCTTAGCTTCTCGCAACATAGCAATATGCCCGGCGTGTAGTAAATCAAATGTTGAACAAGTAAATCCTATTTTCATTTAAATAATCCTTATAATATAAACAACTGTATAAAAGCCCAGCCGTTCATTAGAGTAAACCACGTACATAGTACAACTGCACTACTACCACGTCTGTATGTACTGAATACTGCAAGTATACTACCTACCAAATATAATGGAATAAAAATTTCTGTAGCAGGGTCAAGTATTGTAAAACTTAATATTGCACTTGCCATAATGAGAACTGTTGTCTCTACTATTTCTGCATAAAAGGCTAGCCTATCTTTAGCATAGCTTTCTTTAAAAAAATTTAATATTTTTGTCATTTATATTCCTAATATTCCGTATGCTTCATATGGTAACCAATGTGTATTCATTCTTTCTGGGTGCCATAATACTGTTATAATGTTATCTAACTTCCAACTTTCGCAATTACCATCTTCATCTGTAGCTAAACAAGTGGCACCTGCAGGTATCTTATCTAATACTTCTTCGTGCCTACTACAAACTTTAACTTCACTATCATTATAATATACGATATGATCGTGAGTATGTCTACCATTTTCTTTAATACTGCCTCCTAGGCTAGTAGTTAAGAATTGGCAACCTCTACTTATTCCTAAAATAGGTTTGTTGTACAGTCTTGCTAAATCTAACGTGTGCTTTTCGACTCTTAATCTATTTTCATTGTACTGCCAATTTCCGGGTATCATGCTATTGCCACCTGTGAACACTATAATATCGCTACTGACTATTAAATCTGTTTGATAATGATCTAAGTGATTTGGAATAGGCCGTAAAGTATGTCCATTGAACATATCATAAAATCCGTGATCTATGCTGTCATATGGACCGTTTCGAAAGTCAATCACACGTTGCGTGATTGCTATTTTCATATTTGTTTAACTTACTCTGTTTTTTCTAATGTAACATCTAAAGGAAAACCATTTCTTCTGGCTTCTGTTACAGTTTCTACGCATTTTTGTTCTGCTACTTCGTAGCTATAGGTGCCTGCTACACCTTTACCTTTTTTATGTACTTCTAACGTAATAGCTTCTGCTTTTGTTTTTGTTTTATTAAAAATAGTTTGGCATATATTAATAACAAATTCCATAGGTGTAGAATCGTCATTGAGTAGTATTACACAATACTTAGGTGGAGATTTTAACTTTGTAATCTCTGCTACATCACTTGTCTGAGTTCTTGTCATAATTATGCCTTCCTATAAAGATATTTATAGATCTATTTTGGTTTGTCCATAGCAATTCGTCTACGATGTCTAGCTTTACCAGCCGCTTCTGCTTTGATTCTTTTTTCCGTGTTACTTACAAAGTGTCTACGGTCACGAACTTCTTGCATTATACCTTCTTTTGCTATCATCTTTTTAAGTCTTCTCATAGCTTGTTCAAGGTTTCCGTTTCTAACTTCAACAGTTAAACCTTTTACTTTGGGTTGATCGTCACGTCTAGTAGGCCGTCTATCATTTGACTGCCAATTTTTTGTATAGTTTTTATTATATGCCATATGTTTTCTATGTTTTTCCAGTTACTCTGTGACTTTGAACACTAATATGTTCAAATTTGATATTAAGTTTTTCTGCAAACTTATTTAGCACTTCTTTAGCGGACTCAGGTCTGCCACGTTCTCTGCCTTTCATTGTCACCATAACTGTTAGTTTGTTATTTTTATCTAAGAATTTACGAGCCATATTAGCTTTTGTTTCCAAATCATGGATATCAATGTTTACACCCATTCGTATTTCCTTAATTTCTACAATGCTTTCGCGTTGTTTCTTTTTAGCCAGCTTTTGTTTTTGCTTTAGCTCATACAAATGTTTATTGAGTGCGATAATTCTGCATACTGGTGGCTGAGCTTTTTCAGCTATTAGTACTAAATCTAACTCCATTTCTTTTGCTTTTGCTAAGGCTTCCTTTGTAGACATGACCTGACTATCGCCATCTGGAAAGGAAACTCGTATTTCTGCAAATTTAATACGTTCATTTGCAGTATACAAAGGTTTTGTATCTCTTCTTCTAAAATTCCTATTTTGCATTGGTGCTCTTAATGTAATGGGGTTCTGCGTTTTTAGAAATAACATCTTTTGTAATAATAATTTTGTTTATACCTTCACTGGACATTTCTGGTAACCTATATTGTAATTCAAGTAATGCACCATCAAGTATCTTACGCAACCCTCTGGCCCCTATTTCTTCTTTTATTGCTATGTCTGCTACCTCTTCCAATGCTTCCATTTTAAACTCTATTTGTATTTTGTCAAGTAAAAATAATTCTTTAATTTGCTCTACAATAGCATCTTTTGGTTCTGTTAATATCTTTACCAAGTCTTCTTTGCTTAGATGGGATAATACGTTGGTACTTGCAAACCTACCAATAAATTCTGGTATTAATCCATACTTTACCAAGTCTTTGGTTTGTAAGTACTCTGTCCAATTTTCTATCTTATGACCTTCTTCACCATTAAAGCCTATTTTTGATTTACCAAGTCTATTAGCAACTACTTCTTCTAAACCAACAAATGCACCACCAACAATAAACAATATATTGGTTGTATCAACAATTACTTTTTCTGGATTACTTTGAGGCTTATTAGGTACTGTTACTTTACTACCTTCTATTAGCTTTAATAAACTTTGCTGAACTCCTTCACCACTTACATCTCTACTTAAACTTACAAAGTCATTACGTTTTGCTTTTTTATCTATTTCGTCAACATAAATTATACCACGTTCTGCTCTTTCTACGTTGTAATCTGCCGCTTGAAATAATTTATGTATTAATACTTCTGCATCTTCTCCTGCATAACCGCTTTCGGTAATAACTGTAGCATCTGTTACAACAAATGGAACATCTAAATGATTGGCTAGTGTTTGTGCCATTAATGTTTTACCAGTTCCTGTAGGACCTGCAATAAACACATTTCCTTTTTGTAATTTTGTTTTTGTATCTGATGTAATTCTTCTATAATGATTATAAACTGCTACACTTAAAGTTTTCTTTGCTTTATCTTGACTTATAACATAATCATCTAAATGCTTGTGTATTTCTCTAGGTGTAGGAAGATTAAATTTCTTTTCTATTGTATTTTCTATTTTAATTTCATTGTTCTGTAATATGCCGTGACATAACTCTACACAATCAGAACAAATGTGCATAGCATTTTCACCTGCTAATAATTTTTTTACTTGGTTTCTACCTTTTCCGCAAAAATTGCAGATTATATCATTTGGTCTCATCAAAATACTCTGGGTTCATTTGTAACCTTATATAGTTATGTACATCTTCCATCTTAGTGACTACTAAATTTTCGCCTGTTGCGTTTATTAGTTTTATCGTATCTCTTCTAGTGTACTTATCACTGTAAAACAGTACAACTTTTTCATCGTCTCTTGGTTTCATTAATCCTGCAATTATATCTGCTTCTGCACAGGTATCAAGATCAATAATCATAAATTCACAAGTTTTTGATACGTTCCATAGCCATGGTAGGGTATTTGAGTTAGTTAGTTTATTTTGTATATAGAATACAATGCTTGTTGCAATATATTTTTCAAATATATCTTTTACTTTTGTTATTAACTTTTGATTGGTACTGGTTATTAGTACACTTACACCGTGTTCAGTCAACATTAAATCAGGAGGTGTGACTGTGTAAGAACTATTGTCTAATTTCATTTCTTAATATCTTTTAATATTGTGTTATACACTTCTTGTAATACTTTTTCATCTGCTCTTGATATAAGTTCTTTTAGTTCTAAAGATGCATCATCAGCAAATATTTGTTCAATTTTCTTTTTAACAACACCTTCGCCTTCCATATAACTTGTACCTGGCCAACTTCCGGTGCTTTTCATTTCAGCAACAATTTTATTTACTAATTCTTTTTTTTCTTTCTTTGCCGCTGATCTCTCTTTACTATTTAGTTCCCATTGAACCTTGTTGACTACATACTTACGTTCGCCGGTTTTAATGTCTACTGTATATTCTTCACCCTTCTCGTCTTTAAAAATTTCTGGTGGAGTATCTTTAGATTCAAGATATCCTTCTGATTCAGTATCTTTAGCAAGTGCCTCAAGAATTTCTTTATCTTCTTCTTGAATTTTTTCTGCTATTTCGAGTGTTTGTTCCAAAACTTTATCTTGTACATCAGACTCTTTGGTAGTCTCTGGCTCGATCTCAATATCTGTATCATCTTCTCTGATGTTGCTGTCTTCGCTAGATTCAGTTTGTTCTTCTTGTACTGTTTTTTCATTTAAGATTTTTGTTTTCTTGCCCGGCCTGGGATACCTTTCTACCAATATAATACCTGAGATAACAAGTACAATGGCCAACGGATCGAAAACACAAACAAGAATTAACATAACAAATCTAACGGCATCTTCTAACATATTTCTTGTTGCTTCGTCACCGTAAATTAATTCTGCAATGTATTTAACCGGGCCAACTTCTGCTTCTAATTGTCTGCTTTCGCCTTCTAACGCAATTTTCTTGCTATATAGATCGCCAAGCTCTACATTAGATGCTTTGATATTATCTCTTAATGCAATTATTTCTTCTGTACTATCTTCAACCTGTCCCTGGCCTAATTGTGCTCTGAGTCTAGTAATTAACTCATTTGAGTCAGCAATTTGTTGTTCAGCTAGTGCTCTTAGTCTCTTGATCTCATTTCTAGCATCAACAATTACTGGATCTTCTTGTGTTTTTATGTTGTTTATAATTTTTAAAATTTCGTCTTTACGTTCATCTTTAGCTTGTCTAAACTCTTTAACTGCTTTAGCAGTTCTACTACCATATCTACCATCTTGTCTAGCACCAATCATGCCTTGTAGCTTCTTAATATTTTCTGTTGCTACATACATATCTATTAGTTCTAAGTCTTTTTGAATTTTATCTAATTCACGAGTGTATGGCTCTATAGTTTTTTCTCTATCAGCTAATTGCTTTTCTATACGTTCATTTAATTCTTCAATAGAAGGATTAACACCATCATATGCAGTATTAATTCTTTCTTGCTCTTGATTAATTTTATCTTGTATTGTAGTATCAATTTTATCATCTTTATTTTCAAAGTTTGAAATCTTTGTCTCAAATCTAACTACATCTTGTTTAATTCTAACAATACTGTCTTCTATAATCTCTATTTGAGCTACGTTCTCTGTGGCTAGACTTGTTTGCTGGATATGAGCTTTACTTAAAAAGCCAAATATACCCATACTCGTGATAAACATGAGCAACAGTACTGCCACGGAGAGATACGTTCTAATAAGAATGGGTGCCTGTCGCCAATGTAAATGTAACCATACTGCCGACGTTAGTTTACCAATTTCTAGTACGGAACCCATGATAATAATAGGTATCATAGCCGCGGAGAATATAGCAACCAAGCCAACGATACTGTAGTAGGCCGCTACTGCACTAATTGCCAGAGCCACTAATATTGTCCAATAACCAAAATACCTCATATATTATTTCCCTTGAATAGTATACTTTACTGCATGGCCTTCTGTGACCATCAGTTCGTTAACGTTTACTTCTTTACCTGTGTCTTTTTCTGTTATGAATATAGTTCCTAACACTCTACCATACTTTCCTCGCTTATTAAGGATAGTAATAATTTTAAACTGTCTTGGTAACAATTCTGTTAAACGTTGTTTTGCTTCTAAACCTTTTTGTTTAGTATTAGAGTCAGCGGATCTGCTATCTGGAGTACCAACTCCATACAACTTTAGTCGTTGTCTAACAGATAAATCAAACCCTAGATCTATTTCTAAATCTACAGTATCTCCATCTATTACTCTAATTAATCTAGCATTATAGGTATACATATAATTTCACATTTCTTTTAATAACATAGATATAGTCTATGCCATGTATTTATTCAATATTTAAGATTTAAAAACTACTATGTTTTGCGAGAAACTACTTTATCTGCTAAACCAAAGGCAACTGCCTCGTCTGCACTTAGATAATTGTCTCTCTCCATAGCTTTTGATAGTTCATCATACGACTTATTAGCAGTATTATGCTTTTCATAGATTTTTGTTAAATTTTCTTTTATTTTAATAATCTCTTTTACTTGTATTTCCATGTCAGTAGCCTGCCCACCTGCACCACCACTTGGTTGGTGTATCATAGTTCTAGCATTAGGTAATATATTACGTTTACCTGGCTCACCTGCCATTGCAAGGAAACTACCCATACTACAAGCCTGCCCTATTACGATTGTACTTACTGGAGATTTAATAAATTGCATCGTATCATAAATTGCAAGACCTGATGTTACTGCACCTCCAGGACTATTGATATAAAAATTAATATCTTCTGCGTTGTTTTGTGACTCACAAAATAGCATTTGTGCTACTACTAATTGAGCTGAATGATCGTTAACTTCGCCATTAAGCATTACAATTCGATCTTTAAGCAAACGACTGTAAATGTCGTATGCACGTTCACCGCGACCTGTTGTTTCTATTACTGTTGGTATAAGCATTTTATCTCCTATTGTTTATATCTTGCTTGTAAATCAAATATTATACTATATCTAGTATTTAAGTCTTTACCTGGGTTATGTTGCATTCCGTGGTATGTTGGTATTAGTCCACTACGTTCTGCATTTTCTCCAAACATCCATAGCATCTTATTTCCAGCTAATTGATGTATAAGTTCCCATTTATTTGACTTTGTATTCTTAGCTCTAAACTCAGCATAATTTTCACCTAAATGTAAACCACCTAACGTTTCATCACAATGTTCGTCACCAAATCTTTCTGTGTTGAACTTCCTATGTTGAACTCTATTTTGTTCTGTGGCTATAGGAGTATTATACTGTATTATCATAAGTTTGTAAAGTAATTTCTCAATTAAATCAAGTTGGTCTGAATAACATTCATACAAATAGTGTTCTAATACCGGTTTAAAAGCTTCATGCATACCCGTAAAATAGCTTATAGCTTCTGTGGTATGTTGTAGCCCATCTTTAGTCCAATCGTAAATATACGCCTTTCTACGTTGCACGTAATCGCCTATATTCACCTCACTATCCCAATCATGTGGACCAACCATATAATCATCATCATAACTTAGAGCTGATCCTGAATATTTTTTTGAATAACTCTTTTCTGGTATTTCTGGGTCCTGCCAATCTTGGTATTGTTTTTCTTTATTTACTTTATCAAAAAGATCTTTATCTAATTCTTTGAATAATTTATCTGCCATTTCCCATCTATTGTTATAGGTAGTAGATAGCAAGTGTGAGTCAACCATTGGCCACTCACCTGTGTCTTGATATGCAAATATATCTTCTAATGAAATTAGATTATGACTTGTCACTGTGAACCTCGATGGGACGAATTTCTTCATTACCATCTTTGGTTCGAACAATTCTTATCTTATTGTCAGCTTCTAATAACCTTAATGTAAGTTCCATACCTTGCATTACACCTTCACGATGCCCACTTCTAAAATTGAAATAAGCACAGGCAATGGTAAATGCAACTAGAACGATAGTCATCTCTATTGATATCATATTAATATTTATCCCTATTTTTTGTGTCTTTGAATACATGGTATAGTATTGCTACCAACCATACTAATAAAGTTATCTGCAATTCAATACGTGCTGACACAAATATATCAAAAATTTCAATCATGAATTTCCATAAGTTGAAGGTTAGCTTTCATATATAGATCTGTGCCATGTACTTTATCCATAGCTTCTAATAGATTTATTTTTTCTTTTATATAAACTTCAGCAAATTTTGGATCATGCTCAACTATTGATTTTGTGTTGTCAATAAGATCTGCTAGTTTAATCATTTGTGCTTCTTTACTAGCCATACCCAAACGTTTAGCTTCAATAGCCTTACGTATTGCTCTGTTGCCATCTTCTGGTTTAGTTACATCAGTTAATTCTACAACTAACTTAAAAACTTTCCAACCAAATTCTTCAGCAATTTGCTCTCTGGTTACATTAGTATCTTCAACTGTATCATGTAAAAGGGCCGCGGCAATCATTTCTTTTGTACCGCCAAATGCCGCAACAATTTCAGAAACGGCAATAGGGTGAACAATATAATCATCACCTGTGTACTTCCGTTTCTGGTTTACTGCGGCGTGTGCCGCAGTAGAAAATTTAAGTGCTCTATCAATCAATTGCATATCCTCTAGTTTAAGTAAAGTGGGCCTGTCCATCTAACAGTATATCCACCATCTAAAATATTACCTCTTGGAGCATTAAGTGCAGGAGCATTCCAACCTGCCGCTTTAAGAATATCACCTTTTTTAAAATGTTTGAAGTCTACTTTAGATATAAAACCCCAAACACTATTTTCTCTAATAATCTTGATGTATTTCTTACCTTCTTTAACTTGAATGTTATCTTCCATTGAATCAACTACACCTTGACTATAACTACTCATTTCTTTTGTCCCATTTGAAGTAGTCCAATTAATGTAGTCTGTTTTAATTGCTTGGATTAAAGTGTCTATTTCTTTTTGCATTTATATTCTCCTTTGTTTCTAACTATACTTATATAATAAGACATCTTGGTATAAATGTCAACCTTTTAATCAAAAAAAGTTAAATAAAAAACCCTTTAATTACAAGGGTTTTCTCATCCTTTCAAGTTTTTTTGTAATTTTTGATGCAGTTTGCATCCAGAAATTGTAAGCCCAAGTGTCTTTTTTTGACATATTTGCCGCTTTTATACAATTAGCTACTCTTTTTTTATATAGCTGAATTGTTTCATTAGTTATTTCCATCTTCTTGCTCCTTAATATAATGATGTGGATATGCTTTTGGTCTTTTTTCTTTAATCAATTCCATATAGGCTTCAGCTTCATTTTTGGTTGCAAATTGTGCTACTGCAACTTCATCATGAATACGTGGTATATAAATTATTTGAAACATTTTTTCTCCTATTTCCATTTATAATTTTCGTTAAAGTATTTGTCAACTTTGACCGGGTCTCCACCCTGCTCTTTACAAGACTTTATAAAATGTTCTACTAGTTTACCTGCATATTCTCTATATGGAGGTATAGATTTATCCATAGCTTCTCGTACTACCGGTTGAGGTATATTTGCTATAATCATTGTAGGTTGATCTAACAATCTCAAATAATCACCTGCCTTGCACATATCATTCTGTATCTTGTGTGCTTCAGGTGTAGGATCAAATTTCTTGTCATCTTCTTTTAGCAATCGCCTTGATTCATCTACTAAACGACACATTAATGTTCCAAAATAATTACCTGTTGTTATATCAAATTGCATTAATCTTCTTTCTTCCATCTAAAGTCATCTGATGTCCATTCAGGGTCATCATAATATATTCCTTCGCTATCTTCATAAGGAACACATTCTTCTATTTTCTTTGTGCTATATAAATCTTGTGAATAGTCTGTATTCCAATCATTAGCATATACTGATACTTCTTCGCCTTCATGGAATCCATCTTTCCATTCAATTTTTTCAATACCGCCTTCTTCTAATACAGCCTCTTCAGCTTCATCTTTAGAATTAGCTACTACATCATACTCTACCCATATGTTATAGTTTTGTCTTATTCTATATTTCTTTTTACCAATATCCTGGTGTGGATTATCTTTGCTATAGTCTTTCATTAGTCCTCCCTTTGTCCTTTTCCATAATCAACTATTACAGGAAATCTTGGAACACCATCTGGAGTATAATCAAAAAATCTACAAGTAGCCCAGTCTGGAGCATCTTTAGATTCCCATAAAGCCTTTAATTGTGCTTGTTGTCCTCTTATACCACTTCCAAACTTTCTTCCATCTGGAAGTTCTAGCATAAACCTTTTTGCATATCCAGCCCAATTACCTGAGCCTTCTAACATTTCAACAACCTTATATTCTTCAGATTTGAACTCTTTTCTTTTTAGCAAGTTCTTACTTCTTTTGTTTTCATAAGGTGTATTATTTCTAACCATTTGTCCTTCGTAACCATTTTCCATATAATCACTATAACAAACATCAAGCTCTTCTTGTGTCTCACAAATATCTGTTCTTACAGGTCTAATAATATCTGATCTAAGAGACTTTAATACTTTAACTCTATCTACAAAATTAGCAGTAGGATTATTACTATCAAAACAATCATATATATGATATTGTACCAACTCAGCACTTTCAGCAATCTCTTCTGGTCTACATTTTACTTTTCTAACAAGACTTGTAATTTTATTAAAATCTGCTTTTAATTCATGATTATAAAGTTCACCATCTATAATCATATTTGGATTATCTTCAATAAACTTTTTTAATGATTCAAGAATATGAGGACAACTATTAATTGGCTTTCCAGCTCTAGTCCACATTCCATTTTTATCAACTACACATCTAATACCATCTAGCTTTGGCTGACTGTATCCACTACTTTGTGGTCTTTTAGTATAGTCATGTGCCAACATAGGCTTAAACTTTTCATAGCTATCAATTTTATTTACATCTGTAAAATATTCTTTTTCAGCTTTCTTATCCCATAAAGCCTTTGCTTCTGCTTCTGCTTGTGTTAATGCAGTAGTGGCATTTACTTTGCCAACATTTTTAGGAGTGCTTAGGTTCCATTCACTGGTAACTTTTTGACCATCTTGTGTACCACTAATAGTTCTTGTACCAGCAGTATCACCTGTGTATCCATATTCAACTTCCCATATACGAACTTTACCTGTTGTATCTCTTTTATATAAAGTTTCTAGTTTTGTAATGTTTTCCACTAAACAATCTCCCCATAGTAATTTTTGTTATACCAAATATCTCCATTTGGTGTCTTAGCTGGACCGTGTACTGCATATTCCATTGGATCAGTATTAAATTTACTTTCCAGAATTTCGTGTGCTCTTTTAGCAGTCTTAAAAGGACCTGCTACAACATCACTTGAAATAAGTTCAAATCCATCACCAGGTATATCTCCCCAATTCATTGAACTTACATAAAAACCTTTTTTAACCAAATATGGATTAATTTTAAAATGTCTCATTATTGTGCCTCCATATAAGTTTCAGTAATATCACCTTTTTCAATTAATTCATCTTGTATTTCTTGAGCAGTATAATCAGCAAATCCGCTTTCCTGTCTCCAATCAATTTCATCTTCTATATTATGCATTCTCATAACGTCTTTTGTACCGATTCCACCTAAACCTAATTTAAGTTCGTTTAACTCTCCCCTTAAATCTTCCATTTCCATTTGTTCTACTGTTTTCATATATTCTCCTTTTTTCTAACTATACATATATAATAAGACATCTTGGTATAAAAGTCAACCAGAAAAAGAGAAAAAAATACCCTTATTTTATGCGATTTTTTGGATTATTGCCAAGGAAATGTTTGAAATTTAGGTAGCATATCTTGTGGTTCAATATCATCTACCCATATTGGTTTTGGCTTGTATTGACCTTGTGGATCTACATATGCTATCATAACCTTTTTGCCAAGGTTATTTGTTTTTATTAAACTTATAAAATTATTCAATAATTGTACTCTTGTTTTTAAACTGTAGTAAAACGCCGTAGCTTGATAATCAAATATATTGCTTAAATGTATATAAACGTTACCTACGTTATCAGCTATTGTTCTTACTAATTTTTCATTATCTTTAGTATTAAAGAAATCATGTTTGTAATAATTATATTCTATTCCAGGAAATTCAGAATCAAACCATAGATCAAAACCTTCTTGTTCATCTAGTAAGTATTGCATATCATTTTTCATCCTAGCACCACGTGTTATAAATGCTTCTTGATGTATACTAGGTGACATAGATTTAATTAATTTGTCTACAAAACTTAAAACATCTTGTTGATGTCCATCCCATTCAGTAACCCAACGTTTTGCATTTATTAATGCTATGTTGCTTATATCTACAACATCTACATTTGTACCTGCTCTAAAGTTTAAAGAAAATGGATACAGTATAGGATTTAATCCACCAGCACTTGTAATTAATTTTGTAAACTTAATATCTTTATCTGCTGACATATAACGTCTAGCAAGATTTGCATTATCTGTATTTGCTACAAATGAAACTTGTAAATTTAACATATCAATTAATCTTGACATATTATTAGTATCTGGATTATTAAAGTCTAACACACCATCAAATGAACTAGGAAATATTACCGTACCAGTTTCTGCTTTTGATACCTCTGTCATAAACTGGCTAAAGTTAGGAAATACTTGTCCTTGCTTTATAACTAATACTCTTTTAAAACCATTTATGTCAGCTATATTTCTCAAGTCATCTACAGAGTCTCCAATGAATTGTTGTACTCCATAATCTTCTAATTGTTTATGATAATACTCAATTAAATTCTGAGAAAAGCCTTTCACAAAGCCATCTAGATCATCATGTAGGTGCCAACCTACACATATATCTAAACTGTGTGCTTTTAAATTTTTTAAATGTTCTCTCATTCGTCCCAATGCATTTTGTTATTTTTCTGCCTAGAATACTCTATTTTTAATTTTAACATTTCTGCTACAGAAAATCTAAAGTTATATCTTTTAAAACTTACAGTTACATAACTTGCTGGTAAACGTGCTGGTCTAGGACCACAGTCATTGTAATACCACCAAATCTTACCACAGTCTTTTGATTGCATACCTTGTATGCCATCTTCTGTTTTCCATTTAGCAAGTATTTCTTCAAATTGATCTTGTGTTACTGCAAAATTTGTAACTATGTAATCAGTAATTTTAAAAGATACTTTTACTTTCTTTTCTTCTTTAAAAAGATATATTTTAATTAAATCAGAAAATAAAACTACGTTGTTATGATCTAAGATTGTATTCATTTGTTAACTCTGTTGCTACTGTTTCATCAATCTCTTGATGAGTTTGAAAATCTTCATAATATTGATTTATCCAATTTTGATCTGGTGCATCAATACCTATAGTTTTCCATAATGTATCTAAACCTTCTAGTGTTGTCCATTGACTTTGTTTAAGAATAATATCTCCTTCACACTCGTCAATAAGATTGTTATAAGCCTTTTTAGATTGAAACTTATCTACTACTTCTTTTACTCCAGGCCATGCATGACTATCTGTACTATTATTATTATTTTTTGAGTCTAACATAAGAGTATTATATTCTCTTGCCGCCCAATGTACTACGTTTCCATCCCATTCGTCTATAGCAGTTCTAATCATAATAACAGGAAGTTCTCTACTCCACTTCCAAATGTCTTTATAATTTTGGGCGTGTAATAGTACTGCAATACTTTTATTATTAATTAAGTTTAATAGTCCATCTAATTGTGGTACTGTAATTTCCATGGTGTTTCTTATGTTGTAATTGTAATATTGACTGTCACCTCCTTCTATATTCCAATAATCATCATGTACTCTTATTTTACCTAAGATACCAGGTTCGTGATCTATAGATTTGCCGTCAAGTTCATATGAAGCCCAATGTTCTCCTGCTTGACTTGTGCCATGTAGATTTGGACTGTTGTTTAGCAAATAAGGTACTTCCATTTGACTAAGACAGCTATGACTGCATACTAGATATAATGTGTTCATTCTATTCCTTTGTTAATTTTCTTTTTTCTCTAATGGCTTCTTGTAAATCAAGTATTTGTTCGTTTTCTATTAGTCTGATAATAGTTTCAGTTACGCCAATGTCTTGTTGTATCATACCTAATTTAGCCATTAGTTTTTCAAGCTCTACAGTATAAAACTTTAATTCTTTTTTCTTTCGGTCACGTTGATCATAGATATCGGTAATATCTATTATTAATTTAGTTGACTTTGAGTTGTGTCCTATTAAACTCATCTTACTCTCCACTAAATAGGTTTTTCCGATGGCTTTAGTCCTATAGGATTTTCAATCCCGGGCCAAGATAACCTACTATACTATTTAGTTAAACTCTTTAGCCGTAAATATACTATAACCTATCTTATGAGTTATACCTTCAGCTACAAAGTTTGATGCAGAATGTATTCTACCCATATCAAATATAATAGCATTTCCTGGTACCCATGGAATTACTTTTTCTACAGTTAAACCATGTAATGACTCATAAGGTAAATGACTCAAGTACTTTTGATGTATTTCTTTGTCAAAAGGTTTATCAGTATAATTAATGATATTTGAATAATCAGTTAAACTTTTATTGTAATAGCTTTCAGGTACCGGATCGTATCCTCTAAATAATTTAACAGGACCATCTAAATATGCTTGATCAAATGTTACAAAATTTGTTTGCTTACTTATTTCTAAAGGTAATACCAAAGTTTTATATATAGGATAAATTTTTTCTTCATAGTCGTCATTGTGTGCAATATGAGGTTTTTCAACTCTAAATATATTACTACCCCATACATAACAATTTGATCCTAAAATATCCCATACTAACTCTTGAACTGGATTAAACCATTCTTGTTTCTCGTCTCTATCTGGACTATAATTCATTACAACAGGTCCTTGTGATCCTGATTGTTTATATTTTATAATTTTTTCAGATCCACGAAAATACTCTAACAAATATTCAATCATTGACGGTGTAACTGCACCAACTAGATACTTAGAAGGTTTATATCTGTCTAATATTTTTTCTTTATCTTCTTGCGTTCTCATTACCATACTCCTAACACTTTACCATTACCTGCTATAATAAAAATACAAGTAACAATGTGTAGTACTATCCAAAACGTTCTTGCTATTAATGCTTTCTTTACATCAGTTTGTCTAATAGGAAGGAACTCTGGCTTGTCTTCATCATTGAGCCCAATTGGCATACCAACTGTCCTTGCCCAAGTTTTAAGCCAACGTCGTTGCCCACTCACCCTACAAACGCCTTTTCTAGTACATAACTTCCTGGCTCCTTCATGGTGCCTTCTGTGAATCCTCGATCTTCTAAGAATTCTTTTAATTCTAAATTCATAGGCATTGAACCGCAAATCATGACTCTATCGTTTTCCGCATCTAACGGTTCTAGCCCTAGTTTCTTTTGAATCTTACCTTCGTATAGTGCGGTTGTAACTCGTCCTTCGTTTTCACTTTCCTCACGTGTAGTGGTCATATATGTACAAAGTTTGTTTTGTGTTATCTGTCCATATATTGGATCATCGTTCAACCCTTCTAAATATTCTTTAAAAGGTAGTTCTTTTAAATTTCTTGCTCCCCATACTATAATAACCTTTTCATAATGTTTATAAGTATCTAATCCTCTAGCAATACTCATAAATGGTGCTATACCAGTACCTGTAGCCATCAAGTATAAGTTACGTCCAGGTAACATATTTTGATTAATTAATGTTCCTGTACTTTTTGTATTTACTTCAATTTCGTCACCAATTTTAATATCTTTTAACTTACTAGTTAGTGGTCCATCTGGAATTTTAATACTATAAAACTCTAAATGCTCTTGATGATTAGGGCTTACTACACTATAAGCTCTCATGATGGGTTTATTTCTTTGTAATTTTTCTGACCAATTATCTAACCCTACCATCATAAACTCACCATCAATGAATCTAGTTCCTGGGTCTCTTGTAGTCTTAAAATAAAACAATGTGTCAGTATAATGTTTTACTTCTAATACTCTTTCTTTTATTTTAGCCATCGTATACGTCCATTTTATCCTTAATTAATTCTTTCCAATTTCTTAATGGGGCTGAATTTAATGCTTTAGCAACTTTACTGTATTCTTCATCATCGTAATCAAACATTAATTTTCCTATGTCAACAGTACATACCGGACAATATTTTTTAATCATTTCAGTTTGAACCCGTTGCTCTTGTAGGTTGTCTTCTAATAATAATTTATTCTTTAATTCACCGTACGGTCTTAATTTATTTGCTCTTTTAATTATCTTTCTAAAATGCTGAGGATCTCTAGCATCTAACAGATACAAACAATCTGGTCTTACTTTATCTAATATTTGTTCAAAACCGCCTTCCTTAATAGCTTCTTTTACATTATGTAATAAGTTTGGTTTACAAGCAATCTTAGTAAAATTTGTTACATTTTTAAGTCTTCTTTTTTCTTTACTAGCAGTTATATATGAATGTATAACGTGTTGTTCCCAATCTCTGGTATCATCATTTGAATGTAAATGAGATGTATGCCTAGATTTTCCTTTTATTACTTTCCAAAGATTATGTTGCTCTATTGAATAGTGTAGAGGCTTATCAGTTTTTTGCCCCCAAAATTTATCTATCATTCTATCTCTACCCCAACATTGGGAATCTAAAAATCCATCATGTTGAGACATAAACCACAAAAACATATTACCACTCATACAGGCTGTATGCATAAGTAAATGACATTCTACTTTATTCACCTATTAATTCCTTTGCATATTTTAATTTGTAATTCCAGTTATCTATAGGTCCTGATTTTAAGTATCTTAAAACATTTCTATATTGTTCTATATCGTATTTAAATAAAAGACCATCAACATCTACATCACATATTGTATAATCTTTTCTAATATTATTTATAGCTTCACTTGCAATGTCGTGTTGCTCTAAAAGATAGTCAACACTAAACTCTTCATTATGTGTATTTAATAGTTTTAATCTAGCTACAAGTTTCTCAAAAAATTCTGTATTATTTCTATCAACTGTTAAATTATATATAACTGTTGGATTAATTTTTTTATATAAATCTAATTTATATAATTTATGTGGTGCATGAATATGTGTTTTTAATACTATCTTACGAAAATTAAGTTCTGGCAACCAATCGTGTTCTTTTTGTCTTTTAATGATACTTTCTAAAAACTCTTCCCAAGTATTATCTTCTACAAACCATTTATGATAATCATCTGGTCTAAAATGAAAGTAACCTTTATCAAAGTTTTCTTTACTGTAGTCTCCTTGATCTTCAGTATTACTTTTTACTGTAAGTCTTGGACGTAAAGGGGCAGGTAAGCCTCCTTTATGTAGGTTAAAGAACCATGTAAATAAATTTCCATAATACCCTTGACTGTGTACACACAGATGGCATTCTATATTTTTCATTGAATCCAGTTTATTATTCCTCTGATTGCAAGACACAAATACATAAGTTCCATTAGAGCTCTAGGTATGTCTTTATCTTTATATCCCATATAAACCCATATGCTACAACTAAAACAGGCTATACCCCAACCAATCCATTGAACTTCTGCATTACCACCTGACAAAAGAAATGCACTTAACATAGCAAGAATAAATCCTACCCATCTCCATCCATCAATTTTATGATAGTAACGTATCTTCATATTTAGAATTTCTTTCAAAGTTAATTATATGTTATTTATGAAATTCTAAAGTTTGGTAGTCCGTAGGGGAATCGAACCCCTCTTTTCGCCGTGAAAGGGCGATGTCCTAAACCGATAGACGAACGGACCTTATATTACTCGTGTTCACCTCCAGGATCATTTGGATCCAATGGAACTTTTTGTGCATTACCATGTTTATCTCTATAGATAGTATATGTTCTGCCTCGACCATATGAAGTATATCCACTAGCAAAATTTATTAATTTTGTAGGATTACGTTTTGCAGTTTCAAATGTTGCTACTGTAACTGCAATAGCACCTAACAATAGTGTATGTAATACCATGCTGAACACACCCATATACATACTACCTACAATAATGCCAAATACTGTACACCACATCCATGCCAATACTTGCATAATCATATGTCGTGTACTAAAATCTGGAATATTACTTAATGGATTTCTCTTATCATCCATTACACTATTCCAACAATCATAAACCCATTCTCTCATATCTTTCACCTTTTCAAATTTTACTTTTTTAGGATAGTTAGCATCTGCACTATCTCTAAAATCTATTGCATCATACAGATCGTGAAACTTTTCAACAACCTTGTGATCTCTAAAGTATGCTGATACTTTATACATTACTTCTCCAATTCTTAATGGCGAGAGTGAAGGGACTCGAACCCTCGGCCTTCTGCGTGACAGGCAGACGCTCTAACCAACTGAGCTACACCCCCAATTTAAGTTTTAATTATACTACTGTTTTACTGAAATGTCAAGACTAGATTATTTTCGTTTTGGTTTGCACCAAGTCTCTTTTTTGTCGCCATAATATTCTCTGGCAAAGCCGTTTTCAATAAGCATATGTCTAAGACTTTTACCATCAATAATAATGTCGCCTAACACTCTGCCACCAAATTTATCCCATTTAGCAATCGCTACTTGTAATTTTTTAGCATTGTTTAATTGATCTTTGGTAAACTGTGATGCTTCTTCACCCCACTTGGCTTCTGATTCGCATTCAGCTCTCCAACCTTTTTCTGGCGTGTCAACTCCATATACTCTTATACTTAATTCTTGTTTGAGTGGTGCCGGAAGAAATGGCGCCGCAAATGCTACTGTATCTCCATCAATCACTCTAGTAATTTCGTAATTGTATACTTTCATTTCAACTTCTTTTGCTACTGCTGGCCCAAATAATAATTGAGCTATTGTAAGTATTGTTGCCAATCCTAGTATAATATATACGTTTCTCATTTTAATGTTTTCCTATTCTATTAGTATTTATAGATATTGTGAAAATGTTTCTGTATATAACTGTTTTTTCTGTTTATATACTTTAATATAATCAATTAAATATTTTTTTAGTCTAAAAGAATTAACTATTCCCAAATATGCCATAATGTCTTCTGTTTTAGTAAACCAGTCATCTCCAACAACAATATGATCTATTTCTTTATTTGTATATGAGAAAAGTGTTTCTGTAAAATCTGCTTCTTGGCTTTTTACTTCAAATAGTCTTTTATGATCTTCTGCATCAATAAAATCAATATCATCTTTACCATTTTCTAATGCAGTTCTTAAATCGTTATGAGCAAAATTTAATTGCCACATATATTTTAAATCTCCATCTTTCCATCTACGTAACATAGCATCATGATATTTTTTATACCAAACTTCTTTCCAATTTTCAACACTGGTATGTTCTTGTATCCATGATTCAGTTTGTTCAATAATATCATCTGGAGTTTCAATCCAAGCGAATGCATACTGGCTTATATAAAAAAACATCTGTTCTTCAACACTATTATCAACTAATAAAGTTTTGTCTGCTTTGATTATAGTTTCTGGATTAACTAAATTGCCGCCATAGTTACTCCAAACAAAATAATCAAATTTACTTTTATCTTTAATAAAAGGTTTTGTTACATCAATAGTTCCTTCATGGGCTGGATTGTGCTTAACTAGTTTTCCATTTACTACAACACTCTGCGGTACATTGCTAGGCTGTTGATTTGTTGTTTCTAGTAGTGTTAATGATTTTCTATGTTTTTCATGATAAGGCGATTGACTATCTTCTATTAATACACCGCCTACGTGATGTCCTCTAGGTCTACAATACCCATCATTAAATGCATATAGTTCTGGACCTATGTTTAATTCTTGTGATAACCACCAGTTAATTGCTGGTGCTGAACCTGTATTATTTTGGTATATAATTATATCCATATGAATCTCTTTTTTAATGGTGGAGGATACAGGAATCGAACCTGCGACCTCCTGAATGCAAATCAGGCGCTCTCCCAACTGAGCTAATCCCCCAAAAAAAAGTTAACACACCTAAATGTGTTAACTAAAGTTTAGTCTTTGAAATATTTGTTAAGCATTTCAAGTCTGTCATGTGCAGTAGCCATTTTATCTAGCTCTTTTTGGATCGTTTCAACGATGTCTGAATGTTCGCCAATACCTACTACTTGCCTCATATAAACCTCAATGTTAGCTTTATGAAGGTCAATTTCTGCTTCTGCGTGTTTCTTTGCCGCCGCTAAAATTATTTCTTTCAACATAAATTCCTTTCCTAGCTACACCGTCTATAAACCTACTTGAGTGCTTACTCCAATGTTATTCATTTACTTCTTGTAATTTTGTACTTCTTTATATTTAGTCTTTGTTTTGTATGTCCTGCGTTGGGCTTTGTTTCAAAAGGGCCCTGTCCTGTAATATCCTTTGTGTGTATTTTATTTTAGTTATATGTCCTTAACACTTAACCGTGAGTGTTAAACGTGTGTATTACGGCACAACCCGATTTGGTGCCCTCGGAGAGACTCGAACTCTCACGTCTTGCGACACAGGTTCCTAAGACCTGCGTGTCTACCAATTCCACCACAAGGGCAAATACTTAATGGTGCCGTTACACGGATTCGAACCGCGGACCTACTGATTACAAATCAGTTGCTCTACCAGCTGAGCTATAACGGCATAATTTTATTTAGTTCAGTCTTGAACTTGTCTATTAACCTTTGCCACTTGCAGTAATATATCTACTCCAAGTACATCTTCTAACTTTGACCAGGGATCAATGAAGGTATCTCTTTCATCATCATAAGTGTAAGTTCCTATAAGATCTTCTGACTTCTGATATATATCATTAATATCATTAGCTAGTTTCTCATATCTGTTGATAAGATCTAAATCGTCGCCCACTATTGTAACTCAGGAAACATCTGCTTTACATAGTTCTTTACTATGACTTTTGTATCATTATCAACAGTTTCTATAGAAATTTTACCGGTACCCTTGTCTCTTACTTCGTCTTTTGCTAATTGCAATAATTCTCTTTTGTTTAGTTTCTGAATTTTTGCTAAATCAACAATATTACTAGTAAAAGCACTTAAGATATATGTGCTAACATCGTCAATACACATAGGTACTTCGATCTTAGCTTTTATCCTTTTGATCCCATCTTCATATTTTGTTGCTCTCATATTATTTTACTCTATTAGCCTTTAATTGCCGTTCATACTTTTATTTATAAGGTGTATGACACTTACTTACAAGTATACCTACTGTATTATTTGAAGTTGATGTAATAGTATGAATCATTGTAACAAAGTTCATTTCTGCTACAGTTTCTACACCATTTACATTTTTAACTCCAATCCAAGTATGATCAGGACCGCCTACATCTTGTTTTACGTTATACTCGTTTGTGTACAACCAAATTGATGTTTCGTTGTTTGTAATACTTGCATTTAGTATTTGTTTACTCATTTCTTCATTTATTACGCCATCTGTTGTAGCTGTCGCACTATCTGGCAAACATACCAAAGTATGTTGTAGATCATCTTGTGCAACATCTAGTGATGTTTGATGTTTTGCCTTTTGTCCTGCAAATACAGAACTTGACATTCCCATTATTAACGCCATTGTAAAGATTACTTTAATCATAATTACCTCTTTTGTTAGTTATTAAGTATTAATATACAGGCAAGAGCTTCTTTTGTCAACCAAGAAATGTTATTTTTATTGGTTTTTTTAAACTTTTTTACTTTTATGTACATTAACTGGTCTTTATAGGATAACCACTGTTAAAAGGCGTATATAGCAGTTTATTCGCCGAATTTAGTATGGATCTACTGTTGGAATAATCGTCATCTAGTCCTGATGAATATATATTATCTTGGCTTGCCAAGTTTCTAATTTTTTGTTTCAATGATGCGGCGGTATGGTAAGGTTCTAACTGTAGTATACACGCACCTAGTCCACAAACCTGTGGACTTGCCATACTTGTACCAGTAATATTATTTTGTTTATAATTACTATTAGCATGATATGTACTTCCTCCGCTCTCATTTGTCCATGCACTCATTATATTTGTTCCTGGTGCATATACTGTAATTCCTGGTCCTGTTTCGCTTGAACTTGCTTTTTGTTCTAGTCCACCACTGTGCAAGTTACTATCTAAATTACCAATCATCATTGCGTTATTACCAAATGGTGATCCACCTCTGTGATAATAATTTTTTGTTCCGTTAGTATTAGTATAATAGTTATTATAATCTATACCACCTGTTTCATCTATTTTTTGTCTTGAATTTCCTGCCGCTATACAAACGTGTATACCTTCATCGGCTAATTCCTGCACATCTGCATCTGTACTAATTACTCTTATTGGATGTCTACTAAAAAATCCACCACCTATCATTCCATAGTCTGCTCTTTTACTAGTTCCTGTCCAATTTGTTCCTCTGTAATTACCACCTGTAATATTAACAAACCCTGTACCTGTTCCCCAACTCATATTAACTATTGTTGGTCTTCTGTATCCTGTACTTGTAATTGGTTTATTTCTATGCCATAGTTTAATGATATCAAATGCTCCTGAAACTGGAAAGCCTTGTGTATCACCTGACAAATTTACTCTAACACTATAGATATGTGCATTTTTAGCCCAGCCATAATTTAGACCTGCTACTGTTCCTGCACAATGTGATCCATGTCCATTCCAATCTGAATAATGTCCAGAAGGCATTGAACCACTTATACCACTTTCAGCATACCAATCAATTTGTTTTATTCTACTATTACCATCTGCATCATTAAACTCTGGGTGACCTATTTGTATACCTGTGTCTTGTATTACAACATCAACTCCTGTACCGTCTAATGTATAAGCAAATTGATCATCACTTGGAGATGAGAATGTATAAGGATTATTTTGTTCTATGCATCTACGCATACCCCAATTCATATAATTGCCACTATCTGATGTTGTTTTTGAAAAATTTCCTGTTTGGATAGCAAGGGGTTCAATAATTAAATTGTCGTCTTGCTCTGGTGGTAGTTCTACTGCATCTACTCTTGAATCTTTTCTTAATTTAATTACTTCTAATGCGTTCAAGGCATAGTGTGTATTTCTTTTACTACCTGGTCTAGCATTTGCTACATCTACAGTTCTATTAGGAATATCACCTGCGCCAGTAGACGCAATCATTTCTTGATTAAACTGTGCATAATCAACGTCTGATTTTAATGTAACAATATATTCACGTTCTATCAATTTAAATCTACCCACGCATTATTGGCGTAACCTTGAAACTTGTTAATATCAGTATTATAAATCATATCGCCACTTTCAGGTGATGATATTTGATTTCTTTCTACTGTTGTCATTGTTGCAAGTTTCATTGGCACCTTTCCTGTTACTTCTACTCTTTGTGTTGCAGTTAGTGATAAGTTATTACCACTTGCGAGTACTATGTTGCCTGTACCTGTGACTGTAAAATTATTTGTTGTTACACTTGTAAATGTTGGGTTTGTTGGATAACTTCCACCGCCACCACTTGACAGTAAATTATTATTATCTGTTAGCTGGCTTAGGTCTGTTGGAATAGTTGGTAAGTTAGTTAGGCTATTATAGTTTCCATCAAATAAGTTTGGTTTATTTGTTAAATCTATATAACTGCCTGAAAATAATTGTGTTTGTAAAGCATACGGAGTCAAATCTATCGAAGGTTGATAGTTTGCTAATTCTGTTTGTAATTGTGTGCTTGTTACATAATTAGATAGTGTTGTTTGTAATTGTGTATTTGTTATTGCACCACTTGCTGAACTTGCTGACGAGCCTGAGCTTGTGCTACCGCCGCCACCTAAATTTGTTGTTGTAGCAGGTGATGATGTAACTACTGTACCACTTTCAGCTAATCCTGCCAATCCTGGTTGTGTATTAGTTTGTTCTGGATCACCTACACTTGTTTCTTGTACTGCTTGAATACTTCTTTGTGTATAGCCTGTTACTCTACCACAATGATCATATATTGGTTGTCTTTCTGCTAGTGCTACTGTAGGAGCACCGTCGTTTTCTAATTTTGCTAATAGTTCTGGTTCAAGTAGATATGCAAATATATTATTTCCTGCTTCATCTACTTCGTATGCTTTTAAACTGTTATACAATGATTGTAAATTACTAGCATATTGTTGACTTTTTGCTAGTGTCATATTTTCGTTATCTACTGCTACACCAACATTTGTGTTTACTCTATTTGTAGGAGCAAATATACTTCCACCTGTTGAACTTGAACCTTTAAAATTATTTTCAAATTCAATTAAGTTTTCCATATCAGTTTTAAAAGCATTTAAATCATCAATTAATCCTTGTTGAATGTTAGCTGGTAAGTTAGCAAGATTGCCAACTTGATCACCTAGACGTTTTAAGATACCACTCGTAAATAAATTTGGATTAAATTTCCCATCAGTTCCTATACAGCCACCTATGTCACCGTCTGCCATAGTTCCTAGTGTGTCAAGTATATCTTTACCTGCTCCTACAAAACTACCCATTGCATCTCTAAGAACATTTGGAATAGCACGTGGAACAACTGGTGTACCACAGAAGTTAATCATATTTGCAATGGCCGCAAATTCAGCAACGGCAGAATTTAATCTACCTAATGCATTATCAATATTTGTGTGTGCTATAAAATCATCAAGAGCTTTTTCAGCATCTTCTAATGCTCCTCTTAGATCTGCTAGTGCTTCTGGAATTTCTGGTATTAGTCTACCAAGATTTACTTTTAAACATATTTGTAAATTAGGTAACTTAATTCCGTTACCTGCTAGTAAACTACAAATAATTTCTTTTAAACTGTATGCTTGAGTTTGTGCGGTGATTGTGCCATCATTAACATCTACATCAACTTGACCAGTTGGTATGTCAACTTTGGTTCCGTTGATATAATCATTAAAATCTTCTAAACCGTCTTTAAAATCACCTACACTCATTTTATTTTGATCCTATGTAGCCTGCAATAATTCCAATCATTCCTGTTAATGACATTTTCATTAAAGTAATTACTGATTCGTCTACTGGTCTATTTTCTTGCAAGGCAACATAATAGTCACCAATTATAATAACACCTAGTAATGTAAGTACCCCTACAGTTAGAGCTACTATAACTAGGTCTTTTAAATTCTTAATCATGTTATTGTCCTATATAAACGTCAGGACTACCACTATCTGATTTTGGATTGCAATGTCCAGGTAATGGACAAAATCTATCTGCATCGGAATCGTTTGGAACGACAACAACTAATTTGTTGCCTACAAATACATTTTTGCATTGTGCGTTAAGAGCACCTCCGCCATGACTATTTGGATCTCTATCAACACTAATAGGTTGATTATTTACATGAACGTTACTATGTCCTTGTGCTTCTGTTGAGGCACCACATGAACGTTTATCTCCGTGTCTATGAACTGGTTGCATTTGCTACTGTTAATCCTGTACTTTGTTTGATATACATATCACTTGCGTCTTTAGCAGACTTAACTATGCATATAATACTATTTATCTTTAATTTGATCTTAGTATCTGGACTAACGGTAAACATATAAGGCGCTAAGGCCATGCCGTTTTGAGCGGCAACAAGTATGTAAGGTTTAGCTAACGTAACTGTTTCATCAGTTTCTGTATCTAATCTTGCAATCATTTCTTCACCAGAAGAAAGTTTAATACTTACTACATCACCTACTTGGTATTGTGTTTCTATTAACATATATTATCCTGTTGATTCACCAGTTCCATTAAAACCAGTGTCTTCAATGTATTTTAGAAACTGATCATATCCACCAACTACTTTACCATATACTTTAATTTGTGGAAATGTTCTAGCTTCAGGGAAGTTTTCAAAAACTTGCTCCCTATTGAAATCTACGCCTAACTGTTTATAGACGAATTCAAATTTTCTTGATTCACATAATCTTTTTGCGGCATCGCAATAACCACATTGTGGTTTACCCCATATCTCTATCATTATAAACTCATTCCTTCAAAGGTGTCTTCACCTACATCTTTTTTAACACCACCAATAACGTAACTACTAATTTCTGTTTCTTGTGGTGCAACTTGAACCTCTGCTCCTGCTATCCATTTTTGTGTCCAAGGTAACGGGTTAGCTTGGCCAGGACTATAAGGACACTTCATACCTAAAGCTGTCATACGTTTACAACAAATCCATTCAATATAATCTTGTAATAATTTTGAATTAAGACCAATCATTGATCCATCTTTAAACAGATAATCTGCCCATGCTTTTTCTTGATCAACTGCGTCTATAAACATTTTTGTAACTTCATCTTCGCATTCTACTCTAATTTTTTCAAAGTCTGGATCTTCTTTTGGCAATACTTTTGTTAATGCATATTGCGTACTTGCTAGGTGAACATTCTCATCACGTGCAATAAACTTAATAATCTTTGCATTACCTTCCATTTTCTTAAGCTCAGCAAACGCCCAACTACAAGCAAATGAAACATAGAATCTAACACCTTCTAAAATGTTAACACTATTTAAAGTTAACCATAATTTTTTCTTTAAGTCATACAGATCAACATTAACTTCTTTTCCGTTTACTTTATGCTTACCTGTTCCTAACAAATTATAATAACTTGTTAGTTCAATTAAATCATCATAGTATTTAGAAATATCACCTGCACAATCAACTATCTCTTTACTGTCAGTTAGCTCATCAAAAACTTTAGTAGGATCAGCATATACATTTCTAATAATATGAGTATAGCTTCTACTGTGAATTGTTTCTGAGAATGTCCAAGTAATAATCCAATTTTCTAATTCTGGTAAACTAACGATAGGACTAAATGCTTCATTAGGAGCTCTACCTTGAACACTATCTAAAAGAATTTGACGTTTTAGATTACTTGTAAAAATATGTTGTTCATGCTCTGTAAGATCTTTAAAGTCTTTTGCATCTTTACTTACATCAACTTCTTCAGGTCTCCAAAAGAAACCTAATTGTTTATCAGTCAATTTATCAAACTGTTTATATTTTAAAGTATCGTATCTTTGAAATCCTAAATCACCATCTAAAAAAGCATTTGCTTCTGTATGATATTTTTCATTCTTAATATTAATAACGCCCATTTTATTCCCTCTACTAAATTACGCAACTTTCACAATAGTCGTCGTACTGTTCATCTGATTCAAAGTCTTCACGGCCTTTAAGTGGTTTGCTTTTAAATTCAATCTCACCTTGACCATCATATGTATTAAAATAATACAACTGTTTACCACCGTACTTGTAAAACATTACAAGATGTTGTAGCATAACACTTAATGGAATCTTCTCGTCTGGAAAAAACTCCGGGTTATAACTTGTATTTACCGATATGCCCTGATCAATATACTTCTGGAGAACGGCCATAATCTTTAAATAACCTTCTGGACTTTTTTGAGTCCATAGTAGATCATATTTATTCTTTAGACGTGCATATCCAGGTACAACCTGTTTCAAAACACCATGTTTTGATTGCTTTACACTTACAAATGCACGTGGTGGCTCAATACCGTTAGTACTATTGCTTATTTGTGCTGACGTTTCAGCAGGCATAAGAGCCATTAATGTACTGTTACGAATACCACTATTTCTTAATCTTTCACGTAGTTCTTCCCAAGGCATACGTTCTTTGTGTGGTACTAGTTCATCTAATTCTTTTTTGTATGTCATATTAGGTGTAATACCATCACCGTATCTTGTTTCACCTGTACCAGTTATTGGTCCATATTCTTCTGCAAGTTCTACACTTGCTTCTATTAAGTAATAACTCCAAGCTTCTGCCCATTCGTCTACTTTAGCTAATCCACGTTTGCCAATATTCTGATATGTTAAATCATTTTTTGCTAACCAATATGCAAAGTTAATAATACCTATACCTAATGGTCTACGTTTCATTGTGCTTAATTCTGCCGCTAATACTGGATATTGTTGATAGTCTAATAATGCATCTAATCCACGTACTGCTAATTTACAAACTTTTTTAAACTTACTAGGTTCACTAATATTTCCCCAATTGATTGCACTTAACGTACATAAACTAATTTCACCTTCTTTGTCTCTAACACTATACAAAGGTTTAGTAGGTAAATTAATTTCACAACATAAGTTACTTTGTTTAATAGGTGCTAGTTCAGGCTTGAACGAACCATGCGAATTAGCATGATCTACATTCATCAAATAAACTCTTCCTGTATTTTTACGTTCTTCCATAAACATTCCAAATAACTCAGATGCTTTAAGAACTTTTTTTCTAATTCCAGTTTTCTTTTCAGCTTTCTCATATATTTCTTTAAACTTATCTTGATCAGCAAAAAATGCATCATATAAGCCTGGAACATCTGCAGGTGAGAAAAGTGTAATATTACCATTTGTAAGTAAACGTTCATACATTAATTTATTAAACTGTACGCCATAATCCATATGTCTTACACGATTATCTTCTGTACCTTTATTATTTTTAAGTACAAGCAAGTCTTCAACTTCTAAGTGCCAAATAGGATAGTATAACGTAGCCGCTCCACCACGAACACCACCTTGACTACATGACTTGACTGAACTTTGAAATAATTTATAAAAAGGAATAACACCTGTATGTGTTGCATCACCGTTTCTAATTTTTGAACCAATGGCACGAATAGAACCACCGCCAATACCAATACCTGCTTTCTGTGAAACATATTTTACAATAGCAGATGATGTAGCATTAATACTATCTAAATCGTCATCAGTTTCTACTAGAACGCAAGAAGAGAATTGTCTTTGTGGTGTACGTACACCTGCCATTACTGGCGTAGGCAAACTAATATCAAAATTACTAATTGCGTCATAGTAATCTTTAACCCATTTCATTCTTTCTTCTTTTGGATATTGACTAAACAATGTTGCTGAAATCATCATATAACATACTTGTGGTGTTTCAAATATTTCACCTGTTGCTCTATTTTGTACTAGATACTTTCCACGAAATTGTTCCATGGCCGCATATGTCATATCTTCATCACGTTCATGTTTAATAAACTCTTCCATTTGATTAATTTCATTTTCATCATAAGCAGAAAAAAATTCTGGATCATATAAACCACGATCAACATTCATACGAGCTATCTCTCGTAAATGTGGTGGTTCAAATTTATCATAAACTTTTTTACGTAAATGGTAGTTAATAAGTCTACCAGCTACCCATTGATAATTTGGTGTTTCTTCTGATATAAGATCAGCCGCCGCTTTAATTAATGTTTCTTGAATATCTGCACTCTCAATTCCATTATAAAATTGTAAGTGACTTTTAATTTCTACTTCACTAGCACTTACACCTGTAATATTTTCGCAGGCGTAAAATACAACCTTATGCATCTTCTCAAGGTCAAGTTCTTCTTCTGTACCATCTCTTTTTTTGATTATTGTTTTTATTGCTGTCATCATTGTCCTAAATCTCAAATAGTCTTGTATTTACATCGGCTGTAGCTATAGATAACTATTTGCTTAATGTACTAACATCAATATCTTTTAAAACTTCTAGTTCTTTGTCTATAATGTCAGTGGTGTCTATATTGTTATAATTATAGTTTAAAACGTACTTGTTGTCAACTAAAACTATTAACTTTATATCATTTTTTTCCACAGTTTGTACAAGCAATATTCTACAGGCTATATTACTATAGTGTAACGTGTATGCCATACCCAACGACACAACATTTTCGTCGTAATCATTCTGATGTAGCATTTCCCAAGGTGTACTCCATGTTGACTCATCAAATGGATCAACTTTTCTAGTACCTACTGGTGTTGTATTCCAAAAGTCTAAAACAACTTGTAATTGTTCTAAAATATTGGAAACACCACAAATCCGTTTCCTTAATTCACGCCACCTTTGAATTCTTTGTCTAGGAGGCAATTGCCATACTTCGTCCATTTATTTAAAATGATTTTTGTACGTATTTTAATGTGTGTACGGTATCAAGATCTGTAGTATCAAACATTAAACTAAATTTGTCTGTACTATTATGTGAAAGACTAAAGACTAAAGGCATTGCGCCATTGCTGATGTCATATACGTCTTTGATTGAGCTTGTTGTAGGAACGCCAGCATTGTCATCAATTAGGATTGATAACTGTCCGTGTCTTGAAGCTGACGTTGTTGTTAAACTATAATCAATAGTAATCTTATCTTTATTTGCACAAATAAATTCAATTCCTGATTCTTTAGGTCCTGCAGAATCTGCTGTCAGTTTGTTTAGACTTTGAGACTGTACTGGATTTGGGAATGCTTCTGCATGGTAGCCAACTTCTTTATTATAGTAAAGTTCAAAAACTGTACTAGATGTAGGAGTTGAAGATAAGCCATGCGAGAATGATGCAACTGCATCCTTGAATGTTATGTTATTACCTGTTATAGAAATATTATCACTTGCTGGGTTAACTGTGATTCCATAAGTATACTGATCTAAATTAGCGATTAAATCTAAATCAATAGGATCGCCGTTTGCTGAAGTAAATTCTACTTTAGCTGTCGTTGCATCACTATTACTTACTTGGCAAGTTCCATTTACTGAAGCTTGTCCTATGAATAATCTTTGAATGTCTTGTGCAAGTCCAAATTCACCTGGTAGTAATTTTGGCAAATCTGCCAAATTACCTTTTCTAACTGTCATTCTAGCTGTCGTTGTTGTCATTGTTTATTCCTTAATATAATGTATTTATCTTTATAGATTATAAAATTGTTCTAAACGTTCGGCCCATTTAAGTTCCCATTGTTTAAATTCTGTACTATCTGCTTCAAATAATTGAAACTCACCTGCTCTACTGCACATAAAAACAGCTATGTTTGATATGTTTGTTCCATACATTTCATTGTGGGCGTTTGCATAGGCCGCTCCTTGTAGGAAATAATCATCAATCCATTCACGTTTTTTAGGTTTATTGGTCTGTTTAAAGTCCATGATAGTTTGTTTACCTTTATATACTCCAACTAAATCTGTTGTACCTGCATATAAATCTTTTGCTACTAAATTAACCTCTGATCCCCACACTTCGCTAATATCAGGTTCCACATTGTCTATTACAACTTGTGCCATACCTTTTGCTTGTTTATGGACCATATTGTTTCCTGGATTGTATTCTTCATTTTTAAACCATTTTTCTAATATATTATGCATTACAGATCCAACATTAGATGCTTCAGTTACAATACGTTGTGCTTCAGCATCTCCTACACGTTTTTTCCATCTAGCCAATCCTGCTTTTTTATCTGCTGATTGGGTTGCACTTAAAATAGTGGTTACACTTGGAACAGGATCGCCCCAAGGATTCTCATATAGACGTTTCCCGTCTACTGAGGTTCTTTTAAATTCTTTATAATCATAAGGGGATTTTATTTTTAACATACTCATAGTATATGTGCCTTCTATAGAAATGTCAATGAGTTATTTGAGATTTTGTTGATTACCAATATACATACCATTTAAAAGTTTTACTGGTATTAGTATTAGTTAGTCTTTCTATTTTGTATCCTAGGTTTTGAAAATATTTAATTACTTGTTCCATTTGATTTGTTAGTCCACGATCAGTGGCAGTACCTTGCCAAATATTAAAATAATCAACACTTGTAGGATTAGATATACTGTATACACCTGCTACAAATCCTAGAGCTGTATTTGCAGTTCCTGCACCTATCTCATATGACCAAGTTGAACCTTGTGGCTCAGTTATAGTAAGTATCAAGTAATTACTATCCTTTGAAGCCGTTAAACCTGCAACTCCTGCATCGTTGATATCTGCTACTATTGCGTTTAATGATGTTCCTGTAGTGCCTAATGTTATTGTATTATTATCAAAAATTAAAGTGTCACCTACTGTTATTGTTGGATTTAGTGCAGTTCCTATTTTTTGAACACTTGGCGTAGCTTCTGTCATTGTTGTAGTATCATCTACATATGCTTCAAAATTACCTAATGCACTCTGTGAAATAATTTCTTTCATTATTTCTTGTGTTTCAGTAAACACAATCATATCTTGTGATGCTTTTGATCTAGCTTGTGCCGCGTTTAGTCCTACACTCATTTGTTTAACTCTTTTTTAACTTGCTTCTTAGCCATATTAGTTACGGTCTTATCTGCTTTTTCGGGGTCAACCTTGTTTAAATTACTAGCATCAAGACTTGAAGTATTAAAATAAACCATTCCATCTTTTATATTATTAACTATAGGTAAATTTGATATCTCATCAAATAATGATTCGTTATCAGCATCAACACCCATAGCTTTAAGTTCTTTAACTAAAGATTCTAGAGGAATACTATCTACACCTTCACTACTTAGAATTGAGAGTAGATCAATAACTTTTGAATCTACTTCAGAATTTAATTCGAAGAGTTGAGAGTACCTCACGTTAATTACCTCTTTAGTTCCGCAAATGCTTTTTTAAGAACGTCTTTGCTAATTTTACCTTCTGATTGTGCTTCTTTAACCATCTTGATTGCTTTTAGGTAAGGATCAACTGATTCTTCTTTCATCTCTCTACCTTCAGCATCTGACTCTGCACTAGCGGCATCAGCACCTTCAAAATCATCACCAGCTGGTTCTTCAGCAGGTGCATCAATTGCATCCATATCCATAGGTGCTTCAGGTGCAGGCTCCATACTCATATCTGTTGCTGGTGCTTGACCTTGTGCTACTAATACTGCGTTACTTACATCATCATTGGCTTTTTTAACTGCATCAAGAGCTGTACCAATTGCCATTTCAGCACTCTGTGAGAATGCTTCAGCTTCAGCAGTACCAACTTCTTCTTTCATTGCGTTAGTAATACTCATTAGTTCTTCTACTTGCATACTTGCTAAATTTTCAGCCATTTTTTGTAAGTCGTCAGCCATTTGTTTTGCGGCTAGAAGTACTTCAGCTTGGTCCAATTCGCTTTCCATTACTGGTTTATTTGACATAGCTTCTTTTATACCTTCTAATACTAACAATAACTTCTGATATTGTTTGTCATTTACTGCGATACCATTATCACGTAATGACTTGATTTTAGATTCTGTAAATGTCTTAACTTTTTGTAGTTTGGCACCGTCTGCACCAAAGTTAAAGTTAACACCAAATACTTCTTTTAGAACTGAATCTAATTTCGTTATTTTGTTTACTTCTAAATTTTTTAAATCCATAATTTGACCCCTTCAGGTTTTTCTTAATATATTGTATTTATGCTTATAGGCAGGATTTGATCTGTTTTTTGGCTTCGTTCATCTTCTGAACCGCTTGACCTTGCTTGGCCATTGCTAAATCTAGCTTAAATCCTTCACTTACTTTGGATTTTTGCTTGTAAAACGCCGCTTCAGCTAGTTGACTACCATAACGTACATCTAAATCAAGTAATTGTTTAATATTACTTGTCTTGCCATGCATCATACCTTTTACTATTCCCATTGCCGTTTCAAATAATGCAATTTGTTCGTGCAATACTTTACCATCTTCCTTGATAGTATAAAACATCTTTTTAATACCTGGAACAACTTGTTCTTTGTCCATAGTGATCTCATATTCTGCAATCTTTACACTATTTCCTTGCTTTGTTGCTACAGCCATTGTAGGATCTTCATATGTTTCTTCTACTGCTTCTTTAGCCACTTGTGTTGTAGCTTCGTCTAGTTTTTGCAGTATGTCATACATACCTTTAGCATTTTTGCTAACACTATTCAACAAATTTGCTTTTAATTCTGGATTGCTTTTTTGTTCAGTTTCTGTAGGAACTTTTGAACTCTCATTTAACTTTTGAATAAGTTCTTTCATTCCTTTTGTTTCTTCGTGTGTTGGCATTATAGGCTCCCTTTCATTCTTTCATAGAATACTTTATTATTCTCAACTATTTTTTTAACAACATTTTTGTTAACCAAGTTTTGAATTAAAATTAAATCTCGTTCGTTTAGATCGTCTTTGCATTTACGTTCTAACAAATTCTCATAACATTCACTTTCGTGAACTGAGATGAATACTGGAATGCCTCCGGGTTGTTCAATCGTTTTCATTAACGACCTCCCATTGCCAATTGTTTAAGTCTTTCAATTTCTTGTGCATTTATATTTGATTGTTGCTGGTTTGCATCTGATTTATATTTGTTTTCAGCTCTTTCAATATCATCTGGATCTGCACTACCTGCTCTTACTGCTCCTTGACCAGTTGGTTGTTTATTTGAACCCGCTACATATCTTTGTGGGTTACTTGAATCTCTTTTTGCATCTTGTTGTGCATTAGTAAAGTCTCTTTGATCATTGCCGTTGTTTGATGCTCTAATTGTAGCATTACTTGGCTTGGCTGTTTGTATTGTTCCATACCCAGCTTCATTGACTCTACTTAAATCTATAATTGATGAAAATTTATCATTGTCTTCATTTTTAATTGAATCTAATAAGTTAAGTGTATCGCCAAAAGATAACCCTTTTAATTGTTCCATGATGTCATCTTTTTTAAGTTCTAATCCGAACTTAACGTTAGCATAATCTATTACACTATCTACTGTACTATTATTTACTATTTCCATCTTAACCTCTAGCTTTGTTTAATCTAGCAACAATACGACTTGCAGGATTTAACCTTTTAGAACGTACTGCCGCCTTTTGCATACGAGCACCTTTTTGTGCTCTTGTTTTTCTCATTACGAATCTCTTTTTGAGATCCATAGGTGCCGCACATTGACTAGGATTTGCTACAATTCTATTCTTACGAATACCAACTGTGCAACGAAACTTCCTAGTTACAGCTTTACCTCTTCTAGCAAAAATTAATTTTGCTTCAGAAATTACTGTATTGTACGACTCATTTAATAACATTAACCTGCACCCAATAACGGAGTTACTGTATTTAAATTTAGTAACAACAATACTATTGTTGAGAGCAATCCTGCAATAACCGTTGCCGCGGCTCCAATGATTAGCTTGTTACTAGACATACTTGCTGATGTTTGCTTTTCTGCTACTTTACTCATAGCCGTAGTTAAGCCATCCACTTTAGTTTCTAATCTATTTAATTTTTCTTCCAACACGCGATACCTTTCCGCACACAGATCAACGTGTGCCTCTAGATTTTCACGCTCAAGCCTTGACTGATTCATTGCCATATTATGTTCTCACATTCTTTGACAGCGTCTTATTAAGAGCTGATTTGTATGAGTACAATCATTCGTACTCTACTACTATTTATATGTTTTCACTATATTTAAAGTAAGTATTTTTCTTATTCACTGTATTTGTGTCAATTATCTCTGGATCAATGCTTATTGTTTCGTTTAAATCTTCGTGTATTGGCATTTTATCAAAGTCTTCTTTTAACATATAAACGTCATTATTATCTTTTTTCCATGCATCTGCTGTCTCACTAGCAAATTTTAACACCCATACGGTATGAGTGCCTGTAAAATTTGTGCCAAATTCATATTTGCTTATATCTTGCGAATCTAAAATTTGTACACTACTTAAAACTGGTTGAGATCTTAGACTAATACTTTGGATAAATGTATTCAAGTTCTGTGCTTGGAAATACCCACTTGCACTTGTTTTTGGACTTACTACACCAGAATCTGTTATATCAATCAAGGTGTAAACCGTATAAAAATCAGTTGAGCCTGTTAATACTTCAACTGGCCTTGAAACTGCCATATTACATACCTGTCATTTTACCAGCAGTATATCCAGCCGCAAATGCCGCCGCTCCACGTGCAATACGTTTACCTATACTACCTTTTTTCTTATTGTCTATCTCTAATCCTGCTTCGTTTGCATACTTTGTAAATATTGGATTTAAATCACTTCTTCTAGCATTTAATCTAAAATATTTTGTTAATTGTGTAGCCGCTAATTGTCTTTGAGTAGTATTTAAAGTATCCCACTCACCTACTAGTCTTCTAGCCGCTTTTAGTTTTGGATCTTGTATTGCTAAATTTTTTTCTAATCTATAAAAGAAAGCCTGTGCTTGTCCTGTGTTTATCTTTCCTGATTCAATTTGTTTTAAAAAGTTTCTAATTCTTTTTTGTTCTACATTAACTTTAGCAAGTAATAACTTATCTGCTTCTGAATCAGCTAATCCTGTGGGTTTTAATGTAGAGTGTATTGTTTGATATAAATCTGTTCCACTAGGACTAGGTTTATTCCAATTTGAAAACATACTTGTTCTACGTGCATATTCTTTTGCTACTGGTGCATATTTGTAATCATTTGCCATTGCGTATAAACTCATCATACTTACAAAAACATGATCTGTTAATGATCTAGCACCTTGAGCTTTAATCATATCACGAGTTCGAAACATTCTAGCTTCGCCTAATGAATTAATAAATTCTAAATACGGCTCTTCGCTATCTTTGGGCATTTCGTGTCCGCCTTGCATTGCCGAATATTGTTCTAATGTATATTTTTCTTTGCTCATGGATTATTCCTTGCAAAATTTGCTTGTGAGAATGTTGATCTATTAACCAACTTAACATCTTTATCTACTACATAACCTTCGCCATCTTTTACTGCTTGTATATCAGCTTTTTGATTATCTAATAATTCAATTACTTTATTTTTTACAGTCTTAATTCCCTTAATAAAACTAAATGTAGCATTAAAGCCTTTTGCTTTAGTATTTACATAATCTAATAATCTCTCTTTTTTAGGTTCAGATAAATTACTACTTTGTACCCATTGTACAAAATTTGCTCCTAGATTATCTAGTGATTTATTTTTTACACTAGCATTTATATATTGATAAAGTATCTCACCAAAATTTTTCATTTTAAGTTCTGCTGGTACATTGAATAAATCATCTATTGCTTTTGCATTCTTATTTAAATAATTTTCTAATTCATCTACTTGAGGTAGATCTACTCCAGGTGATTTTTGCATTGTAACTGGTGGCATAATCATTGTTGCTCCTTGTTGGAACTGTCCCATATCAACATTGCTAGTAGTACCATCTAATCCTATAGCTTTATGTATTACAACTCCTACTTCACTTGCGAGTATCTTTTTGCCAATATCACTATTAGCAACAACTTCATACTTTGTAGTATTTGGCATAAGAGTAATTTTATTATTTTCTTCAGTAGGCTTGTTCATCCATAATAGGTCACCTATAACGTAACCTCTGAATCCTTCTGGAACTGTGCTTTCTACTTTATCCCATATACCACCCATTGTTTTTGCAAAGTCTGCATTATCTGGGTTTCTGTTAACTATCATATCTTCTAGTCCTTTAGAACTAGTTACTCTACCATTATATTTTACTGCACCAAATCCTGATTTATCAGTTAAAACAAATTCACCTTTTTCATTACGCCCAAATACTATTGCTGGTCTTCCGTCCCATTTAATAGTAACTGAACCAGGATTTTGTTCAACTTGATGTAGTGTACTGATTGCTTTTTTACCGCCTGCTACCCCATCACGAAGAATTAAATCTTCAAGATGTTGTATTCTTGCGTTTTCTTTAAGATTTGCTTTGTACAAATCTTTTTGAATAATTCTGTGTTTTCTGTTATCTCTGGATTTACGTTTCTTAGACCCAACAAATAGTATTTCTTTTATTTTCATCTTGATGTCCTGATTTTTTTGATACCTCGATTAAAACGTTCGGGATCTCTATTTTTAATACTTAACATAATCCTTTTGTTTAAATCTTGAGCTGTTTCAGAATCAAAATTTGCATCAATCATTTCAAGAATATTGATAATACTACTGATAGCATTGGTACCTCTACTCTCAAGGATTGCGTTTTTATCTTTCTTAGGTGCTAAAGAGTTTATTTCCTCTAACAAGCTACGAGTGCGTTTTTTCATTGTATCTCTCCAGTAATAATTTACTTATAACTGTATTTATCTAATTATTACTTCTTTTCAGCATACTTCGAAGTTTGTCGTGTCCAGATAATGTGTTCTCTACTACACTATTTTCAGCTATACTCTTCTCTTGATGGGTTACTTTGTTCTGTGCTTTAATTTTTTCAAACATAGCACTAGGTTGATTAGCTACAGATCCTTGCTCTTCTTCTGCTAAATCGCTAATACGAAGCCCAGATACGTCAAATGCTAGGTCTACTTTTTGCCCCACTCCACTACTACTTCTAGTCTTCATAAACTGTATTTGATATCTGCCTCTTTCACGCATTGCTTGGCTACTAAAAATACCAATAACGTTATCTGCTGTCTGAATTTTACTTAAACCACCAGCAATATGAGAGTGATCAAATTCTACTTCTTCTACTGCACTTCTGTTTAACTGAGATGCTGTCGCTAGTAATATATCATTTTCTACTGCAAAATTACGCAATTCTTCTGATACAAACTTGTCTTTAATAAACAGATCACTTGGACTTACTTTGCTCTGTGCTGGCATCATTAAGTCTAAGTAATCAACACATACTCCATCAATTTTTATATTGTTTTTTACTTCATACTCTTTAATAAAACTTGTAATAGTGTTAACTGTAATACCATTAGGTAATTGTACAATTTGCAATTTACCCGCATCTTTACCTTGCATACGAACTTTTAAATCTACATCATCTGCATTTTTAAATACTTCTCTGGTATTCATTCCTGTTAGCATACTATCTAATCGCATACTACATAGTTCTTCACTTAATTCTAAACTAATATAAATTACATTTTGCCCTGCTAGTGCCCAGTTCAATGCCAAATTCTGTAAGAACAAACTTTTACCACCACCTGACGGTGCGGCAAATATATTTAATTCTCCTCTGTTAAATCCACCATATAGTTTTTTATCTACTTCAGCCCAACCTGTGCTAATACCACCTCTTTGATTTCTTATACGTTCAATACGTTCAGCTGGACTTTTCCAATAATCTGTACCCATATGTTTTGCTAAACCTAATTGTACTGCTTCTTTTACCATTCTTTCTACAGGACCATATTCGCCCTTTTCTAAAAGATCAGCACTTTTTAAAATTGCACTTTCTAATGCTTTATGTCTACAAAATATTTCAAACTCATCTATAAACCATTTCTTATGTCTATCATCAACATCTTTTAATGGCTGTAGTTCTAAATTTGAGATTGCTTTAATTTGATCTAGTGTAGGCAATGCTTGATATTCTGTTGCATGACTTTGTACAAATTCGACGGTTTTACGTAGCTCTCTGTCAAAGAATTCAGGATTTAATATTGCATTTACTCTAACAAATAAATCTTGATCTTGTGACAAGAATTCTACAAACAATCTTTGTAGATCTACTGAATATTCTTTACCTTCGTTCATTTGCAAACCTTCCTCATTAATAGTTCAATTTTTGTTGGATTTTTGTGCCTACTATTTATAATACTTCTTATTGTATACAATCTTCCGTATTTTGTCAAGGCATCACTTGCATCTTTACAATCTTTCCATTCTGGAAAGGATACACTGAAACCATGTTTTATAGCAGACTTACACATCATTTTACCAGGTTCATCTAAATCTGGTAATACTATAATTTCTTTATCAAGGCTTTTTAATATCTCAGCCTGTTCTTCGTTTATATTATTTCTACCTGTAGCACAACCATCTGTTACTATAGCATCAAGTTGACCTTCTGTAACTATAACCATTTCTCTATTTCTTGTTTGCCTATCAAGCCCATATACAAAATCTGCTTTAGGTTGTTGATTATAATATTTTGCTACTTCCTTAGGTGGAGTTCCTATCCATCTAGCAGTATAGCCTACTATATCATTCTTATACGTAAATGGTATAATAAATCTTCTGTTCATTCTACCAAATTGTTTACTAGGGCTATACATAAGTCTAGAGTCAGTTACATCAAATCCTCTACTAGTTAAATATGATACTGCATCAATCCAATTTTGATCAGGATCTTTAAATTCCATAAACGGCTTTGCACCCTCTGGTAAATCTTTTTTATCCCAACCAATATTTAATTGCTTTGGTTTTTCTTTTTTAATTAATAACGTAGCAACATCTTGCTCACGTAATAACTCTAGTTGAATACGATGTATATCGTTTTCATCTGCACCTAATATAGTTAATAATTTTTTTAATTTGTTTGTTATTCTATTATGTTGTGTATACCCTGTTTTATAATTGCAATTAAAACAATTATATTGAAAATGATCTTCTTCAAAATAAAAACCACCTCTGCCTTTTGTATCTGGCCTGCTTTCACCGTTTCTTACACACATAGGACAATTACCAGAAACCCACCCATTGGGGTTACTTCGCCAGTTAGTAGGTATCAGAGTTCGAACGTAGTCATTCATTAAAGTCATAAGTGTATATTACACTCTAATTACGACTTTGTCAAGTGTTCCTGCTGATTGAGTAAATTTTGCTCTTAGATATTTAACGTTTGTTCGAAAAGTCCAAGGATCTATACCTGTATGGTTTAAATATGGAAAATATGTTTGAGTATTTGTACCAAGTGTGATATCAAACCAATCTGGTTCTGTAGGGTTATCACTTAAAGTACCTTGCATATAAAAATTACCAGTATAACCTGTACCATATACTCCTATTGTTACTAATCCATTTGGTTTATCATAATAACCTGTTGCTTTTAATGAACTACTGTAATAGAATGTTTGATTGTTTACTGTTTGTTGTTGAAAGTTCTCATCTGCTTGTGTAGTAAGTGGTAATGCGTCACCTTCTTCACTTACATCTACAGTAAAGTTAGGTCTCATATTTAAATCACAAAATAATGGAACTGTTAGTCCTGTATCCGTAGTATAACTAAACACTAAATCATAATGTCCTTGTGAAAATCTTCCACTTTCACCTACTGTTATTATTACTTTAATACCACCTTGTATATAATCTGTGATAATTGCTTTCTTACTTATTGTAGTTGACCTATCGTCTCTATCAATAAAAGAACAATATACTGTTGTACCTTGTAACATTACTGGTTTTCTATCTTGATTTTTAATAAAAAAGAAAAACTCATTATCAAATCCACGAAACAGTTTTAAGAATCTATAATTCATAGGACTATTAACTGCGGTACCTTTTGCACCTGCGTATTTTGCTTGTCCTGCTGGTGTTCCGTGATCTTCTAATGTATAAAGATCGCCTTCTTGATTAACTTGGTATGTAGTTCCGTAATTTGACATATATTGCTCCTATGTAGTATTTATCCAAAGTGGAGATTTCAAAAGGCTAAATACCTATAGAATGCAAACCAAACATCAGAAACTCTTAGAGCAATATCCATTCTTAACCGTCATTGAGTATGCCAACAACGAATACCTGGGTATAATGCAGAATATAGATAGTCACGTGGCTAGTATGTACATCTACGATCGTCTTAGCGAAGAGTATGAAAAAATGAAATTTTTAGAATTAGGTGAAGAATGGTGGTGGGAAACTAATAGAAAACTTCCAATAAACATTGCATTACTTAATAGATGGAACTTTGCCCATTGTGTACAAAGTTTTAATGTTAAACAAATGGAAGTAATTGCTGGGCCCGAAGTTAGATTAAGTAATAGTATTACTAAACGTATAAAACGTAGAAGTATTAATCTTGTAAAGAAAGGCCCGTAGCCATCATATTTAATTGTAAGACAATAGCTAATGCATATGCATGAGCATGAGCTTTTTTAAAAAAGTATTCATCGCCTGATGGCTTTTTCCAAACATTTTCATTTATATTATTCCAATTTTGTTTTAACAAATGACGTTTAGCAGGTCTTATTACTGCTAGTACTGCCGCTAATTGTTCAACACTTTTAGGTTTTAAAGTGTTAACTATATCAAAATGTTTATGTATATGAAAGCATTTTTCTACTACCTCTTTATGCTCTAACAACTCCCACATTGGCTCCATTGCTAACAGTTGATTAAGATGTTCTTTTGATTTTATATCTTTATACAAGCCAACATTAAGTACATCAATTTTAAAGTAACCCATATCTTCTGCTTCTTTGTAGTCTACACTAGATAGTCCTGTAAATGGATTACTAGGCATATCATGAAAGTATACGCCTGTATTATGTTTTGTTTGTTTGTTTTCTTTTAATATCATAGCAGTAGTACCTTTAATTAATTTTAAAAGTCTGTTTCTATCTGCTACATCAATATCAATATCTGTATTAACTATCATTTGGATCCTCTTTATTCATTTTGTATAACAAGTATACAGGAATTATAAAACAACACAATATACAAAGTATTGGTATTATCATAATTCTGCTTTTTGCAATATCTCCGTAACCCATCTACTATCTTGTGGGTTTACACTCATGGCTCTTTGCCAATAGTCTATTTCTAAAAATTCATTAACCATTTTTAATTGTTCTGTACTAAAATTATCAATCATAACTTGTGCTTCGCTACTATGAAACAATACCCAAGGAGATATCTTTCCACTACAAATATGAAATACGGCTAAATTTGTAGATATTTTTGTAAAATATTTGTTATAGGTTGTATCGTTTTCTTTTGCCCATTCTTGTAAAAATAATATAGTACGTTCTACACCTCTATCTACACTTTCTGTTTTTAAACGTTCTTTCATCCACTTCTTAAATTGTGAATCTCTATTCCAATGATCTAGCCTTACTGAATTCCTAACTAGCCATTCTGTAAATGCTGGAACATCATCTATTCCAATATCTCTACAATAATAACCAAATTTTACAAATGCAGTATAATATGGACTTGTTGCAAATTCATCATATGTCTTTTCATTTTTAGAATTAGTACCTATTCTATAAAATAATTGATAAGACCTAAATCCTAATTGTACGTGCTTTTCATCTTTTTGCATGAACCTACGTTTTTGTTCACACATATGTACTGATAGTGTGCTTTCTTTTGCAAATGATTTTCCACAATAGTTACACTTAAACATTAATGATTCCTTTTGCCATCAAATACACAAACAAAATATAAACCTTGTGGTCCACATTTGACTCTATGATGCACTCCATCTTCAATTAACACAACATCACCAGCTTGTACAAACATCTCTTTATCATCTAGCCACATAGTACCAGCTCCTTTAACAAAGTAATATACTTCTTCTTGTCCACTATGGTTATGCCCACGTGTTGACTTATATGGGTGTAATTCTGTACTGCTTAATACTAGGTTGTTTAATAACTTGTTATCTTTTAATATGTAAGTTTCGTTATCTTTAATAACTTCTCCACCAATATCCATTATATTGTATTTCATTTTAATAACTCTTTTATTTCTTTTTTAGTCATTCCGTATTCCTCAAATAACTCAATAAAGTCTTCTTTAGTTTTATTGCTTATAAAAATATCAACTTCGTCATCATTTAATTGACTGTAGTTTTTAACTACCCACTCTTGTATCTTATTTTTCTTACCTCGTTTACCCGGTGCTATCCAAGGATGAAATGTAGGTTTGCCAAGTCCTACTAATTGTAATAGTTTAAACTGTAATTCAGGATGTTGTCGTAATTTATTAAAATGAACATTGACTACTTCATTAGTCCATTCTAAGTAATGCTCTGTAAAGTTTTTATCACCTGCACTACTTGTATATCTCATTAACGGCCAAAGACTTAATTTACCTTTTTCTTCATCTGTAAGACTATTGTACCATTTTCTATCTTTGGTATCAATTGCTCTCATTTCACTCTTAATATCTAGCTTACTCATCATTTGCCTTTATGTCTTGTGCTATCATATCGTATATGCTACTGTAACACCATTCACAAAATGTAACTGGTAATATACCAAAGTGTCCTTGTATTCCACCTGCATCTTCATTGTACTTACTATCACATATGCTACAAGTATCTTTTGGTTTAAATGGATCTTCTTGTTGTTTCTTCATAATACTACCAAAGTTCACTTATGTCAAGTACCTCCGGTAGTTTATTTGCTTCTTTAACAAATAATACACATGGTGCATTTGGTTTATCACTTAATGGAACATTTAGTAAATGTCCAAATTTTAATTTAGGTGCATACCATTTTACGTCAGTATAAATATTGGTAATTTGAATATCCATAAACTTGGGTGTATATCCTGTAATAGGATTAAATGCAAATACACTAAATCCTCTATCGTTTAAGCTCATTAAACTTACTACTTCTGGATCTCCAACACTTGGATCGCATATTACTACACTCCAGTCTAATGGCATAGTAATTTGGTATTCACCAATTTTAAGTACTGCCGCTGGTGCATAAAAACTTTCTAAGAATACAAGTGGTATAAAATAATAATCTATATGACTAGGATTACTATAATCTAAAATACTGTATCTTAAATCTTCTATTGTATCTGGTATGTCGTCAAGTTCATACGTATTGTTGTCTACTGTTAATATTTTCATTTTTATTCCTTAAAGCCAATTTACTTTTTCAATAGTAAATGGATAATTTGCTTCTTTGTAAAATTTCTTACGTTCTGTAAGATGTCTTTTACTAAATTTAGCTGAACTTGTAATATCCCATATCTGCACATTATCTTTGTCTTCTGCTTTTCTAATACCACGTCCAATACTTTGTATTACTCTAACAAAGCTCTTTCCTGGTTCTATTAAAACAAGATTAAATATACGTGGAATATTAATACCTACTGCCGCAACACCATATGTTGCTACAACAATTTGATTAGTTCCCTCATTAATGTCGTCATAATGATCTTTACGTGTAGTAGTTTTCATCTCACCACTAACAAAGTTAGCTTCAGCTATATTATCGCATATTAGCTGACCTGCTTTGATTCTATCTACTAATACAAGAGTATTACCAGAAGCAGATACTTTTTTAATTAAACCACTTATATACTTCATACGTGAAGCATTAGTAGTTAGGTAAGTTAGTTCGCTTTGATAATTGTTGTATTCTGATACTTCTTTTAATTGCACTACATTAACATGACATTGACTTAGAACTTCTTTTTCTTGTAGTTCACTTGCCGCCAGTTTGTGTGTAACTTCTCCTAAACAAGCCTGTAAACTAACCTTCTCATGATCAGCTTTTGGTATAGTGCCTGTTAAACCCCATCTTAGTGGAATGTTTGAAAAATCTTTTGTTAGTAATTCTTTTAATACTTCTGCTTTTGCTTGATGTACTTCGTCAACTATTACACATACTACATCTTCTGCAAAATCTACTAAACTTAAATCTGATTCTCCTTCTTTAAATCTTTTTCTTATACTGTTTAAACTCTGCCAAGTACAAATAGTATGGGTGTGTCCTAATTCTTTTTTGTCGCCATAATAAACGCCAACATCTAATCCTAAATTTGCATAATCAGCATATGTTTGTGTAACTAAATCTTTATTAGGTACAATAACAATGCTCCTTCCATACTTTTCTACTTTGTTGCTTAATGCCGCGGTTATTAACGTCTTACCGGCACCTGTAGCTATCTCCTGTAGACAATGTGGTGTTGCTAGATACTTGTTAATAATTTCTACTTGATAGTCTCTTAAAATTACAGGCTCGCCTGCAACAACATGACCTTCTGGCCACACTTTGTTTTCAAATGTGTTTTCATCTACAGGATCAAATTGAAAGTCATATTTAAAACGTAAGTCATTTAGATCTATTTCATAACCCTGTCCCATAATAATAGGCAATACTTTATCTAATAGGTTAGTATACGTAATTCCACCTATAGTGAAATAAGACGTACATCCATCCCATCTACCTAGCTTAAAAGCTGGTACGTGATATGCATAAGGAAGAAAAAACTTTAATTCTTTTTCACACTTTCTACGTGTGTCTATATCTAAGCCTTCTACTTTGCAATTCACTTCATCTTTCAGAGTTATCTTACATTTCATATTTATATATTACAGTACTTATGTTGAATTGTCAATGAATTTGAGAAAAAACATTGAAAAGCGAAGAGGGGAATTTCACCCCTCTTCTATAGTTAGAAAACTGTTTTAAGAAACAGTTCGCCTCATACAAGTAACTTCAGCGGTTCTTTTCCACTTGTCACCCATAGACTTTTTAAGATCTGCAAGTTTGGTAACCATTCTCAAACTTATTTCTCTCATCTTATCTTTGTTATCGATCATGAAATTCATTACATCATCTTTTTCAGCTTCGCTGAACATATACTCGTTAAGCATACCGTCTTTAACTATTTGCTTACATCTAAGAACTTTCTCCCTAGTTGTATCCATAGTAAGATCTAAGTAATGACATCTTGACATTATAGCATCAAGGTGATCTTTAATTTTACCTCTTACATTATCAAACTTAAGGTTAGTGATGAATATAACTGAACCATTAAATTCAAATGTATCAGGTATACCTTCACGTCTTAATAGAGCTGAATCTGTATTCCAACATAGCTTTCTTTTCTTACTAGAATCCAAAGCCGCTTTCAACAAGTTCAAACTAGTTTCATCATATAGTACTGTATCACAGTCATCAAGTACTAATACGTTTGATTTGTCTGCATTATTGTAAAGAACTTTGTACAAACCTATTGCACTTGAAGCACCCTTTACAGTTTCAAATTTTGCTTTATTACCACCTAGTACATCAAACAATGAATTCTTTTCTAGAACTTGTTCAACACCAAATGATTTACCTACGCCTGGAGGGCCTGTTACTACCATACCTCTAACAACACCATCTATTGAAGCTTGTGTCATATCATCAAGTATAGAGAACCTTTCTCTCATACGTTCTATGATTTGCTCATCAGTCTCGTTAGGATTGTCTTTTACTTTAGTAGGAAGAACTTCAACGATTGTCTCGCCTTTTTTGTTTTTTCTTTGTCTTTTTAATTGTGCCATTTACGACTCCTATTTCTTAATGTTTATTTCTAACTATACATATATAATAAGATATCTTGGTAGAAAAGTCAACCTTTTTATGCACTTTTTTTTAATTTTTTTTGGAGTGTAAACCCTTGATTTTATTGGGTTTTTTGTTTTTCATAGAAAAAGGCCCAAAAAAAATGGGCCTTTTTTCTGTTAGTAACTTAATTATGCTACTACTCTTCTTCTTGGAATTGAATATTCCATCTCAGGTCTGCCTACTGCGCCTGAATCAACTGCTTTAGCTTTTACGTTAAAGCCAGCTTCTTTTAGCTCAAGTAACCTTGCCGCTGGAGAAGCAATATCTAAGTCATTTCTTAGATCGTTCATTGTGAACGTACTTCCTGTACCCCAGAAATTAGCTAGGATTCTTTGATTTTGTGTACCTTCTGAAAAGAAAGTAGCACCTTTTGCATTTGATCTTGCCATTTTATTTCTCCCTTGTTTTTATTAAATTAATTTAATAAATTAAATTAACTATTACTATATAATAAAATGCGAAATATGTCAAGCAATTATTTTTGCTAGGATTGCCATCATTATACCAACACCTGTTGCACTAGAAATAAGTGCTACCCAAAATCCACCTGGATAAAACCAAATGAATAAAGGAAAGAAAACTAGGCTTACCAATACAAAGTATACGGTTTGATAACTAAATGTTTTTAAAGTTTGAAAATCTACTCCACTATAATGCATAATTACCAATGTAATAAAACTTACCAATGGTATTCCCATTATAAATGCACCGGCTGTTGGATTCTTTTGTGCTAATGTACTTACTATACCAATTAGTAATCCACCTACAACAGATTTTATAAGTATATCAACCATTATGCAATACTTAAAATTTTAACACGGTTTACCATAGTTTCTTTAGCACCTGTATATTTAGATAGTTCATGCTTGTTAACTGTAGCACGAATCTTAATAGTTTTGTTAGCAATAATATCACTAATATCTGGTTGATCTCTCCACCAAAACTTAACAATATCTTTTTCTGCATAACAAGTAGAAATCATATAGACATTACTAGTTTGAATAAATTTAACATCAAGTACTTCTACATCAATATCAAAACGTTTACCTTTTTCACCAAAATATTGGCTACTGTGTTTTAGACCTGACATACGATCTGCAATAACTTCACGTTTTTTGTCAATACTAACACTATGTGGTAAACTTGCAATAATGCTTATTGAAAACTTATTCACGTCAGCTTCTGATAATGCTTTAACAACATTGCTCTCAAAATTGTTAAGAGTATTTGTCATCTTTTTTAGCATTAATTTACCATTAATACTATTAATTAGATTATTAGCTTCTTCTACAGTTTCTGTTGTGAAATTTGTTTTACCAGCATCTTTTGCTTTTAATAGAGATAACATCATAGTTTTATTATCATCTATTTTTACTGGTTCACCACTCGCATGATCAGTATCTGTATAACCATGTCCACTTTTAATGAATCCTTGTGACTTGTATACTTCAACAGAAGCACACATCACATCTAATGTAGTGATATTATTAAATAAATTTTTTGGCATAGTTTGCTCCTGTGTTTGGGATGTCCGCCCTGTTGGTTTTTACAATCTATACGTTAATTATACGGCTTAAAAAAATTTTTGTCAACCAATAATATGGCGTTATAACGAAATATCTTCTAAACCAGCCGCTCTTAGCTTAACTATGTTGTTTATTTGAAATCCTTTAGCTTCTAAAGCCTTAATAATTCCTATGTATCGATTACGTACTAAACTAAAATCATTGATTAGGTACTGCAAATCAACCACTTCTTGTTCTCCATCCACATACTTTTCTGCATCTCTACTGCTTAATGCTTTATTATAATTTTCCAAGTATTTTCTGAACGTTTTAGCACGTAGTTTTCTCATTTCAGTATTGAGAAACTCTAGTATTGCTTCTACTTCCTGTAACTGATTAAATCTATGCTCCACAACACCAGGCATCTCTCTACTATGCTTTTCGAGATTACCTTTCATTCCACATTCAAAACGAGCTTGATCAATTTCTTTCTCAAAATGAGAAATAGTTTCAACTATCTCGCTTAAATTTGCAGTTACTTTACGATACCATACACTCATAATTAATATTGCTCATCGTCATCATCACTATAGCCTTCACTATAGTCATCATACGGATCTTCATCATCATCGTTGTTTTCTATATATTCGTCCATTGCATCTGCAAGGTAATCACAATGATCAGCTATTTCTTTTGCCGCAGTTTTAATTTCAAAACCATAGTCAGCTAGATGATAAACGAATTTATTAGCAAATTCAGGTTTATCCTTTTCACTAATAAATTCTTTAGCTTCATCATACAGATTAAACAATAATTCAAAGTCTCCATCTGTTATATTCATCTTTACTCCTCTGTTACTTCAGGTGCTTCTTGTTCTGGAAGTGCATCTTGCACATCTTGAGGTTGCTTATCCCATTCCGACATAACTAGATCCAAGTGATCTGCTTCATTACTTGCCCAAGCCTTACGGAACTTTGTTACTACTTCTCCTGTAACAGGACTAGTATATTCTAATCTGTTTCCAGTTTTTTTGAGGGCACCTTTACCTTCAAAGAAGTCTACTAAACCACTGTGTGGACTCATTCCTGTTTCATAAGGAATTTCAACTTGTACACTTTCAAATGGTTTACTATATCTTGTTTTCATTACTTTACAGGCCGCTCTAATACCATGTACTTCACTGGTCTTATTACCGTCTGCATCAACTTTTAATTTGAGTTTACGCATTGCAATAACAATACTACTTGCATAGATAAAGCCTTGTCCACCTGATATTTTATCATCTGGATCAAACATATCTTGCGATGCATATGTATGGTTAGTACACAACATACCAACATTATATTCACCAAACATATTAACAGTATTTCTAACAAGTGATGTTAGTGCTTTAGGCTTACGACCCATGTCACCTTTCATATCACCTTTTTGAAACTGATCAACATCTGTTGGTGTTAACAACATACCCAAACTATCTACAACAAACAACACCTTAGGTCTTTCTTCTTTTTCTTTTTCAGCATATTCTGCTTTGTAATCTCTCATAAAGTCACTAACTGTTTTAGCAACATCATCAATCATACTCATGTTTAGTTTTAGTAGTTTATCTGGATCTGTATTTACGTCCAAGGCGTGTAGCCATTTCTCATCTAGTGCATTCTCACTATCAATTAGAATAACAAATATGCCTTGGTCTTGTGCATTTTTTACAACATTTCCTGCCGCAATAAATGATTTACCAGCACCTGATTCTCCTGCAAGTACTGTTACCTTACCAAGTGGAATACCTTTATGAAAGTCATCACTGATAAGTTTATTTAATGTATAATTTCCTGTAGATATCCAAGTGTCAGGATCATTAAAGCCTACTGAAAGACCTGGAACTGACTTTGTAATACTCTTACGGAATTTACTTACGTCAAATGGTTTTGCCATATGTTTTTTCTCCTTGTTAAAAGAGTGTAGCCGAAGCTACACTCTAGATTTAATTACTGCTTTCTATTTCTAATAGCCGCTAAAATGTCTTGAGCACTCGGTGCATCACCTGCTGGTGCCGCAGTAGCAGTTGCCATTTCTGGTTCCTTGTTAACTACTGGTGCCGCTGGTGCTGGCGTTGGCGTTGGAGCAACGGGTGCTACTGGCGCCGGTTGAGGTGCTGGTTGCGGTGTACTAGCAGTAGTTTCAATTACCTTAGCTTCTGGCTTAGGTGAACTACCACTTGGTGCATCTACACCATATGGACGATAATAAGAACCAAAACGTTCTGGATCATATAGTTGTCCATCTACACTCGCTTCAAACATTTCAAAAATTGCATTTAGCGATTCTGCATCTGGCTTCTTAGGAAGGAAGTCATTTAGATTAAACAAACCGTGTTTTGCAATAGCATCACGTTCTGCTTGATCTAGACTACGTTCTCTACGAGCCCAATTAGATGTTGAATAATCAGCATACTGACCTTTGGTAGATTTCTTAACTGTGAAATCAGTACCTGCTTCGTAATCAGTTGGTATCTCCTGAAATTCAGGATCCATTAATGCTGAGCTGATAATTTTATAAATCTGTGGTGAAATAACAAATCGTCTGATTGGATTTTCTGGAAGACTGTCTTCTTGCATATCACTTGCAGTTACAAAACCTTGGAAAATGTATGAACGTTTTTTCCAATATTTACGACCCATATCTTCCATAGTCGTATCTTTAAACCAAGGACGGATTTCTGCATGAACTGGGCATTGTTCTCCCCACATTTCCACACACGGAACCTGTACTGTTACTGGTTTAGTTTCGTCTTGACCCTTTACACCAGGAAAACTCAAACGAATCATTTGTCTTTCTTTCCAAAAGAAAGTATTGTTCTCGTCTGCGTCTGGTAAGAATCTAAGTGTTGCTGATGTGCCCTCTGGTATGTTCCAGTGAGCGAAGATGGCGTTATCTGACGCCATGTTAGAGCTTGTGCTCTTTGTTTCTTGTGCCTGTAATTTAGCACGGATATCTGCTAAAGATGCCATAATGTATCTCCTTTATTAGCCTATAATAGTAAGTTAACTCTGTGTTAACTTTTTAGTGTAATCTATTGATTACGTTTGCCTTTGTTAGCCTGTACAGTATACAGTTTATAGTACTTACTGTCAAGTACTTTTTACGCAACTTTTCTACGTAAACTTTTTACCGATGATTCTACTATGCTTTCAGCTGGTGCTTGTTCTTTAGACGGTGCTTTATAATGCTTGTCTAAGAATATAGCCATTTTGTTTACCAGACTAAGTTTTTGTTGTGGTAAACGATGTAATTCGCTACCAATTAAACTTAAATGGTTAAATGCTTCATCATTCTTACTGTTCATAGCAAGGTAAGATAGTAAACTACTTAATTTTGCTTGAGCACCCATTCCACCTGAGTATTTAATAGGATCTTCGTTATCTGGATGATCCGGATCTGCTGGATCAATATTAAGTTTAAAATCAACTTTATCTTTGATCATTCCGTATAACTTCATAATTGCGTCATTAACCATATCATCCATAGAATCTGCTTCCTTTACTATACGAGCTATTGTTTCAAGAACTGCATTCATATCTGCATTCTTAAACGTATTGTACATGAATTTATCCGCAATGTCAACCGGTTTATCTGAATTTTCAACGATTGGAGTTTTAGCTTCAAAATTACTGTAACCTTTTGATGTTTGTAAACTTTCTATAGTATGTTTTAAACCTTTTAATTTGCTCTTACAAGTTTCTACAATTTTTTCGTTAGTTTCGTTAACTAATTTGTTTGAACGAACGTGTTTAACAAATGTATTCACTTGAGCTATTTCTTCACAAAGTTGTAAAATTGATTCACCAATTGCATCATATGGTGTACCACCATGACTTACATGGTTGGCCATAGCTTTTGCACCATTTAAATATTTGTATGGGAATTTAAATCTTTCACCTGTTGAATTTTCAATAAACAAGCCTTTGATGTTACGTGATCTACTACCACGTACTTCTTCATCTACTGCTTTATTGTGTCTGATAACTAATCTTGTTGATTCTGGAAACATAACATAACTTGATTTTAATGTACCTGTTGCTTTTCTATATGCTTCATTTACTGTTTCAGTAAAATCATTCATTCCATAATAGTCTGTATCTTTAGCAATAGGTGGTGCTTTGTAAATATCTGGTTCAGCTTGTATAGCTTCTCTAGCTGATTGTACATCAGCTTTACCACCTTCAATGTATAATGTTCCATTATTAAAGAAACCATCTAGTCCTGCATCTTTAATAGTATTTAAACAAGTTTTTTCATAGCCTTCAGCTACAAAGTCTTTTGGAACTATGTTTTTATCAAATTTTCTTACGTTATATTCTGCCATGGCGTTATGTCCTGCTTTCTTTATACTGTCAAGCATGGCTTTGTTTTTATCAAAACTAAAGTCTGCACCTGCTTGAACTACAATTTCAGTATCTTCATTTTCAATTCTTTTTGTTACTAAAAAGTCATCTTCGTATGCATAAAATCTAGATGCTGATTCAGGATCTAGTGTTTTAGCACCCATTGCATCAAAAAGTTTTAATTTGATATTAGCGCCTTTTAGTATATTAAAAATTTCTGTCGATAATTCCATTGTTTAGTTATCCTTTAATGTATTTATCATTTTAAGCATTATAGTAGGCTAAATGGCATTGGTTCCATACCGTCATCATCTTCAAAGTCGTCATTAAGGTATTCAAATGCACTTTCTTCGTATTTTGATACTTCCATACTCATACGTACTATTAATACTAATGACATTACCAAGTCATCATTTTCGCCATCTTTAGCTGAATAGCTATTTCCTCTAGCTATAAATGTTTTTAATTCTCTTAATAGAGGCTTACTTGCTACCTCTAACTTATCAGTTTCAATCCAATGCTTTAGTTTAGCACAAGCTGATATTTTTGATTTATGTGTTGTAGTAAAGCCTCTTCTGTATCTTCTAGCATTTCCATGCTGTCTTGTTTCAGTTAAAAATGTACCAGGAAAGTTTTCTTCTCCTTGTTCTTCTACTGTAACCAGAGCCGCTTCACCAAGTGTATTATTTTCCATGCTATAATATATTTCACAATCGTTATTTGTTTCACTTTCAATGTATTGTGCAATCTCACGTAAAATTTTAATCTGTCCTTGTACAGTAGTTCTATTGTGCATCCACTCTGCCATTTGTTTCATTCCTGGCATTTGATAAACTTGTATAGCACTATTATCTCCTCCTGTGCCTAAACTTGGATCCAATGCTATCATATAAAGTTTACCTTTTGCTAATGGTGCATACCACCTAACTTGACCTGCTGTTGCGTAAGGGTCCCTTGCTTCCATATTTGCAAGTCTAATACTATCAATTAGTGTTTCATCAAATGCAATAAATTCACATTTATGTTCACGTCTAAATCTTTCTTCGCCAATTTTTCCTAATTCAACTTCAGCCCAATCTTCATCTCTATCTGGGTGAGCTTCCCAAGTTGCTTGATAATGAGCAAATCCATTTATACCAGTAGCAGTTTCGTTTCCAAATTCATCTTGATTCTTTAATGAGTCTCGCCAAATTTGTGCAAACTGATCGTCATCCATGTTTGGTGTACTTGTAATAATACATTTACCACCTGTTGCTAGTGTAGGTGAAAGTGAGGTCCAAAACTCTTTAGCTATGTTTGGTCTAACAAATGCAAACTCGTCTAAGTATACTAATGAAATAGATAAACCTCTACCTGTGTTTTCTGTTGTTGACTGTGCAATAATACGACTACCGTTATCAAACTCTAAACTACCTTTATTGTAACTTGTTACACCAGCACGTATAAAGTCTGGAAGTGTTTCGTATGCAAATCTAACACGTTGCATAATTTCACTAGCACCTGCATATTTGTGTGCCGCTACTAAAATTGTTTGATCAGGATTAAACATAGCATACCATAACAGGTAACCTGCCGCACAGGTACTCTTACCCATTTGTCTGGCTAACATACTAATACTGTATCTATTTTTATGATATACGTCTACTAGCTCGTCTTGAAAATTATATAGATCAAATTTTAGACGTCCTTGAGTAGGATGTTGAATATAACAATGCTCCCTCATAAAATATTTTGGGTCATTGGCACATCTAGCTAACTCAGTAAGTTGAGCTTCTGTATATTTTTCTTTTCTATAAGGGGTTTTGGTTAATTTTGTGTCTACTGCCACGTTAATCCTCCTGCATTGTATTTATATGAATTAACCGTGCAGTTAATACACCGCACGGTTATTTTTCGGGAGGGAAAATGTTATTTCTTGTCTTTTTTATCTTTTTTTGACTTCTTATATGCTTCTTTGATATCTTCAACTTTATGTTCTTTTAAGCCTACTTTGAAATCTTCTGCATCTAAGTATTTTTTCAAACTTAAATTAACTGATTGTGCAAAATTCTCATATGGTTCACCATGACTAGTTTCTTTGTCTTCTGATGCACCTACTTCTGGTGTGTTTGCCCACTCGTCAACTCTTTGTTTGATCTCAGCTTCAGTTAAACCTGAATTTTTAAGAAGTGTAATTAGTTGTGTTGTATCCATAGTTGGAGCCTCTTCAATTGTTTCTTCTTCTTTTTCTACTTTATCTTCTTCATTCATGCCTTTTGGCATATCTTTAAATCTGTTTGGTTTGTAGTTTGCGAAAGCTTCTGATTTGATACTATCATTCATCATACCTTCCATACTAGCTAAACCGTCTTCTTGCATACCTTGTTCTGTAAAGCCTACTTCAAAACCAACTAGTTCAGAAATTGCTTTTTCAAAACCTGAGTCTGTGTAGATGTCCCAAGGTCCATCATGTTCAACGGTTACTGATCTATAACTATCGTCTTCTTCGTCGTTCATATATCCGCCATCTTCATATGGATTCATAATAGTAATTGAATCTACTTTAACTTGTTTTGGGTTTTCACCTTCTTTATCCCAGATACTATCTCCTGCTAATGGAATTAATTTATTAACTGGAATAGATTTATTTGCTTCTTGTACTGGTGCTTCTTCTGCTGGAGTTTCTTCTGCTGGAACTTCTTCTACTGGAACTTCTTCTACTGGAGTTTCTTCTTCAATTGAAGACATTCCTGAAAGCTCTCTTAATCTGTTTGCTTCTTTAACCCAGTTGTCTTGACTTGCGTCATGTGCATCATTTGGGCAATCGCAACCTGGTTTAGGGTTGTCTATAATACAACCACAGTCTTCGCATTTACCAGTTGCTTCTTCAATTTCTTCTACTGATTCATCTTTTTTAGCTTCTTTTTCTTCTTTGTCTTTAATAGCTTTTTGTAATGCTGGTGGTAATGTTTTTTGTTTATCAGTAATTTCTTCTAAATCATCTTCTTCTAAATCATCAATAAATTCTTCTTTTTTAACTTTATATTTTTCACCATCTACTTCAAACTCATCTTCGCCATCTTTTTTTGCTTGTGCTAATTCGCCTGAAAATTTATTACCTTCTTCTGTTGATGGTTCAGTTGGTTCAACTGACTCTTCTGTATCATTCATTTCATGATGACGTCTAAAATCTGCTACAAAATCTTTAATTTGATCGCCGCTCATATATCTGATTAATTCATCTAATACTGGGTTATTAGCATCTGCACCTAATTCATCAATTAAATCATAAATTGGTTTTGCAAACTCACCTACGGCTTCTTTGAATTCTCTATTATCTGTTTCTTGAGTCTGGTTCTGAGCGTTCATTCCAGACAGCTTTAGTAATCTATCTAAATCACTCATTGTCCATTCTCCTTTTGGTCTTTCTTACGTAACTTTAAAAGTTCTTCAATAAATTTCGATTTATGATCTTCACCATAATGATCTTTATGGTCGACTTTTTCTTGTTCTGAATATTTTTCATCTGCTAACTTAACTTTATATTCTTCTTGCTTACCTGCTGGAATTTCTTCATCCGGTTCGTGTTCGCCTTTTACTTTAAAGCCTGTATGCGATACTCCCATCATATTACGGATATCATTTTGTATTTGCCATCCACTTGCTACTCTATCAGTTTCAAATTCATATGTAAATACTTCATATCCTTTATGATTAGGGAAATCACGTGGTGCACTTTGTAGTATTGTTTTCTTCACAGCACCAAGTCCTGTTGAGTCATACTTTGTAAGGTGCTTCTCAATACGATCACATTGTTCGTCGGTAAGTTCATGTACAGTTTTAATTTTAAACTTCCATGATTTTTTAGATTCTGTTAAATATTCTTTAAACGTCTTCATTACGTATTTCTCCTATAATACTATTTATCATTTTCAGGAAGATTTTTCATAATTTCTGCCAACATTGCAGTTCTATCGCCAATAATACGTCCTTCGGCTATTTCTTCTTCATCTAATCCTGCTTCTCTGCGTCTAGCCTGCACATATGCATCTATTTTTTCGCTATCTTTAATAAGTCTAGCTTGACGCATTTGTAATTCTATCATTTTCATCTTTTTAGTCATTTTAGCTTCTTTAGCCTGTAGTGCCGCAGTTAACATTTTACTTGCACTATCAAATATAGGAGCCGCGTGTCTGTCTTCAACATTTTTACCAAGATCAACTAAATCTTCAAATGTATCCATTGCTTTACCTGCATATTCATCCATTTCTCTATCTAGTTGTTCTAAACCTTCTACTGTTGGTAGTGCCGCATCTGCTCTTTCAACCATACTTAGGTCGCCTTTATACTTTTCAATTTCTTGTTTAATTTCGTCAGCAGTTGGTGCTTTTTCAGGTTCATCGTCAGGAAGTAATTCTTCCAAACTTGGTAAGTTTAATTCTTCCTCTAATTTTTTTGTCATTTTCGTTTCCTTTTAGAATTCTGCGGTTTATTAAAGATTTGTTTTTCAGTTATTACTCTAAAACCCATGCCTTTAGCTTTGCAGTATGCATTAGCCGCTTTCCACTTTTCGTGATTAACTACTGCCGCCGCTTTTTGTGCCTGTGTTTTTGCTTCACCTAATGTTTGACTTGCTGGTTTTATCTCTACAAACTCTGCGTGGTTTGTACCTTTTTTATCTTTATAGACAATTAGCAAGTCTGGCACATATGTACTCTGTTTACCAGTAAGTGGATTCTTATATGGAATTCTGTGTGTTTCACTACCCCAACCTAATATAGAAGGATGATTATCACACATTCGCATAACTGCAAGTTCCCATCCACTTCTGTACTTTGGAACTCTTTTACCTAAGTATTTAGCTGGGTTACTAGGTGTGTATTGTCCTTGTTGAAATTTTTTCATTTACCTAACCTTATTATCTTTTAATTGGTGCAGGTACTATATATGATACTCCATTAATGTTTCTAATTGCTTCACCTGTCTTGAGTTTACCTTTAAATCTCTTTAGGTTGTCTGGATTAGAAGTTTCATTAACATCCGGTAACTCTTTTAACTGTTTCTGATTACTAGTTACTTTACCTGTTGTTTTTAAGTCTTCAATATTTTCAGCATCATTTTTATCAACTTCATACTCTGCAAAGTCATCAACTTCTACAAATCCATCATCAGCAGTAGCCGCATTTGCAAATTCTTCTGCTTGTAATATTTCAGCTTCTGTTGTAGCTTGACCTTCACTTAAAATTTTAAAACCTTCATATGTAAATGTAAGTCTATAAATTGCTGGAGAACTATCTGAATAATCTAATGTATCAGCATCAATATTTGTAATGTATGGATTATATATTTCAATAACGTTTTCTAGATTTTTTGCATCTTTTCTAGTAATAATTATGCTTCTTATAAAGTTTCTAGATTCAGGAGTTTTAATTCCTTTTGGATTAGTTAAGAATGCACTATAATCGTCGTTGTTTAAAGGACCATCAACATAATGAGCTGTATAGTCTTTTAAAAACTTTTCTAAAACTGCGTCTTTAGTATCATATGCGGTAAGAGTTATAGGAGTATAATCAATACCAGTAAGAACAGTTTTCTTTGCGTTATATGCATTCAGTGTTTGCGACCTATAAACATAGGTTGGTATCTGCACGTTTGCAATTCTAACAAGACTCAACGGAGTTGGGCTGTCTATATAATTTAATGAAACAGTAAAAGAATATTTATTTCTTGGTACTGCGTCGATTTCACCTCTTCGCTGATCTTGACTATAGACTTTATATGCTGAGTCGCCGATTGCCATCAGTGGTTCCTATCTGTTATCTAGTAGCGCCAGATTGTGCTGAGTCGCTAGATGCAGATTTTTCACTTAATGCGTCGTTACCATCGATTGAATGAACCGCACTATCATATCTTAATTGGATAGTTACTTGGATCATTGTTGAATCTGCATAGTTTAGATCACCGTACTGAACGTTAGCAATATAACAACCTTGCAATTCCCACTTATCAAATACAGTTGGTGATGTACTACCATTTGCACCATCTAGTGTTTCTAATGTTACACCAAATTTATATGCATTACCTGAAATTGAACTGTGTTGATCTGCATGGTCAACTTGTCTATTTAATTGGTTACCAATTTTCTTAATAACATTTGATTTCATGTCATCTCTGAATACGATTGAAATTGGTTCCCAGGCGTGTTTACCTGCAAGATACATTTTTGAGTTGTAAGAATCTACTACGACTTCTTCATGTGTCATTGACGGTCTGCCTGCACTAATAACGTTCTGAGTTACTTCATCTGTTGATGTTGCACCACCAAGATCTTCAAAGGTAACTCTGAACCTATAACTTAATTTAGGCATTAAAGTTGTTCCTGCTGAAGAGTCTGTTGGTACTCCAAAATTTGTAATTACAGCCATTTTATTTCTCCTATATACTACTGTAGTATTGTTTATCTTATATTGTATTTATCAAATCAGTGTTCAAAAAGATAGGCTTCAGTAAAAGAAGCCTATTTTTAGGTAATTTGACAGGCTACTAGTTGTAACCTGCCAAATTGTGTAATAATATTATGCTAAAAATCCGTATGTAGGGAAGGACTCGTGATCCATTCCTAATCTACCCGGAGTATCGCCAAGATCAATGCCAGCGTCTAGTATGTATTGTCTAAATGCTAGTCTTGCATCTTCGTCGTCAAAATCATATCTTACCCATACTGATCCTTCATATAATTTATATGAAACATATACAGTACCTACTGATTCAGGTTTTCCTGCTACTGCATTTGTGATTGTAGTAAATGCAGGAGATGCTTTAAAAGCGTCAACTGATGCGTGAGGATTACCTGGGGCTTTTCTGATTCTAAATCTAAATTCATCGGCCATTTTAGTTCTCCTTAGTTTCTTGCACAGTCAACACCCTTACGGTCTGTTGCTGGGTGAGCATATGGTAATTTGTCTAATAACCATTCTACTGTGTTTGCACGTAAATTGTCATCGAGACTTAATGCACACGATAAGTGATATACACCATCAACAAAAGAAAATCCATAATGAACTTTTCTTGTGTTAATTGCATACCATCTACGTGCTTCTGGTTTGAAAATTTTACCGTCAACTACAAAATGAAATTCTGCAGAATTAGTATGATTTAAATGGCAAATCATTCTAAATGAATCGCCTGTTATTCCGTCTGGAGTTACTTGTCTCCACTTATCTCTATGTGGTGCAAGATAATCACCTTTGTTGTAAATTAAACAACCTAGTGATTCTGTGTGTGCTGGTAAATCCCAATTTTCTGGAATTACACTATATTCATGACCTTCTTTAGGACCATTATAATCGCCACTTACACGAGAACGTAGAATTTTTGCTGGGTCAGCATTCATAGCATCAATTTGCTCGACTGCGTTGTTAGGTACCCACGCATCTAATTCAATGATGTCACCTGCTGAACCAAAAAGGAAGTTTGTATCAAACGCCATATCAGTTGTCTTCGCTGGATTAAAAGTTAATCCTTCAGAAACTGGAGTAGCGATGATTTTGTTTTGTTCTATTTTTACCATGGTATTGTCCTTTTTAATTTTTAAAAAAAACTGTAGTCCATCTGAACTACAATGCATTGCAATTTGCATTAGTATTTATCAGAAAGTACTAAAAGAAAAAGGCTACTATTAAAAAATAGTAGCCCTTTAATTTATTATTGTAAGTGTCTTATTAGCTTAATTCGCCAGTGTTTACAATTCTAATTGGAATGTAAATAAACTCTGCCGCTTTAGTTGGCTCAATAGCAACATCAATGTAAAATTCATTGGCGTCTATTCTAGCCGGCGTATTGTTTGTTGTATCACAAACTACTGCAAAGTCATATATTCCACGTTGTTGTAAAATATTAGCTAGGAAACCGTCAAATACTTGTTTAGCATTTGCTCTAGTACTAGTATCATTTGGCTCAAACAAGAACGGTCTTGAAATAACTGCAAAACGTTCTCTTAGGTAAGCTGTTAATCTAGCAACATTAACTCTGTCTAATGCTGAGGCACTCGCGTGTAATGATTTTTGTCCAAATACTACAACACCTTCTGCAGGAAATTTAGCTATTGGGTTTAATTTTTTATCATACATTGAGTCTCTTTGACCTTGAGTTACTGCTAGTGACACAAACTCATCTTCGCTATTTAAGTATCCAACATTTGATGCATTTTGTACAACACCACGTGTTAGACCAGCTGGTGCAAACCATTGAAATGATACATTGTCACTATACGCATAAGTGTATAATGCAATGTGTGATGCTGGTGCTACAACGTTATCACCTGTTACAGGATTAGTTGTGTATGCGTGTGGATAATAAACTGCTGAGTAAGTATTCTTTGTTACTAGGCCGTTTTCACCATTTGTAGTTGCGCCTGTTCCTTGAATCCAAGATACTGCTTCTGTTGGATTTAAACGGAATGGTGCATCAACAATGATAAATGCAGTTTCATCTCTATTACTGTTCAATGAAACCATTTCATCATATAGTTCAGGATAACCTGGTGCCGCAAGTAAACGGAATTGAATTGTATCTTGTTGTAGTTCACTTACACCTGCCGAAGCCTGCATAGCTGTTACTACTACTTTTCTTTGTGCAATTCTACCAAATGAACCACTGCCATCTGCTTGATTACCTGCTTTGTTTCTCCATTTCCAAGTTGTAGTTAGAGCTGAATTATATTCTCTAACTGTTCCACCTGATCTACACATATTAAGTCCAGTAATTCCTACTGGGTGTGTTAATGGATCTGGTGCACCTGCTAATAGAGTTGCTTCAAATGCGCCTGCTGTCGTATCATTTGCAGTAATATCTCCAAATACTACGCCTGCCGCAGTTGATTGATCTGCTTTATCTTTTGCTACCCAAGCAGTACCATTGTGTCTGTAAATTACAGGATACCCTGAAGCATCTGTATCTATCCAATAGTCACCTGCTGATAAAGAACCGCCTGAACCATCTGTTGTTGGTGCAGTTGTAACGTATTGTACGTCTGATGCTCTTTGCCATTTTTGTGTTCCTGAATCGCTTACTACTTCGTAAACTGCTAATTCATTTACATCTGGGTCAAACCATAGTGTACCATTTACTGGTGCACCTACTGGTTCTGTTGTTTTAACTTCCATTACATAACCGCCAGTTGCTACTGATGGATCTGTTGCAACCTGATCAAAACCATTTCCAATACTATCATATCTGTTTAAGATTAATGATGCATCAGTTGAAGAAATATCCATCCAGATATCTCCATCAATTAATGTTCTTGCAGTTGCTGAAGTACCGTCTGCAAATACATCCGAAGTTGTACCTGCCGGTGCTGTGTCTTGTACATAAACTACACTTTGTTTAACAAAGTTACCTGCTGATGTTGTAAATAATTGAACGTCTAAGTCCAATCCACCACCTGGTTTTGTAGTTTTAATCCAAACGTCACCATCTGATGGTGAACTTGGTGCTGAATAGTGTGGTGCCATTGTTGGGCCAAAGTTATCAACCCATGCTCCGCCACTAGCCGCAAAATATTTTATTGTTGTTCCAGCTGAACCATTTTCTAATACAACGTGATATCCACCTGTTACTACTGACGCAGTAGGTGCACCACTTGATGTAATTTCAACTGTTGGAGTTTGTTCTTCCCAAGCAGTATTTGCAGTACTATACTTCCAAATACCAAATGATGAAGTTGAAGGTTTAATCCAGTATGTTAAATTTGCTGGATCTCCTGTTGGCTCTGATGAAGCCGGTCTTAATTCATTTAAATCAACATCTGCACGTGAGATGTATGCCGCTGAGGCTTGACCTAAGAATGAGTATGCCGCTAATAAACCATATTCGTTAGTTTCATCACCTTGTTGTACTGTTCCACTTACCTTACGGAAGTCAACATTACCAAAGTATTGAGTTAATTCTCTCTGTGATGTAACTAATATTGGCTTGTTTGCATTAGCAGACTTTGTATATTTCGCTATGCCGTCTGACTCAGTAAGGGTTGGATCAACCTTGTCCTGACCAGTGGCAATAAACAACATTGGAACCGTACCAGCGCCTGCTGGGCCGTATACTGATTCGTCTGTTACTGTTACCTGTACGCCAGGTGAAACAAGATTTGCCATGATATGCTCCTTTTTAAAATATTAGATTATTCTAATTGTTTAGTAATCTCTTATATGTAGTATTTATTTAAAATCGTGTAAAAACCCCGGTTACAGAGTTAAATTATGTTTTAATTGTGCTTAATAGACGATCAAAACTACGACAAATTAGATCTTCAAACCCTTCTCCCCAATGACCGTGAACGATCATGTGTATTCTATTTTTATCACTATTGTTAATGACTGAATGATGCCTACCTACGTCTATTCCTCTTACATCTCCGGGTTTCCACGGAACTAGTCCTGCGTCTTGCATGGCAAACTCTACACCGTCTGGGTTTGTTATTGCTATATTGAATGCGGCTAATTTTCTTTGTTTAAAATCTACGTGTGGTTTTATATAACCATTTGGTTCTAACAACATAAATCTACATCTGTGTAACTTCTCAAATGGCCATTTCTTTAACCACTCTACAGTTACAGGACATTGATCAGCTATATCGGTCCAATCAAATGGTGGACTGTCTTCTTTTGTAAATACTCCTTGTTCTATATAAGCATCTGGTGAATCAGTATATTGAGAACCTTGTCCATGTACTGCAATACTTGCCCAACCAGGATGTATATCTCCTCTATGTTTAATATATCTATCTAATAATGCTTCAGCTTCTTTAGCTACTTCTTTATGTGGAAATTCTATATCAAGTAATAATGTAGGACAATTTGATTCAGTCATAATCCATTTACAATAGTCACGTTTTACTCGTGGATGTTCTTGCCATCCAACAAAATAATCTGGTACTGGTTTTAAAAATTGATAATGTTGATACTGTTTACAATCGTTAATAAAGTCTTTAACTTTAGTTAAGTTGTCCATACTATAAATCCTTCTTTATAGTATTTATTCTATAATTTTACTGATTGTCTGTGTTTTAAATGATTCTAATGTTGAGTTATTATCTAATTGTAAATCGAAATCCCAACCTGCCCAGCTCCATTCACTTTTGTGTACATCTGGATAATTTGATTTCATACTATCTACCATATTTGATTTCTTTTTGTAGTTAGCATGATTTAGCTCTGAAGCATTGTGCCACCATTCTGGTTTTTCTTCTCTCCATACTACTACAGTTCGGCCACCCATGTTTTGAATTGCATCAAGTTCATTAAAAAATCTACAATCACTTATAACTACATTTTTTTCTGTCTGTTGTACTTGTCTTTCACAAGCCGCTACCCATATGTCTGGATGAAAATGTGTTCTTAATACATCTGTACCAACATACTGAAGTGCATAACGTGGTGTAAAGTTAGGTATATCTAAACGTTTACTCCACCATTCATCTGTTTGTTCTCTAAATGCTCTACTTTCAGTGGTGTTGCCTTCTAGAAGTATTCTATCCCAACCAAATATATTAGCACAGGCATCTTTTAATACTCCAGCAAAACTTACTCTTTGAAATCCTTCTTCAATTAGGAATCCTGCGGCTGTATCTTTTCCATGACCAATAAGGCCACATATACCTATTACTTTTTTCATACTATTATTATAATGAGTTTTGGGTTAATTGTCAATCACAAAGTTTTTATTTTTTAGTTTTTCTACTACGTTTTCAAACTTTTCTCCTAAGACTTTAATTCTTAGGTATATTCTCTCTCTAGATATCTTTGGAACACCATGTACAATCATTCCGTTGAAAAGGGTAGGGTGTTTATTACTATAGTAATGGTTGTATTCTATGTCTTCGTCAGTCCAACCTCTTTTTTCATAGTTTACATTACGTTCTGGTTCTTGACCTTCTCTACTATAAAAACTAATTGGCTCACCTGCATCTTCTGGCTCAATAGGAAACATTATACCACACCACATATAATGATCAGTATGTGGATGAAATGAGTATCCTGGATCATAATGTAGTAAATCAATATCACGTGGAGCAATGGGTTGTGCAAAATTAAACATATCCACATATTTTTTCACTACAGGATATTCTAGTAAATCTTTACCTTCAGTTTTTTGAACTGCAATAGCATTCATACCATCACGTCCTTTAAATTCTCTTTTTTCTGGAGATAGATATTGCATATAATCACCAAATTGCATTATGTTATGTCTATGTTGATTTACAAATTCTAATAACTCATTACGGTCATACGTAATCTCATCTATAGTACAGTGGTATTTGCCTAATTGCATTTGATTATCCTATTACAAAACCTAAACCTGTACTACCATCGTTGTATAATGTTAGTTCAGTTTCAAGTTTATCAATCTCAGCCTGTGCATCAGCTCTTAATTGATCTGCGTTCATTGTAGTTCCACCTTGTGGACCTGCTATTTGAGTAAACTTACCTCTTGCTTCTGATAAAATCATCTTAGCATGAGCAAAGGCATAGTCTTTTAGCCAAGGACTTGCATAAGTGTCTTCTAATAAACTTTCAGTTGGTCTGTAATTGTAACAATGCAGAACTGCATTGTCATCTGCTTTAATTTTTCTATGTAGGATTAACTTTTTATCTTGAGGTCTCCAAGTAAACAATAATTCTGCACCAAAAAGTCTACCCATTGTTTCTCTATTTTGTTGTAAAAAATCAAAACTTGATAATCCACCATTACGTGTACTACCTAATAGGTATGTATTTAGATACGCCGCTTGGAAAGGCTCAATATCGTTACCAGTACCACTGCTTACGCCTGTTGTACGTCTGTAAATGTCTTTAACTTCCATTACTTCTTCTGGTAATGTGTATTCTGCTTGACCTTCAATCATTTCAAGAATCATTAGACTCTCTTCAACTGCATTTTCTGCACGTTGACGGTATTTTTGTAATGACTTGTTTATTGCTAGTTCATAATGTTCCGGATCTAGCTCAACATCAATCATTCCTCCACCCATACGAAGTTCTATTTCTTTTTGAAGTTTGTTAAATGCATTCGCCATATGTTAGTTTCTCCTACTACGTATTGTATTTATCAGATTTTACTTATCGTAGCAGGCTAATAGGATGGTCTCGTTGTTAATTCTACCGTTTAGTTTGGTTTGAGTTGTTTTGAGAGTCTCAAATTGCTTCTCAAACTTATGTCTAGTAGCTTTTTTGATTTCTGGTAAGAATTCACTTGGTTTTCGTAGTGTCATTTGTATACTTTTGGTCTCATCATAACCTGTTATTGTAGTTCCTTTAACACTTAACCCTGTACCAGGTCTTCTAGCATTAAGTGGGTCTACATTTTTAGCATAATAAGCTCCTAGCTTACGATTCTTTGTATTAAACACTACTAAGATACGTGTATAAGGTATATTACTAGGTTCTACACTAGCCAAACCATGTGTTGTATCGCTTTGTTTAAATTTAAGTTTTTTAACAATGTCTTCTGGACTTTTTAATCTAACTTTACGTGTTTTACGATTAGCTTTTCCTTCAGCTTCTAGTATATCACAAGCATCAACGATTTTTCTAAAACATTGTAGAGCTAATTTTTTTTGTTTACTATCTAAATGGTCATATCCTTCTTGTAACTGTTCTGCAATGTCTTTTTCTTTTTCATCCATTTTATCAAGTTGAGCTTTTGTAGGAGGACTATTTAAATCTTCCATTTCTTGCAACCCAGGAGTATAGTAATTTCTTATAATTCTAGCATGAGCTGTTTTTACACCCAGTCTACGAAACAGTTTAGCTGGATCAAAATCGTCTAATGCTTTTTTATCATAATTAGTATACCAACTATCTAAAAATTCTTCAATAGGCAATGTCATTTCTAAAGAAGCATGATGAAGACGGTCTTGTATACTAGGCTGTTTCTTTATAGCCAGTTTACGTTCTTCTTCAGCTTTCTGTTTTTCTGCTTCTTCTACTTTTTCTTCTCCATCTATCATTGCTTTTTTAATTTGTTTATGTAAAAAATCAGATGTGGGTTGCATTTTACCCATTGTACCTGGTAAACTATCCCAATACTGATCTTCTTTTTCATTATAATCCGGTTTACCTAATGTCAACTGTCTACAATTATAACCTACTACTGCTGATAGGTGAACTGCACCTGCTTTAGCTTTACGAATATGTTGCTTATCATATCCATTAGCCAACATCCAAGGCCAAATGTGTTCTTGTAGTTCACTAGTTTTATAATGTTCATAATACCAGCTATTAGCTGAACTAGATGCTCGATGAAATTGTTCACCAGACCATTCTTCCCAACCATCCCATTTAGGTTCTTGTAGTTTAGATTTAGGTGTGCGATATACTGAAGCTCTTGGCTTCTTTCTTTTCGCGGACTTTAATAGTCCCATCAGAAATCTCCTTTAGTTATTTTTTGTATATATCATCTTTGGCAGAAAAATGGTTGTTTACGTCTAAATCTTGCAATTCTCGGTCAATCATGGATGATACATGACCAGCAAGTGTGGACCATTTAGTTACTAAGATGTTTGCGAATTCTTGTTTGCTTTCGTGATCTAAACGAGCAATAGCTTCAACTACTTCTTCAGGTTGGAGTTTCATTATACTACCTCTTGGAAACCTAAACTAGCAACAACGTGTTTGTTACCTTCAGGATCAACAACAATATCACCTACTGAAGTTGAATACATAGGGTGAAGTCTTTCAATATTTTCTTCTGGACCAATATTACCTACTTCAAATACACCTTCAAGACCTTTTTCAGTTGTAATATTTGAAACGTGTGTATAATAACCTTTGTCAAATGCTTCTTTAGCAATTGATGAAGTATTATCTCTAGCGAAAGACATATCAAGTTTAAGTTTATGCTTTTCTACAGAATTATGACCTTCAGCATTAATTTTATCATGCTCTGCTTTTGTAACGTGAATTTGAAAAAGTTTATATTTCATTTATTGCTCCTTTATTTCTAACTATACTTACAGTTTACAGTAAGACGTCTTATATGTCAACCTTATTCAGCAGAAAAAAACCCTTAAAAATCAAGGACTTACATCTTTTTTTGTTTTTTGTTGATTATTTTCCGGAAAAATGCTTGAAATTATCGTAGTAAAGAGCTAGTGTTGCCCATATAGCATCGGGATAAAGATTAGTATATTTGTTTCCAGTCTTTTTATAGTGTTCCCATACAGTTTCACTCATATCCATATCTGTATATTCTTTCCAGAAACTTGTATCGTCTCTGTTAGATAATGCATAGTGATGTAATATGTAATCACTGTTTTCTTTCCAAACTCTGTTGATCATTCTATTGTAAGTTTTGGCGTCATATTCGCGTTTTAAGCACTCTACAAGCGTCGTAATACTATATTGTATCATAAACAATGCATTTGATTCTAATGGGTCAATAAAGCCTTGACTAAGCCCTATAGCAACCGTATTGCCTGCCCATGGATTCTTTAACCAATTAGGATTCCATTTAATATTACGTGGTTGTTTACCCATAAATGGTGTTAAGTCTTTTGTATAATCTTTAAACTCTTCTAGTGCATCTTCATTACTAATATGCTTATCACTATAAACATAACCAGTACCAATACGAGAAGTTAATCCAATTTTAAATTGCCAACCATAATCACGTGCTATACTTCTAGTATATGGAATATGTTCATCTAGCTCAAACGGACAAACCCAAGCACTATTAACTAAATGCTTTTCATGTATTTCTACTTCAGTTTTATCGTTGACAAATTGTCTACGGAAACCTGTACAATCAATATATAAGTCATACCCCTCTGGTCTTTTATCAAGTGTTTGTACAATATGTTTTACATTTTTACAATTTTCTTTTACTATACGCCCTGCTTCTTCTGCGTGTAAATGATATGCTACTGCTCTCCAACCTTTGGCATCATACAGTTCTTCGTTGATTTGATGTTTTGTAACTTCACCTGCTTTGTACTTCTTATACCAATCTTCAAATACATTATCATCATTAAACCAAAATGTAAATTTAAATTCATCACCATCTGGTTTATCCCAACCTTGTTTTATATTACCATGTTTGTGTATAGCATCACATTTTGACATCCATGTTTCTTCTTGCATACCAAAACTATCAAAAAAAGTTTTGATCATAGGAAGTGTACTTTCACCTACGCCAACTATTGGTATATCACTACTTTCAATAAGTGTTATATCATAATCTGGAAAGTTATGCTCTATGTAACCAGCGGCCCACCATCCTGTAGTTCCGCCTCCTATGATGCAAATCTTCATATTAATAATTTCCTATACTTTTTATTCTTGTCAGATGTCTACCACCTTCAAATTTAGTAGTAAAAAATGCTTCGCATATTTTCTTTGCTTGAGCAAAACTTGTAAAATCTGCACCTAAACATAATACATTAGCGTCATTATGTTTACGAGACATTTCTGCTTCTTTTGCACTTCTACATACTACAGACCTTATTAACGGATGCCTGTTAGTTGCTATTGACATACCAAAACCAGATCCACATATAAGTATACCTGCATTGTATACTTGCCATCCTGCTTTTATTTTATCTGGTGTTGCATAATCTTTTAAAAAGGTTTCAACTACTCTAGGATAGTTAACTTTCTTTTTATCGTCGTATGGTCCAATATCATGAAATAGATCTATATTAAATCTAGTTCCAATATCGCTATCAATTGGTATTAACCATTTTGATATTTGATCTTTTAGTTTCATTCCTCTATGGTCTGATCCTATGGATAGACTAATTTGTTTCATAAAATCTCCTATATGATTATTTAGTGATTTGTCTTTCAAATTCACGTAAACGTTTATATACACTTGCAAGTTCAATAATTGTAGGCCATGCTTTAAGTAAATATTGCAACGACCCTTCTACTCTTCCAAATGCTCTTATTATTTGTTGCATAACGCCAAGTGTTACTACACCTGCAACAATGGCTGGTGCTAAAAATACATAAGCAGATAAAACATTAGCTTGTAAATAAGCAATTCTGCCTACATTAAAATATAAGTATCTTATATATGATTTAAAGTGAATTGTTCTAACGTCTGCAAATAATTCATCTATTCTTTTTGGTCTAACAGTATCGTCATCTTCTGCTATAACTAGTATCTTTCTATAGGCCGCTTCTTTCTTTTGTAGATCATATTCTACACCCACGAGTCTAAGTAGCCATCCTAGTCCTATTAAAAATAAAGTGCCTCCAACACTCCATACTATTGCACCTGTAATCAATCCGTACTGCCAATCTCCAAAGAAGAAGATAGGAATACCTACTGATAGTCCAAATAATATAGGTACAAACTGTACCATAACCATAATTGATTCAATTAAACTTGTACCAAGTGATTCCATTATTCTGGAAAACTTAATAGTATCTTCTTGAACCCTTTGTGCCGCTCCTTCAATTTTTCTTGCTTTATCATATACTGCATGATACCACTCTACCATTGCAGTTCTCCATCTAAATAAGAAGTGTGCAGTAAAATAACTTATCACTACTGCTAGTGCGACATATATCATTGCTAGATATATAAAAGTTCCTAAACTAGCCCAATACTCACCTATAGTGATTGCATTAGGTGTAGCTAGTGCTTTTTGGATCATATCGTAAAATTGGCCAAACCATTCGTTTATTTTGACATCAATTTTAACTTGAACCCATAATGATGATAAAATGATTGCTGAACCTATCCAAGCCCATAGTAACCATTTTCTTTCTGTGTAAAATCTAAACATATTGTTTTCCTTATATTATGTGGGTATATAATATTTATCCATATCACATTGGGTTCAAAAGGCATAAATACAACATAACAAGGAAAACCATATGCCACGTTTTACACTATATAAGCCTTATAAAGGTAATGATTACAAATTCATGGACAGAACTATACGAGAACAGTTCGATATAGGCGGTACGGCTATACACGTCCATAAGTATTTGGGTCCACAACCTCAACAAGGCAATAATGATCCTAGTGAGCCGAACTACGGCAGTGGTTTAGAAATAGACAATACAACCGGAGAAGAAATAAATCCAGAAGGTATAATTGATGAAACAAATATTCAAGACTTACTGTTTATGGAAAATAGAGATCGTAAATATGATCCTGATATTTTTGATCTTCGTGGAGTATATAATGTTAGTGACAATGACTTTGATTTAACTCAATTTGGATTATTCTTAACCAACGATACTTTGTTTATAAGTTTTCATATCAATGATATGGTAGAAAAATTAGGTAGAAGATTAATGCCAGGTGATGTTATTGAATTGCCTCATTTAAGAGATGAACTTTTATTAAGCAACGACAGAGATGCTATTAATAAATTTTATGTAGTTCAAGATGCCGCTAGGGGTAGTGAAGGATTTTCACAGACTTGGTATCCACATATTTGGAGAATTAAAGTAGCACCATTAACAGATACACAAGAATACAAAGATATACTTGGTAGTGCTAAAGATCCAGGAAGCCTTAAAAATAAAGTTAGTGCTTACAAAACAGAACTTAATATCAGTAATGCTATTGTGAAAAGTGCTGAAGAAGCTGATCCATTAGGTTTGCCACTTGCTGAACATTTATTTGGCCAAGAAGAAGTTGATAACGAATACAAACACGGTGAAGCTTTACAACAAGGTGACCAGTTTCCAGGAAATCCCAAAGATGGAGAATATTTTATTAGAACAGACTTTACTCCTAATAGACTATTTGTAAGACGTGGAAGCAAATGGCATAGATTATATGACAATGTTACTGAACAAACTTGGAGTGATAGAACTTACAATGCTAGTAGCTTTATTAATAATAAGGCTACAACAATTATTGACGATCAAGAGTTTCCAGAACGTCAGCCTCTATCCCAAGTTATTAAACCAAAAAGTGATTTTAACAAATGAGCCAACAATACTTTTATGATAAACAAATAAGAAGATACATTCAACAATTTATAAGATTGTTTAGTGGCTTCAGTGTACAAATGGGTAAAAATGAAGAATCAGGTCTTCCAGTATTTCATAAAGTTCCAGTACGTTATGGTGATATAAACAGAATGGCGGCTCACATAACAAGAGAGAACAGTGAAAACATTATGAATACTGTTCCATTTATAAGTTGTTATGTAACAAATTTAAATTTAGTACCAGAAAGACGTACATATCAAGATCATGTAGATAAAGTTCAAGTATACGAAAAAAAGTATGACCAAACTACTGGAGAATATAAAAACGAAAAAGGCAATAGCTATACTGTAGAACGTCATGCTCCAGTTCCTTACATAATGCAAATGAACGCAGATGTATGGTCATCAAATACAGATCAAAAATTACAGTTACTAGAACAAATGCTTGTTTTATTTAATCCTACATTAGATATTAGAACAAATGCTAGTCCACTAGACTGGACTGCGTTATCTCACGTAGAACTTACTAATACTACCTGGAGTACAAGAAGTGTTGGATCAAGTATTGACGATATTATTGATGTAGCTACAATGTCATTTGATATACCAGTTTATATAAATCCTCCTGCAAAGGTAAAACAACAAAAACTAATTCATACGATTATAAGTGAACTTTATAACTTAGATGATGAAAACTTAGATCTATTTAAAGCTGAACAACCATTTAATAACGAAACTTTACAATATACAGTTGTAACATATGAAGATAGAAAAGTAAAATATGAAAACAACAACCTTCAACTATTAAATGCTAATGGAAGCAATTTAGATGATGACGGTAATGTATTAGAATGGGCCAAAGAACTTACTCCATTTGGAGTATTACGACCTGGAATAAGTCAACTAAGACTTAGAAAATCAAAAGATCCAGGTGCTAAAGATGAAGATATTATAGGACGATTAGACGAACATCCAAGTGATCCTAATTTACTAATCGTAGATATTGATCCTTCAACTTTACCTACTAATACACTAAATGCCGTAAATGCTATTTTAGATCCATCAATTAATTATCCAGGCGATGGAACTGTTCCTAGTGCTGTCACTGGACAACGTTACATACTAATTAATCCTATTCCTTCTACACCAATATGGAGTGGGTTAGTAGCTAATAAATATGATGTTATTGAATATAACGGTTCAACTTGGAATGTTAGTTTTGATAGCAGTAGTGTAAGTGATACCCAACACGTTACAAACTTATCAAGTAGCGACCAACTAGAGTGGAATGGTTCAGAGTGGGTTAATAGTTATGAAGGCGTATATAATGCAGGTTTCTGGAGACTTTACTTATAGTTGTGATGACCCACACGACGATTGTTCACATTGGATAACAAAAATATGATTACAGCCGCAGGATGTATATTTCTTAGCACAGATACAGGAAGAGTTATGCTTCAACACCGTAGTGGTGAAGTTAACCACCCTAGAACGTGGGGCTTCTTTGGAGGAAAATCAGATAATAATGAAAAACCAATTGATACGTTGTATAGAGAAATTGAAGAAGAACTAGGATTAGTTCCGGATATTAAAAAAGTTATACCTATTAATAAATTCACAAGTCCTAACAAAAAATTTATATACCATAGTTTTGTTGTAACTGTAGAAGAAGAGTTTATTCCTATACTGAATAATGAAAGTGATGGTTATTGTTGGGTTAAAATAGGTAATTGGCCTAGACCATTACACCCTGGTGCTAAAATACAATGTAATTCAAAACAATTTATAAAGAAAATAAAAACTGTGTTCGAGCAACACTCTACGAAGTTATAATACCCATTTCTTTTCTAGTAAACATTTCATCTAAGAAAGCATTATAAACTTCTTCATTATCATTTTTGTGTATTTTATCAAAATCTGGATCAAGTTCCATTATTTCTGATATAGTTCTTATATCTGTGGATAAGCCTAATTGTGTTACTGCTTCTTTCCAACCAGCATAACGTTTTAAATCAAAGAAATCTTTTATATTATTATTTTCTATACCAATTTGTTGCATCATTCTATCATCATCAACATACCACGTATAATTTGGAAAGTATATATCCCAACCGCCTACGTGATGCCACCATTCAAAACATTCTTTATCTTTTTCATAAAACGACCACATAGTAGCTTTTGGAAACATTTGTCTTAGTTGAGGTAAGTGATATGCAAACCAATGACTCTTAATAATCTTCTTTCCTGTATCCCAATCAGCAAACGGTTCTTTAAATTCTTTTAATACTTCTTCTTTAGATAGTGTGTTAAGTTTATCAAACTTATGTCCATATTGATTATGTGGACCCCAATATGCACCCCTATGCCAACCAATTACTTTACCTTCTGCATCTCTTTTTTCATAAACACGTCTAGGTGTGTTATCAGTCATATTAATATCTTTACATATAAGACTTAATAAACGTATAACTCCACTCCATCTAGAACCTGGAGCTCCTGTTACTATAATTAGATCTTCACCTTGATAATTCATTAATAATTTTCTCTGTTAAATATTTGTGTGTTTTTGGACCAGGATGTGTTTGATCTCTAGCCAGGTCTATCATTTCTTCTTGTGTGTAATATATTGATTTAATATCTTTTGGCTCGTAATCATAAAACCAATGCTTTCGTCTTTCATTAGGTTGTAGTATAAAATACTTTGAATTTGGAAATGTTTGTTTTAATGCTAGTTCGAACATTTTAAATATTTTACCATTACTGTTTTTAAAAGTTTCTCTTACTTCTTTTACTACTTTTGTATCTTTTTCTTTTGGTATCCAATAACGCATAAGCCAATTGGTATCATTTATACCCCAGAAGTCATTTAATATAATATACTTTGGATTTAAGTTTGTCAAGTCAAATAACTTATCTGCCATATCTGTAAGAGTATCAAAGTCACTTAAATTGAAATGATCTAATCCAAGTTCTTTTGAAACTAAATAAGGTATTGATTTTTCATATGGTAATCCTGTACCAAGTAGTAAACTTGATCCTGCAAATAGTATTCCTATATTGGTTAAATCATCTGGTCCTCTATATCCATATTTGTTCCATGTATACTCAAAGTCTAATTTTGGATCGTTATCCCAATCAAGTTCTTGTATAGCACCATGTGTAAAATGATCTGATCCACCTTCACCTACTTTACACTTGTTTCCTGTATCATGTCTTCCGTAATACTTTGTACTAGTATTTGGTTCTCTTATTTGTTTTTCAGGCCTTAGTGTTTGTTTGTAGTGATATCGTGAGTCTTGTTTATCTGGAAAGTCTTTTTCTATCATACTTTTATAATTCTGTTAGGATCTGGGTTATCAATCATATGTTGTACTTTATCACTTACAAAGCCTGTAAATTGAAATGTTACTCTTGGAGTAAATCCAAAGTTGGCTGTACCATGTGGCATATTACACCAATCGTAAGTTATACAAGTACCTGCTTTATATCCTTGATGGTAAGTGTTACCAAACTGCCATACATGACCATAATCCCAATCTTGTAAATGAACTAGGAATCTTCTTAATTTTAAAGGATTCTTGTCTGCACCTGCATCAGTCCATACTTTACGCCAACCTGGTCTTGCATATCTCATTTGTTGATCAATATGTATAGGTGTAACTTGTCCTAATTTTTGTATATGCATTCTTGACTGATGTACTTCTACTTCTAATGTATCAATCATTCGTAATAATATTTCATACTCTGGTGCAGGGTTACGTTGAGCATAATAATTCTCTTCACCTTCTTTAAACCTACTTCTTACAATCATATCATGATACATACTACTTACATCTTCTTTACCAGATGCATTTAGAACGTCTTGTATCTCACCGTCATGCAAGTCTTTGTCTTGTTTGCTTAAATTTCTATTTCTATAGTTTCCTATAGTCATTTCTTTTGAATGTTCTACTGCATATCTAACTGCTGGTTCAAAGTCTCCTTCAAATCTACAAGGTATTACAAAGGTTTCTTCGTTTGGATCTGCAAATGGATCAAAATGCCAATTAGCACGTAATTTATTATGTTCCCATCTACTTGGAACCCCATCTACTTTAAAGATGTTATCCATCTTCTTATGTTCTTCCATTTGTTCGTCACTATACATTACTTTTTCGTATGACTCGTCTTGTTGCGTTACACCTTCTTGTTTTGTATGTTCTGCTTTTTTAACTGCATCAACTAAATCATCAATTTTTTCACCACTATAATAATTTTTATCTGTTTTTTCTTTCATTATCTTTCCTTACAGTTTGGTAACGAATTTATAATTGTTTTAAGGTTAGCTTCAGTTAAATATAAGCTCATTAATATATGATATATTCCACCTTCCATTGCAAAACTTCCATGTTGCTTACGAGTATTTAATACATACGGAACACCTGGTTTAAATTCTACACGTCTTTCTTCGTATAAAAAATTCCATTGATGTATTTCTGTTTTATTAAGTGGAATAAAAATTCTTATTTGTGGATTAAATCTAAATGCGTCTCTGTGCATAGTAAAGAAGCTACCAGCTTCTAATTTTACTGCTCTGCATCTAGCTAGGTCTGACCATTGTGTAAAAAAATCATATAATGCAGTACATTTTAATAAGTTTTCATTTACTGGTTGATCTTGCTCGTGTTTATTTTTATCTTCAAGTCCAAGTCCTTTTTCTGGACCTGTTAAGTTAATACCTTGTTTACCGTTAGGTCCTTTTTCCCATTCTAATCTCTCAAGTTCTTTTATTACTTGATCTGAATCTAACTTCTGGTTTAATTCTACTATATCGCCATAACTATTCAGTAGGGTTAATAGATTTATTGGATTTATATCGTTCATTTTTTGGTATCTCTCTTAATTTGTCCATTTTAGCAATATGTTCTATTCTCATAATTTGATGATACATTTTAATAACACCTTTAGGTGCATCTGCCTTCCATATCCAAGGAAATAATCCGTGTACTAAACTTTTAAATGCTATTACTAATAAAGACCATGTATTTTGAATACTATGCCACAAGTGATAAAAGTAGCCCCAACCTGTTTCTACTTTTAAATGATGAATTGCATTTCGAAACCATTGTGTCATTTACTGGTCAGTGACCCTCTTTTTCATACTAGCAACAAATTGTTCACGTAACCATTCAAAGTCATTAATTTTAGTTAATGCTTCGTTATCGTCTTTGTTTGCTATTCCATATTCCTTGCCTTCTAATGCACCTTTTAAACAGTAACGACCAAAACGAGCTCCAACATCTGTGGTACACCATGTTTCTAATCTTTCATCTGTTTCTTTTTGTTTTTGGTTAGGATTAACTGAACTTGCTAGTTTAACACATTCACGGAATGCACTACGCCATGTTCTATATGGATCTTTATTAAATCTTGTAATGTTTGATACATCTGCAATAGGTTGATAAAAACTTGCACCAGTTGTATAATCTGGTAATTCGTGCCCTAGCTCTAATAATTGAACTTTTGGAAATAATTTAACACCACCATATCCATACTCTAATCCATTTACTGGATTTCTAGCACTCCATACATATGTTGTATTTTTTCTTTTACTCATTGGTGGAATATAGTCAAAACTAAAGTCACCCATAATGTCTGCATCTGCATCAACAATATAAACCATTTCAGTTTTTGCTAATTCACCTACACGTTTATGAGCATTACCAATACCTTCAACGTTCTTTACGTGTTGTGCATCTTTAAATCTGTTTTTTAACTTTTGAAAATTCTCATCTGCTTCAGCTTCGTGGTAACTAATCATAAAGATATCAAATTCTGCAACGTGAAAACTTGCTACCAATTTATTTTCTACCTCACCATGAGAAACTCCGTTAGTAGGAACTAATCTAACATCTCCCCAACTTACTGGTCTGTTTGTTCTTTTAACTACTCTAGGAAACGTGTGAATAACTTTTTTACCTAAATCACTTGGCCTATAGTGCCAAGGAAATTTTGGGTTAACTTCAATTTCATCAAACACAACCCAAGCCATGTCTGCTTCATCTTTATACTTTTTTGCTAAATCTAAAATATCGTCTTCATCTTTTAATCTTATTGGTGTTTTAATAATTGGGTAACTTCCAAACATAAATTTTTTGAGTCTATCCCAAGGTGTGACAACGTTCTGTCCTGTAAATTCTCTTTGGTTATTTTTTATATTAATCATTGCAATCGCCTTTAACTGTAAATGCACGTGTTCCTATATGTGCTATCTTGTCACTCAGTTCGTGACTTACATATACTTCATATCCTGCCTCATTAGCTCTTGTACAAAAATATACGTCCTCTCCTATTAAACTTGAATAATCCTCAGAGTATTCAATCTTATAAAAAGGCGAAGATAGTTTTTTATAAACTTCTCTTTTTACTAACATCATTCCACTTCCAACAGCCCATACTTTTTCTACGCCTGTACCAGTAAAAACTCTGTCATCTAAATTGTTCTTACTTCTAAAAGCAACAGGTCTATGTGGTGGAACTCTTGTTGAATAATTTCCAGCAACAATATCTTTGTCTGCCGCTAATAATATATTTAGGGTATCTACTGGAAAGTTCATATCAGAATCAATCCACATAATGTGGGTACAATTTGTTTCTAATGCTTCAGATACTAACTGTTGTCTTTGCATAGTAACTTCACTACCCATATTAAAATGGAGAGAAGTTGCTAATCCAGCCTCACCACACTTTCGTTGAAGCATAGCAAGACTGTAAGCAAAAACCGCAGTAACATTATCTCGCACAGGAACGCAAATAGCTACATTAGCGGAGTTGTTTTTTTTATGATAAAATGATGGTGTTGATACCATTCAGATTATTTTGCAGATGCTAAATCTGCTTGAAGTTCAGCTTCAATTTGTTGAACCTCATAATTTAATTGTTTAGCAATACTTGTAGCTTCTTTAACCGATGCCTTAAAAGCTTCATCTGGCAATGCAACCATATAAGCCATATGCTCTGGTTGTACCTTACCAATTGTAAGAATATCAATTGCCGCTAGTTTTGCTAATCTGTGTACCCAATATTCTTCTTCAGTGGATTCAATATCTTTTGTAAGATCTTCTACATTATGTTCTGCAGAAAAATCTTTATAAATTGCTTCTAGTACTGGAAGATCTGGGTGTGATGTTTCACGAGCTTTCATTAGCTCTTGTGTAAGTACTTGTGCCTTTCTGGCTGGAGACGGGTGTGCTCCAAGTACGAACGTTTCAATCTCGTATCGAGTTCTAATCATTGTTTTCTCCTGTGTTGAGTTTACTCTACTATTAGTCATAGTATTTATATAGTGTATTTATTTTACATTAAAGTAAGCACGTTGTCAAGTATAAACAACGTGCTTACTAAAATTATTTTATACAATTTCTTATGGGTGACCACCAGTTGCTGACGGATACTGCCAACCACCAAAGGTAGCTGAAAGTTTGATATTTGACGTCACTGACGGTGATATTGTGTTACCTAATTGGCTCAGTGATACTGTACCACTTAATCCAAAATAGTTACGCACAGTTGACATTGAAATTGTTGAACCGGTTGCTGGTAATGTCGACATATTATTCTCCTGTCAAATTGTAATTAACGTTAATTACAAGCATATTGCTTGTAGTATTATTTATCTATATAGCTCGTGTTATATAGCAGTTTATAATCTTTTCTTTAATTCTTCTATCTCTTTTTGTTGCTCTTTTATAGCTTCTATTAAAATACCTACTATATTACCATATGCTACTGATTTCATTCCATCTGGAGCTGTATGTACTACTTGAGGCAATATTTCTTCTACTTCTTGTGCTATTACACCAGTACTATTTCTACCATCTTTTTCAAAATGTACACCACGTAATTTACTTACTGTATCTACTGCATTTGTAATAGTTTCAATATTTCTTTTTAATCTTTTATCTGAGTATGCTGTAACATCACCAGTTGCTGTAAAGTCACCTGTGTAACTACCACTCATTAAAAATTCTGTTCCACTTAATGATAATCCATTGCCTGCTGTATATGTTGTGTTTGTATCAGTTGTAACATATCCTGCACCATTTGCTAATTGATTATTGTCTGTTGGAATTGTTGGTTTATTACTAAGGTCGCTATAATCACCTGACGTTGCTACTGTTGCAAAACTAGGAACACCTGATAAAGAGCTATAGTTTCCATCAAATACTTCACTTGCATTAGCTAGTTCTACCCAGTTACCTGCATGAGCAAAATATCCTTTGCCTGTTGCGTGTACATGAGCAAACATTCCATGATATGTACTTGCACTTGGAAGATCACCTATTGTTGCATAGACGTTAGCAAATAAAACTTTATTACCGTTCATATCTAAATCTGAATTTGTAATTGTTCCACTTGCGTTTGCTGTTATTCTAGAATCTACTCTAGCATCTGTATAATATAAATTAGAGCCTTCTGCTAAATCTCCTGTATCTTTAGTACCTAACCAAGTATCTGCTGTACTTGTAAAATCTGCTGTAGCTAATTTTGTTGCTATTGAAGTTGTTATTGTTGTTGAGAAGTTTGCATCGTCACCAAGTGCCGCCGCTAATTCATTTAATGTATCTAATGTTGTTGGAGCTGTATCAACTAAATTTGATATTGCTGTATCTGTATATGTTTCATATGCTGTAGTTATTGCTACTTCTCTAGTATCTGTATAAGTGTTAGCTGTACTAATTGCATCTGCTTCAGCTGTATCTGTATAAGTTTGATATGCTGTAGTTATACTTGCTGTAGCTGTAGCAATTTCTGTATCTGTATATGAGTTTGCCGCTGTACTACCACTTGATGTAGATGACGCTATAGCTGATGTATATGCTGTAGTAATTGCTGTTTCACGTGTATCTGTATATGCTTTTGCATCTACTAGTGTGTTTGCTATTGCTGTAACATTATTATTAATTGCTGTTTCGTTGTTTATAATAGCTGTAGCATTATTTGATATCGCTGTAGCATTATTTGTAATGGCTGTAGCATTATTTGATATCGCTGTAGCATTATTTGATATTGCTGTAGTATTATTTGATATCGCTGTAGCATTAGATGCAATATTTGCTGTATTAGTAGCAATGTTTGCTGTATTAGTATTAACACTTGCTGTTAAACTTGCATTTGTTGCATTTTGAGATGGTATCTCAACATTCTGTAATGTAACTGTAGTACCATCATGCGTGAACACATCTACTCCATTAATTTGTAACTGATCTAAATTACTGTTTGTTAATAATGTTGCACTAGGATCTGCGTCGTGTAATACTATTTTGTTTCCAATTTTAAATGCCATTTATATATCCTCTACTACTATTTATGGTGTACTTTGAAATTGAGAAGGTACAAGTTGTTGCCAATCTAGTCCATCCCAACCCTCAAACATCCTTGTTTCTGTGTTAAAATACATTTGTCCTTCTACTGGACTTGCTGGTCTTTGTGCTGTAGTTCCTTTTGGTAAAACAAAGCTAGTTGATATTCTTGCATCTACTCTAGCATCTGTATAATATTTTCTAGTAGTACCTTCTGCTAAATCGTCTGTGGTACGAGTTGATAAATCTGCTGGTAACCCAGTTATTGTAGCACCTGTGAAATTAACACTACCACTAAATGTTGATGCACCATTTGAATCTATATCACCTGATACATTTCCGCCAAAGTTTGGAGTTCCACTTATTGAACCGTTATCTAGTACAGGGTTTCCGTTAGAGTTATAAATTACACCTTGTAATACCCCTACTACATTACCTGTATAAATTGGTGTTGAGTATTGCATATCAATTACTTTGGCACCAGTAGTTGGGTGAATTACTTCACCATGTAAGTCACCGTCAAATTCATCAAAAGATGCTGTTTTGCCACCAATGCCTACATTGCCACTGGTGTTGTCCATAATAACATTGCCATTGGTATCATATAGTTTACCTTCAAATGCAGTAGCACTAATACTACTACCAAATGAAACGTGGCTACTATTTGTAGAGGCAATTCTAGCATCTGCATATGCGTTAACTTCATTTGCAAAATTTACATATCCAAATTTACTTGTGCTACTGTCATATAAAAGAAAGTCTCCATTAGCAACGGTGTCGCCTGTAAAACCAATATCTGATAAACTTGTTGCAGTTAAACTATTATTGTTTGCTGTAATACGTGTATTGATTTCATCTTCATAGTTTACAAGTCCCCATTGTGATCCATCATACAATAGCATATCACCAGTAGCAGATGTATCTGTACTATCAACATCTGATAAACTTTGTATTCCATGATTTGAAATATCTGATACAGTACCTGTAACATTACCATCTAAGTCTGCATGAACAATAGGTCCTGGTGTTGCATCATCTTCAATGATAAGTGTGCTACCAGTTCTATCATAAACTGCACCGTTCCAATTACCTAATGTACTTGTTCCAGTAAAATCTACACTACCTCCAGTAAATGTAGCAATGCCACTAATATTAGTAGTACCTGCATTTAATGTTGTTGCGGTTGCTGTATCAACTGTTAGGGCAGAATCTAAATTACCGGTTCCGCTTTCTAAAATTTTATTTGCACCAGTTATATCGTAAACCGAACCGTTCCAATTACCTAGTGTAGTTCCATTAGTAGCATCAAACATTCCAGTAAGTGTAACTGTACCTGTATGCAAACCTGTTGAATTACCTATGTATTCAGCAGGTGTATTTGCATTACCAACTGTTAAAATATGTTTTGATGTATCTGTTGGATCTGCTGGCCAATAGCCAATATTTTCTGTTACTAAATTTGTTGTATGTATTGCACCACTTGGACTTGTTACATATATTGTTGTAGCATTTAGAGAATTTAATTCTAGTGTACCTTTTGTTAATGTACCATCTACTGCACTAATATCATTAAGAGAGTTTGATACTAAATTAATTCCTTCAATTAAAAAGAACTTTGCTGTAGATGAGTCACGAACAAGCCCAGAATATGTGCTTATACCTCTCTTTGATAAAAAACCAGAATCAACATCTTCTGATGAATCTTGATTAAGTATTAGTAAAGGGTCTTTGACAGCAGATTCTGTGCTTTGTAAATTACTTACTTGTATCTTTCTAAATGCCATTTTTGCTCCTACAGCTAATTATAATACTATTTATCGCTTTTTAAAGTATTGTATAGTCATTAAAAAAGCGAGTGTAATTTCTTACACTCGCTTTAATATATTAGTAATATAATTACTTGTTAGCTTTAAGTTCTGCTACTTGAGCTGATAATTCCTTAACCGCTTCAATTAGTAGACCTGTAATGTTACCATATGCTACTGATTTTAAACCAGTTGCATCAGTGTGTACTGCTTCTGGAAGTACTGCTTCTAATTCTTGGGCAACAACACCTGTTGCTCTTGAATCATCTGCAATTCTGTTCCAAGTGTAACCACTAATATTCTCTACTTTTCCTAGAGCACCATCAATTACTTGAATGTTTCTTTTTAAGCTCTCATCTGAGTATGCTGTAACATCACCAGTTGCTGTAAAGTCACCAGTATATGAACCTGACATAGCTATGCCATCTGCACTTACTGTGATACCATTTCCGCCACCGACGTTAAATGTACGATCACTTGCTAGTGTACCACCACCTGTTAAGCCGTTACCAGCTATCATGTTAGTACCTGTTGCCGCTTTACTTGCTAGGTTGTTAGTCATTGTTGTACTAAAGTTAGCATCATCACCCATTGCCGCCGCTAGTTCATTCAATGTATCTAAAGCACCTGGTGCTGAATCTACAAGGTTGTTAACCGCAGTTGTAAGATCTGATTGTTTAGCTAGTTCCACCCAGTTACCTGCGTGAGCAAAAACAGCTTTTCCACCATCATGTACGTGAGCAAACATACCGTGGTATGTACCCGCCGCTGGTAGATCGCCGTCTGTCGCGTAAACGTTAGCAAATTTAACTTTACCAGTTGTAGTAATATCATTAGCACCCATGTCTAGAGCATTGCCTTTAATATTAGCTACTGCTGTTGTAATCGCATCTGCTTCTGCTTGGTCTGCATATGCTTGAGTAGCCATGTCTGAACCACCAACTGACATACCGCCACCTGAAGCTGAAATGTCTACACCACCTAGGTCAATTGTTGAACCTTTTAGGAATAGTTTATTCCAACGATTTGTTGCTGAACCTAAGTTGTAAGTTTCAGTTGTTGCAGGAAGAATGTCTGCGCCAACTGTACCTAATGCAGTATCTACTCTTGCGTCAGTAAAGTATACATTAGTTGGTGATCCTGATTCAGGAACATCATCAGTTGTAAGTACTGATATTGCACTAGTATAAGCTGTTGTAATTGCAGTTTCTCTACCGTCTGTATATAAGTTAGCAGAAGTAACAGCATCTGCTTCAGCTGTATCTGCATAACTTTGTAGTGTAGATGTTAATGCCGCGTCTTGTGAATCAACATAAGTCTTCGCCGCTTTTAAACCAATGTCTGCAGTTGCAGATGTTTCAAAAGCTACCCTAGCTGTAGTTTCTGCCGCTAGGTTTGTAGTTAAAGTGGCTTCTGCCGCTCTAGCTGTAGTTGCTTCAGAAGATATAGCTGTTGTATTAGCAATAATATCTGCTTGAGCTGTAGTCATTGCAGTACCATTATTGCTACTTGTAGTTTGTAGAGCAGTAATAGCACTTGCGTTTGCCGCAATGTTATTAGTTATTGTAGTTGAGAAATTAGCGTCATCACCTAAGGCGTTTGCTAATTCGTTCAATGTATCTAACGCACCTGGTGCACCGTTGACTACGTTTGAAATCTGTAAGTCCACATAAGTTTTGTTAGAAACGTCCCCACCGTCTGTCGGATTTGGAACATTTATTATCTTGTTTGAATTCATGTCAATTTTGTCACCAAAACCAACTGAAGTTCCACCACTTGAAGTGATGTTTTTGCCATCTAGCATCTGTAAAGTACCAGCGACATTTACTGTTTGTGTTGATTGCAGGGTAATTACTCCTGTGCCCTCAGTTTTAACAGTTAAGCCTTGGTCCGTATCTGCTTTAAGAACGATTGTACCTGAATCATCATGGATTACTTTTTGGTTATTAATGTAAAGTGATCCTTGAGAAAGGTATAAATCTTTCCATTTTGCAGTAGTAGAACCCAAGTCGTAACCAGTTGTACCATCCGAATCAACGTCAGGTAGGATTGAACCACCCATCGTTAAATTGGCTAGTAATTCTGAGGCGTCATCAGTTTTAAAACCACCGTCAATTATAAATTTTCTTTGTGCCATTTTTATGACTCCTTTTTGATCAAAAAAGTTATTGCCACATTGAGTAGCAAAGTATTTATTCTTTTTCTAGCAGTATTATCAACTTTGATAATAAAGCTACTTTAAAAGAGGCGTAACCTTAATTTGTTACGCCCCTTTAAGTTTGGTTACTTAAGAAGCGATATACTCCTTACACATCAATGTAAGTAGCGATCACTTTAACTGTAGCTGTACCACTTGTCGGAGTGTAAGTTAATTCAACTTGGTTTCCGTTCATAGTAACACTTGCATCACCAATTAAGTCTGCACCAGTATAAACCATTGCGTACTCTGTAATGTATGCAGTACTACCATCATGTACTACTAAAGCTTCACGTGTCTCATAGTTACCTGCGCCGTCATCAACCTGCATGATGTATTTCGCTGAACGATACAACGCACCGTTGAATGAATCAACTGTAGTTGAACCGGAAGCTGATACTTCACCTTTTTGTACGTATGCTTTAATATCAGCCGCTAGTTTGTCGAATGATACTGAGTTAGCAAGTAGTACTGGGTTAAGTCCTGCACCTGGTGATAACACAACAATTTGTGTACCAACTGGTACTGCTGAGTTAAACGTGATAGTTTTCGCCGCACTATCGATAGTGTAGTGAGTTGATGGATCCTGAATAACACCACCAACAAAAACCATTGCTTGGTCTTGTGTTGTAGTGAAAGTTAATGAATACTGCGTTGCAGATCCATCACCATTAATTGTCATTCTCTCTTGTGTTGAGAAAACATTTAACGGGTTTTTCAGTTCCATACCGTCTTCATTTGAGTTAACTGCTAATACGTATCCGTCTTTGTTAGTGTAATCTGTATCAGATACATCTGTTAAGTCTAGGACTGATTCGTTAGTGTCAACCGAGATAACACCTGTGCTGTTATCGTAGCTTACTAAGCCTGCGCCTGCAACGTCATTAACACTAATTGCCGCTCTGCTTCTGGCATCAGTGTAGTATAGGTTTGAACCTTCAGCTAAGTCATCTGTAGTATTAGTAGAGATGTCTTGTGCTGAAATTGCCGCATCTAGTACTGCTTTAGATACTGCGTCACCTGGATTGGCCGCTGTTCCTAAACCTGTTACTAGTTGACCGCCCATAGCAATATCGCCACTCATTGTTCCACCAGCAAGTGCTAGTTTAGTTGCGATTACTGTGTCTTGAGCCGCATCAGCCGCCGCAAACTCAGTACGGATAGCCGCCCTGTCAGTTGTCGCCGCCGCGTGGTCTGTGTCGTTGTCATTTACTTCGCTTGTTAAAGCTGTACTTAGGTTAGTAATGGCAGTTGCGTTTGCCGCTACTGTACCTGTTAGTGTGCTGTCTGCATTTTGGAAAGCAGTAACGATTTCAGTTAATGAATCTAGCGCCGCTGGATCCGTGTTACTGATAATATCGTTAACTGTGACTACTAAAGCGTCTGTACGTGTCACTTCTGTTGCCAAGTCTGTTGCTACTGTTGAAATAGACGTTGCATTAGCCGCTTCCGCCGCTGTTGCTCTAGCTGTTTCTGTAGCAATATCTGCCGCATTAGCTTGTTCTGCAGTTTGAGCTCTAGTTACTTCAGTTGCTAGGTTTGTAGTTAACACACCTTCTGCCGCTGTAGCTCTAGTTTCTTCTGCTTTAACAGCCGCATCTAACTTGTTATCAGCATCTTTCAATGATGATGCAGTTGAGATGTAGTCTGCTGTTGCATTTGCTGAATATGTACCATCAACACCTAAACCTGCGCCAGCTTGTGTAGCTGTAATTTCAGTTAAGTTGTCTGCGATATCAGTTGCATTTGCCGCTTCTGCCGCTTGAGCTCTTGTTGACTCATTTGCGATAGCTGTTGCATTTGCTTGTTCAGCCGCTCTTGCTGTAGTTGCTTCTGCTGTAATTGCGTTTGCATTCGCTGATTCTGCCGCTCTAGCTGTACTTGCTTCAGACGCTATGTCTGCCGCGTTAGTAGAGATGTCAGATGCATTAGTTGCGATTGCTGTTGCATTAGTTGCAATGTCTGCTGTATTACCAGAGATTGCTGTTGCATTTGCTGAAACATTTGTAGTTAGTGTTGCTTCTGCCGCTTCAGCTCTTGTTTTTTCAGCTAGGATTGCCGCATCTAATTTAGAGTCTGCATCATGTAATGATGAAGCTGAATCAATTGCGTGTGTTCCTGAGTGTGCTGAGTAAGAACCGTCACTTTGTAAACCTGCACCAGTTTCTACTGCATCAATTGCGTTATTAACAGAAGTTAAATCAGCCGCTGTACCTGAGTTCAGTTCGTTGATCGCTTCTGATAACGTTTGTGCAGTTGTCTGTAGTGCCGCACTACCTGCTTGTGTTTCTAAAGTAGATACTTTGCCTTCTTCAGCTGTTAGACGTGTGTCTAATGCTGTGTCAGCCGCCGCAAATTCAGTACGAATTAACGCTCTGTCTGTTGAAGCAGTATTACTTAGACTTGTGATTGCACCATTGATTGTACTATCAGCACTTTGGAATGCTGAAACAATTTCAGTTAGTGAATCTAACGCCGCCGGATCCGTATTAGTTAGGATTGAATCAATTCTAGCTGTTTCCGTGTCGATGTTACTTTGAAGTGTCGCTTCAGCTGTTGTTGCTCTAGCTACTTCGTTATTGATACTTGTTAAGTTAGTAGCAATATCGTTAGTGTTAGTTGCAATGTTAGCTGTGTGCGTTGAATCAGCAGTAGTTGAACGAGATACCTCGTTTGCTATTGCTGTTGCGTTTGCCGCTTCTGCCGCAAGTGCTCTTGTTTCTTCTGCTGTTACCGCTTGTGCGTTAGCAAGTTCTGCCGCTCTAGCTGTTGACGCTTCATTTGAAATAGCAGTAGTTAGAGTTGCGTCACCCGCAATTCTGTCTGCTGTTTCTGTTGCAATGTCACTTGCGTTAGTTGCAATGTCTGTCGCGTTAGTTGCTATATCACCAGTGTTAGCTGTAATAGCTAGTGTGTTTGCCGCTTCTGCCGCAAGTGCTCTAGTCTTTTCAGTTAGAACTTCTTGGTCAGTATAAGCTTCTGCTGTTGCTTCTGCACCCGCTTTAGCTGTTGCAATTCTATCTGTTACAGTATTACCTGCTGTACCGTCTAGTGTTGCATCACCCATTAGTGCTACGTCTGCCGCATCACTGTCTGCGATTGCATTTGCTTCTGCCGCATCTGCTTTTGTAGTTGCATCAGCCGCCGCAGTTGAAATCGCGTCTGCTTCAGCTGTATCAGCATATGCTTGTGCTGATGCTAAAGTTGATGCATCTCCTGCTTGTCTGTTTGTTGTTTCTGCCGCTATTGCCGCCGCATTAACACCTTCAGCCGCTTGTGCTCTTGTAGACTCCGCATTGATATTTGTTTGTAATGCCGCGTCACCAGTTGTGATGTCTGAAGCATTCTGCGAAATAGCAGTTGCGTTTGCGTTAATTGCCGCTGTTGCCGCTGAATCACCAGCTTGGAAAGCTGTAACGATTTCAGTCAGTGAGTCAAGTGCCGCTGGGTCTGTGTTAGTTAGAATGTTATCAATTCTAGCTGTTTCAGTTGCAATGTCAGCTGTATTAGTTGCGATATCAGCTGTGTTAGTTGCAATATCTGTAGTGTTAGTATCAATCTCACCGTGAAGTTCGTTGATAGCCGCACCAATTGATGTTGCTGTAGTATCAAGTGGTGTATTTGCTACATCACCAACTACTGTTTCTAACGCACTAATATCTGAAGCATTTGTAGTAACTTTAGCGTCAACTACTGCTACCGCTGTATTGATAGCCGCTGTCTCTGCCGCTGATACTGTATCTGCGTGTGCTTCAGCCGCCGCTTGTGCCGCGTCTGCTTTTGTAGTTGCATCTGCCGCCGCTGTAGCGATTGCATCTGCTTCTGCTGTATCTGCGTATGTTTGTGCTGATGCTAAAGTTGTTGCATCTGCTGTTGCAAAGTCTGTTCTTACCGCTGTATCTGCATTTGCTCTTGCAGTCGCTTCGTTTGCAATGTCTTGTGCATTTGCTAATTCAGCTCCTGATGCACGTGTAACTTCTGCCGCTAAGTCGGTTTGTAGTTGTGAAACTTCACCGTCTGTAGCAGATATTTCCGCCGCCAATCCAGTTGTTAGTGTAGTAATGTCACCTTCATTAGCAGTTACTCTAGCATCAAGTGCATTTTCAGCCGCTCTAGCAGTTGCCGCTTCTGTTGAAATATCAGATGCGTTAGTTCCTTCAGCGCCTTGTGCTCTTGTTGCTTCTGTACTAATTGCAGTTGCATTTGCTTGTTCTGCAGTTTGAGCTCTAGCTGTCTCGTTTGTAATTAAAGTCGAGTTAGCTGTTATTGCCGCAGTCAATGCACTATCTTGAGATTGAAATTCTGCAACAATTTCAGATAAACTGTCTAATGCCGCAGGGTCAACGTTTGATATAATGTTTGTTATTTGAGTTTGTAATCCAGCATCTGCCGCTTTATAAGCTGTATCTAGAGCGGATTCTGCCGCTGTAGCTCTGCTTATTTCACTTGCGATGTCCGTCGCATTTACACCCTCTGCCGCTGTCGCTCTTGACGTTTCAGCCGCGATATCATTTGCGTTCTGAAGTTCAGCCGCACGTGCTATCACTGCTTCTGCCGCCACTGCTGTAGCAATGTCTGCCGCTACTGCTGATTGAGCTTTTGCATCTGTAAAGTATTCATTACTTGAACCTTCGGTAATATCATCAGTTGTAATGAACCAATAAAATTTGCCGCTGTAATACTTTTCAGAGCTGAAGTCGCATTGTCGTGTAAAAGGAAAGCATCTAAGTTGTTTGCTGATGTAGTTGCAGTTTGGCCTGAAACTGAACTCGCATCAAGTTTGGTATCGATAACCGCTTGGTTAGCCAACGCCGGACTCTTAATTTGTCTAAAAGCCATAGAGATTTCTCCAATCAAATATATTTGATTTGCCTATAATCTTTATAAGCAAAAGAATACGTACATAAAGTAAGTATTCTGCATAGGCCGTAAAACCCATACAATGTATTTATTCAATATTGCTGTTTATTATATATTATGATATTGTTTAAATTGGAAGAAATCTGAAGTCTACAACCGCTCCAGTTGATGGAGCATTATTAAGAGTTAATGTAGCTCCTAGTATACTATAATCTGTAGGAGGAAGTATTGCTCCATCTACAATTACTAATATACTATGTACAGTATGACCAGTTGGAATAGTATATTGTGTTGTACTATTGTCGCCAGCATACTGACTACTATTATATATCAAGTTTAGATGTCTATTTTCTATGCAGTTATCAGGAAATGCTGTAATACTTGCAAAATGAAATCTATACTTTACATATATATCTGCACCATTATCTGGTGTAACATTAAATACTAGTTTTTTATTTGAATCTATTGAGAATACATCTGGTCTTTGTAATACATCGTCTACGTATACATCAATAGCTTCTACTGAAGGTAAATCACTAGCTGTTAATTGATATTCTGTTGTTGTGCCATCACCTGTAAATGTTTGTGCTGGCTCTATACTAGTTGATGGGAATGCTAAATCATTTCTTAATAGTGCTTCTAAGTCAGTTAATTCTGTGCTTGTTGCGAATGCACTATCAGCGCCTTGAAAGGCTGTAACAATTTCACTCAAAGAGTCAAGTGCCGCTGGATCAGTATTTTGAATGATACTATCAATTTGATCTTGTAAGCCTTGCGTTACTGTTGCATCACCTACACCAAATCTACCTTGATATACTGCTCCACTTATATATACACTTTTACCTGTAAATGATTTACCATTTGGTAAACTATCACCAATAAAGTTTAGTACACCAGATTGATAATCAAAGAACCATTCGTCATTATTACCACTACCTGTTACAAATACTTTGTTAGCTAAACTTTCAGCACCTGCTGAATCGTTAGTATCATGTATGTAAACACTTACTAGATATGTACTACCAAATTCTGGAGTTATCCAATCTGTAATACTTGTTTTCCATGTTCTATTTCCTGTTGATGTAATATCTTCTGAACACTCAACAGCATTATATAATTTTACCTGTGTTGTATCTGCTGATGGTTTTACTGCTGGTATGCTACCTGCTTCTGCCCAAACTTTATCACCACGTAATAAAAGTGGACTTGCTATTGCTTCGTTGGCCGCTAACTTATTGGCATTAATATCTGTTTTAGTAGCACCATAACCAATCTTCTTAAATAGGTAGTCAATTTTTTGATTATCACTAATTGCCATTAGTTAGACTCCCCTATTTGTAAATTTGTAATTTGTTTTCCTGCTTCTAATGCTATTCTAATCAATACAACATTATTAGTTGCATTACTCATATTCTCACTACCTAATGTCATTGTATAAGTTGAGTTAATACTTGAATTAGTTGGAATAACGTCTGCACCTGTTAATGCACAACCATCACTACCATTACCACCTGAGCCTGTGTTACTACCTGGAACACCAACACCTGCGTATTGAGCTGTACCATCTATCCAACCATTTAATCCACTTGCACCGTCAACGGTAGTACCTGGTGCCGCAATCCATAATCCACTTATTCCATTTGTATTAATTGTAATACTAAAGTTAGCTACAACCTGTCTACGGAATGCGAATGTAAAATATTGTGTTCCTGTGTCTGCACTTCTATCAGGGCCAACTGGAAGATACCCAGTTGAATAATCTGTTGTATTGTGTTCTAATGTTCCCCAACGTACAGTTGCTTCTTGTGTTCCACTTACACTTACTGCACCAGTAAATGGTGTAGCTGTATAATCTGTTGAACCTACTATTGTTGGATTGTCTGTACTATCTGAAACAAAATCTGCTATACGTATTGCATTATCTGTTATTGTTCCATTACCTAAACTACCCGCTACAGGAATACTATCTTCTATTACACCTGTTGGATTAGATCTATGTACTTGTACTTTTGTATCAAATTCTGTATAACTACTTGTTCCGTTAACATTTTTTATTCTAGCTTTAATAGTTTCTATTGCCGCAATATTTGATTGTGTAATATCAATAGTTTGATCAGCAAACGAATAACTTAATGTGTTAGCTGTTGGTATACCACTTACTAGATATGAAGCATCTTCTAAGTCCGCATAGTCTTTAAATTGTGTTTGAATTGTACCAGCTGAGGTACCTTCTACATTAGTACCATTACTAATTTCTAAAACATTATTAGTATCTCTATATGCTTGTCCTATCCAATTTGATACATTTAATCCAGATAATATTAATTTTGGATTTCCTGTATTATAATATGGTATACCTGATATGTATCTATAAGTTCCTGAAACACTTTCAGAAAGAATAGAACTAGTATTATCAAGTGTAGGTACGTCTGTTAGATCATCACACATAACTGTTACGTAATTTGTTTCACCTGTTGTACTATGTTCTATTCTCTGATCATTAACACCAATAGCATACTCTGCAAATGGTTTAGAAATTTTTGAATCAAATGTTTGATAGAAACCAGTTGGGTATGTTGAAGCACTTATTGTATTGTGAGCATCATCTTGTTGAGTGATCACTAAATCATTAAATGTACCAGTTTCATTGAGGGAAGTAGAAAAGGTTGTTGATCCATTTGGCGTACCATTTACTATTGCAGTTACAGTACCCGCTAATCCATTATATGCATTTTCAGCTATTGTTGTGTCAAGTGTTCCACTAGTATATCTTCTTGCAGTATTTGTATCCAAATCATCACCTGCTGTTAATGGTGACGTTGCACTATTATCTGTGAAATTATATGCTAATTTTGGATCAGTACCTTGTGCAGGATCTACTAGTGAAATTGTTTTATTTCCAAGTCCGTCTGGAGCAGTAGGAACTGCATGAACTTGAAACGTTAAATTCTGTGTATCTGTTTGAGCTGTTATATCTGGTGTACCACTAGCTGTATAATCTAGTTGATAGTTACCAGGTGTTTTGCCTGAGAAGTCATGTTGTATAGATCCTTCAGTAGTTGTTGTATCATTAGAACTTCCATCATTCCAATTAAATTCAGCACTATCTTTATTTTCTGAAGTATCTGTGACTTCTACTATTGCTCTGTTATTACCTAAATAATCAAATCCATCATAAACATCAAACTGGTTATCTCCATTCTTGTCTGATACTTGTACTGCCGTTCCAGATATGTTTGCTCTTACGTCTGGCTCAACGTGTATACTAAACGACGAACTTGTAAATGGACTGCTTGAGTGTCCACTTATTACTTGTAAATTACCTGTATAATCTTGAGGTGTATTATTATTTGTTAATGTATATTTGTGTGTTATCGTACTGCCTGTATCTCCTGCTTGACCCGATCCTACATTAACTGTTTCTATTGTTCCATCTCCAAAATCCCATCTATAAGTTATACCATAATCTGCATAACTTCCTATAGTAGCTTCTGTGTTGTTTGTAAATGTAACATCTAATCCATTTGATGATTCTTCATTAATACCTGTTGTAATATCTGAAGTTGTATCTGGAGTATGTGTATCATAGATTTTAAATGAGTCACTACCATTTAGTGGTAGTAAACTTTGTGTCATTGTATCGTGTGCATCAAGTGTTAATGATACTGTACGAGTAACGTCTGTGAGTGTGCTGGCCGAGAATGTGTGAGCTATCCTCGGACCAGCACTACCACCTGAAACTGAGTTGTCAGATATAACATCGTCCGCAGAACCGTCGCCCCAATTCCAAGTATATTGGATTGTTGCTCCGGCTGTGTTCGTTGTTGTATTTTGGAAGTAGACAGTATCACCGTCGTTCCAGGTAGTAACCTGTGAACCGCCTGTTAGTGAGTCAAATGCGACAAAACTAACTACTGGGTTGGCGGTAAAAATTGAAATATAATCTTCTCTTGTTTTTGATTGTGAGCTACCAGCTCCTACACCTTGATCATGAAATGCTGTAACTTGTACATCAAAAGGAGAATTATCACTGTTATTATAAACGTGTGTTGGAGTACTATCAGTTGTAGCTGTTGTAACATCTCCATCACCCCAATTAATAGTATATCTATTTGGGTTTCCTTCTGTTGTAATATTAAGTGTTGCTGTTAATCCTGCTCCACCAGATGTAATATCTGAAACAAAGTCAACAGTTTTAACGTATGTATTATTTCTTACGTTTTCTATTGTTTGATAAACTTCTGTAAGGTCTGCTGTAATTTCTGAATCTTGACTAGAATCAAAATTTGCAAGGGTTGCATCAAGGAATGCTTTTGTAACTAAATCTTGTGGGTCTACTGGATCACTTGCATTCTTTACTATTTTTGTAGATACATCAATGTTATTTCCTGCACCTGCATCGAGAATTAACTCGTCATCTGATTTAAGTTTTCCAATACTATGGTTTATATTAATAGCCACTATTCTTATTCCTCACAACCTCGCCGCTCTTGCGTTTTTGTATTAACTTATTAAAGTTACCTACGTAACGTTAGCACGGAAAATAGATAGAATAGACCAGCCGTTTGTTGTGTATATCAGATCAGCAGTATCACCTACTGATGCAAATGAAATACTAGTGTAGCCTAATGCTGTACCAGGCGTAACTGTAATTGTACCTGTTGGAGTGGCTGTAACTATAATTGTTTTACGTTCACCCACACTTCCATTGGCTAATGCTAAAGATGTATTTGTACTTCCATCTAATAAAACTGTGCCTTTTGTTGCTGGCACATCTGTTGTTGCTGATGCTGGATTTTGACTAGAAATAATCTTTTCAAAATATCCGATATTCCAAGGTTTAGTTGTACTACCAATATTATATTGAATTCCTGATGTGATGTCAGGTAGAACATCACTGCTGATATTACTATTAAGTGTAAGTGACCCACCACTTGCTCCTAGTGTAATAATATCACCATTTACAACAAGAGTACCCTGTACATATAAATGCCCAGAATTAAACATTCCACCTTTGTTGTGCAAAGATGCACCCGCTGGCATTGATGCTTGACTTAAAGTTAAGTCTAAATCTTGTGTACTTTCTATAATTAGACGCCCTGCGTCTGGATTAATGTGTGATGACATAGTATACTGTTCCTATTTTTCTACTTCCATTTTAATTAGTTAAAATTATATATGTATTTATGCTTTTTGCTACGATAGATTGTGTTTTACAATATGGCCATAAAAAAACCCACAAAAAATGTGGGTTTAGTTACTAATACCAAAATAGGAGGGACTTGGGTACACCCTCAACCCCTCGACTAGATACCATTTCTAACCCAGGGAACCTGCAACCGCTCGGTAGAGCGATGTGACACAACGCATTTCTGCAACCATGCCTGAGTACCATCTCTTTACAGTCAAGTTCGACGCTCTGGTAAACGCCTCTTCCTTGCACTATTAACATTGGATGATCAATCCGCTGTTGGTATTATCTATAATATATACTAACTTTACCTAAAGGTCAACCTTTTTTTACCAAAAATATTAGATTTTTTGCATTTTGGGGTCTGAGCTTAAGATATTCTTTTCAGCACGAGGCCTAGATAGCGGTCTTTCCATTTGCTTTCTATGTATTGCTTTATGTGCGTCTTCAGTTCGCTTCTTTTTACGAGCGATTTCAAAGTCTCTGTGATTCATGACACTCTCCTTTTTACAGTTAAGTGCGTTCCTTCGGTTCATTACCTACTTCCGTCTCTTACGAGATGAACGATGATAATGCGTTCCTTCAGCCTTAGCTTACTTCCGTCCGAAATCTACAGGATGAACGATTGTACTATTATTTACTAAATTATTTACCTGATTTAACTACAAACATAAACTTTCGTATTGTAGCATTAACCTATCTTCTTGCCCTATACCATATTTTCCACCTACAAAAAAGGGCTTTGCCATATGATATCGTTTATTATCCCAAGATATTAACTGTCCTGGTTTCCCAAAATCTAATACTTTATTAAGTGATAATCCATGGAACTTTTCTATTGGTAACTGTGACTGATATTCTGTTGCAATTAGTTGCATCCAAGTATCTTCATCAAATGGCTTACCTGTTAAGTTTCTTATATACTCACCAAACATTTCAAATTTATCGCCTTTAGAAAAAGTTATAACTGGTTTTTTCTTTTCATCTAAATTATCTAAATTATTTGTAATATCGTAATATGTACTATATGGAAACCATTGATCAAAAATAATTGTTGCTTTTCCGGGTTGAGCATCTAAGTTAACTAATCCTTGATGTGCGTGTTTTGCTCCTCCGCCTATTGGAAAATACTCTTCTAATTTATAATTTGGATGATGTAATGGTCTTGGATTTTTCTTTTTTAATTTAGTTAAAACATCTTGTCCATCGCAATGTATTTTTAAACCTTGGCTAAAATTATGAAATGCAATATCTGTAACTTTTGCAGGTCTTCCTATCTCTTTAAACTTATCTTCCATTATGTTAACAATAGTAGTTGACCAATCATTTAATCTATCAACAAATTCAAACTCTGATGTTCCAGTTACAAAGTCTAGTTGTACTCTTTTACCTTTGTCATGTGTTTCTTTACTACGTACAGATGATACAATTTGACACCAATCTAATCTTTTATTCACTGTGGATCTTGTAAAATTTGCTTCTTCAATTCTTACATATTCTTTATCATTGTTGTACTCAATTTTTTTTAGCACATCGTCAAATAAACGTTTATAACCGTTTTTAATAAACAGTAATTGTTCTGCATTAAAAAAGTCTGGGTGCTCTATTGATTCGTATAAATCTTCGTTATAAAATTTAGACATTTACTATCTCTATATTTGGAAAAGGTTCGTCCTCAATTCCTGTAATGTGTTTTTCATAATCAATTTTTAATTTTATGGTTGGAGATAATATATCTTTACCGCTAATTAATCGTTGATAATAACTGTGTGGTAAATCTTCTCTTGAAAGTTTATTACTAATATGTAAATTATTATGTAGTTTAATATCAAAATACAGAATTAAATATTCGTCATCATCTGGTATTCTATTAAGCGAAATTTCTTCACAATAATTTTTTAGTTGTCCAGGAGAATCAAACTCTAATATACATTTTGTTTCTGTTATTTTTTCACCAAACTTATATAACCTATCATTTATAATATTGTCTGTTATATTAATAGAATCTAATGTTGGCATTTCTAACTTATCTAGTACTGTATGATATTTTCCTAGTAACTCTCGATTTACTTTTACAGGAGTATCATGTACATAAAGTTTAAATGATTCTGGAATAGCATCTGCTTTATATTTTTCTTTTAAATTTAAATAATCAAATATTAATCTACTTTCAAAAATATGATCTCCTATGCCTTCGCAAACTACTAAATCTACAGTATCACCTTTAAATTCGTTAAGAAACTCATCCGATCTTTTATTGTGTATAATACAACAGTCCTCTACGCCATGTTCCTTTACCATTTGCTCTATTACTTTTATTAGCTTAGGCTCTTGTTCTACTAAATGTACTGTTTCTGCACCTGCTTTAGCACATTCTATTCCTAGTATACCTGTTCCTGCTCCCAAGTCAATGACTATATCGCCAACACAAACTTTTGCCCTGATTGCCTTCACAAAGTTATTAAGCCTGTGAGTATCAGATAGCATATAAAAATGACTATGTGTTTGTGTGTATTTTCCTCTAAACATTATAGCTATTTATTATTGTTAATATGTTCCTTGTATGCTTCTTCAAAACCTTCTGTACCATATACGGCACGTTCGTTGTTGTTCCATAATCTTTTGAAGTAGCTGTTGTAACTACTTTTTATTGTTTCTGAAGATGTATTTAAATGTCCTTTGACTAACCAAAATAGTCTGCAACATTCTTTATAGTCGGGATCCATAGGACTTCCTAAATTGGCACCAGCTGGAGGAATCGAACCCCCGCCTTCAGTTTTGGAGACTGTCGTGCTACCACTAACACCAAGCTGATTAACTGTACCTTCATAGTACTACACGTTATTCAGCTTGTCAAGTTTTTAAAATCCGTTTGGAATTAAAATATAATGTATTGTTAATACAATTCCAATAGATGCTAACAACCCTGTTATCATTTTAATAAAATCTTTTCCAATTAATGGAAATACTACTTTTAGTTTTCCCTTGCCTAGCATTGTAGCCATTGCAAGTTCACGTCCACATAGTAATCCAACAAACACCCAAGTTGTTGACATTGGAATATCGTTTAGTTCTTTAAAGAACCAAAGTACTAACCAATAAAATAAATCAATAATTGTTGCTGATCGAACATACTTTGTATTGTGTTTTTCTAATACTATTTTTTGTATTTTACCTCCGCTTTCACGGAACATAAATCCTAATCCAATAACAAATACTAAACTAATCATTACCATTAATTCAAAGTTCACTTGTCTTGGTAGGAATACGGCAATGTTTGCCATGTCATGACTTAACCAAGTCCACCATAAGAAACCAGTAGTTACCCATTGTGCTACTCGCCAGTATGGTTTATGTTTTTCTTTTACAGGATCGTTTATTTCATCAACAATTTTTGTAATAATAATCCAAATAGCATATGCCGCTACTGCCGCTACTGCATAACCCATAATAGATTTCATTAACATTTTTTCTAATACGAATGTACTAGCAAATGCACTTAATACTAAAAATGATGTACTAACTGGTACACCAACTCTTGTTAGCAATAATAGTAATGCAGGTGCCATTGCATGATACCACTTCACTTCCTGCCACGGAATTCTATTAAGTCGCCCGTATGATATATCTCCTCCATTCACTGTCCAGCCATACCATAAGGCCCAAAGTAAAACTGCCGAAGCAGACAACCATAATGTTTTCCAATGAAATCTTTCGTTGTTTGATGCAATCCATGTACCAAGAGTTTGTACTGAATCGTTTGCGATAACTGAATAGGCCGCTAATAGAAATCCTAGTCCCATCCAAATAGTTAAGTCACCCATTAGTGCCTCCCTTTGTCATATATTGTTTTAATATACTACAAGGTAATCTATTTTGTCAATGTTTTTTTAAATTTTTTTACAACCTGTAATTAGGTCATAAAAAAGGGCGACATAAAGCCGCCCTTTTAATATATATTCTAAAATTCTCGACTTATGAGAATGATAGGTTACCAGCTGTAACACCAATTTTTGCTAGGTAGTCAGCCGCGTTACCAAGAGATGAAGCTTGGTTGTTTAGCTCTACATAACCGTATCTTGTCATGAAAGATACTGTTGGTTCGAATGTTGCTGGATCAAGTACTGTACCTGATGACATTAGTGGGATGTATGGACAATAGAATGCCGCCGCATCAATCTCACCGTCGCCTTTGTAACCTACTAGTACTGGGCTATCGTCTGCCGCGTACTGGTCAACAAACACTCTCATAGTACCGTTTAATGTACCTACGAATTTAGTGTTAGTTGGTGCTTCAAAAGGACCTTCAGTTGTTCTTGCGAACGCTGAAGTTGTCGCTGATTGTAGTACTGTTAACATTGTTGGTGAAACAACAACGTAGTTACCTGCGCCACGTCTTGTACGTGTAGCAATTAAGTTAGCCGCTCTGTTAATAAGAACTGCTAACGCCGCGTGTTGGTCTCCAACGAAAGTTGCTTGACCTGATACATTCGCTTGATCGTATGTATCTGTTGCCGCGCCTGCTAAAGTACGTAGTGAAGTTAGAACTTCTTGGTCAATCTCAGCAGTAATTTCTTGGGCTAAAGCCTGCATAATTTCTGCTTCAACATCTAGACCATGCATTGAATTAGCATCTTGTGCCGCTTCAAATGTCCAACGTGCTGATAGTTTACGTGTTTTTGCTTCAACAGTTTGTTTCAATACTTGGATTGAAAGTTTACGACCTGCTTCTGCTTCTAAAGAAGAAGTTGAAGTTGGACCGCCTGTTGATGCGTCACCTGAGTAACCTTTTGCAATAGCAAATGGTGATAGTGCTTCGTCACCAGCCGCAACGCCTGCCGCTGTTTGACCATATCTTACTCTTAATGTGTGAATTTGTCCTACTGGACCTGTCATAGGTTGTACACCTACTAGTTCGTTTGCGATAACTGTTGGCATCACACGACGGATAACTGGTAGAATCACTTTGTTAAGTGAAGCAACGTTACCGGCCATTGTAGTACCAGAATTAGCTGATTCTGAAAGATAGCTCTTTGTGTTTTCAAGAACTGATTCCATTACAACTTTTTTGTTACCTTCTAAGCCATCTGTTAGGGCGCCTTTTGTAGCATCCCAATTTTCAAATAGATTCTGTGTCATTTGGAATTCTCCTTATTAATTTGATATTCCTGCTAACTTTTTAAGGTTAATAATTTCGGCTTCACTTTCAGTGTTCTGCGTGTGTGCCTTGTTACCTGTAATCACAGTCTTCTGCGATTCCGTTATTGTTTGTGAGCTCTTAACTGTAGTAGCACTTTCGTTTAATACTGTTGGTAAGTATTTGTTAAATTGTGCCTTTAACTTGCTTGTGTCAGTTGACTCAAGTAAGTTTGTCATTAGTTCACGTTTGTCTTTTGATAGAGGTCCCATAAGGTCAGTTAGCACCGCCTCACGTTCACGACTCTCGTTAATTCTAGCAATCTTTGTATTCGCTTCCTTAACCTTTGTCTCTCTGTCAGCAATTTCTTCTTTTGAAGCTTCAACTTCCGCTTTAGCTTCAGTAAGTTCTTTTGAAAGTTTTGAAATATGTGTTCCTTCTGCTAAATGTGAACCCATAAATTCAGCCGCAAATGTTTCAAATAGTTTTCTTCCAAACATATTTTCTTTTGCAGTTTTAATATCTTCTTTTAATGTACCAAGTTCTGTTGTTAGTGTATTCTCAACAATACCTGCTAGTTTAGAAGAAGCCTTATCTACGAATTCAGTCTTAGCTTTTGCAATTATTTCTTTACCTTCTTTAACAAGTTTTACCTTCTGTTCAATTAGGTCTTTCTTGTCTTTATGGAATTCATTAAGTTCTGAAGTAAGTTGTTCCATAACGAAATCTTCAAGTTTCTCAAAGTTTCCTTCTTGAACTTGTCTATCATTACGTAACTCAGCGATTTCTTTTTTCAAAGTTTCCATAACGAACTTATCTAAAAGTGTTGCGTGTTCTGCAATCTTAGCTTTGTACTCAACTTGAGCTTTAACTGCCGCTTGTTTGTCCGCTTTGAATTCTTCTAACTCTGATTTGATTGTATCTGATACCATCGCATCAAGTGCTTCCACCATTTGCGTTTTATCAGTTTCATATCTGTTAGCGAATTCTTCACGTAGCTCTGCAGTTAACTCTTCACGAGCTTCTTGTAGCTTAGATTCCCACGCCTCTGAAAGTGTATTTCTCACTTCCTCTGATATAACTTCTGAACCTAGGAGTTGTTCTATTGCATTGTTAGCCATTACTTTCTCCTAATATCTAGTTTTTCAATGAACTTTTGTACTTCCTTCTGAAAGTACTGTTCAGCTAATTTGTCGTTGTTTACTGCGGATGCAACATCCATTAATACGTTACCTCGCTTACCATTCATTATTTGTTCGTATAATGGGTCTGGATAAGCGTCTGGTGCACTTGGATTAGCTACAATATCAACTGTTTGTATTTCAAAATCGCTAACATTGCCGCTGTCTGTTACATTACCACTACCTCTTGATGAAACACCAAGTTTTACTCCATTATCTAAAAGGGTTTTACAAATATTTCCCATCGGAGTAGGTAACAGTTTTAAACGACCATAACCGTCTTGACCATCCATCCACATTTTCTCAATCATGTGTGACACACGGTCTAAATTTACTTGCAAATCATCTGGATGATCTGCTTCACCTAATACAGAGAATCCAGATTCGATTTTTTCTTGTATTGCTTTAACAGCTTTACTAATTTCGCTTACTGGATAAACTCTTTGATTTTGATTACGTTTTTCACCTTGTACAAAAATACCTTGCATGAACAGGTTCTTACCATCCTGAGAAGTCTCAGTAATGATTTGAGCCTGATCATACGATAGATTTTCTTTTAATGTACTTGATCTTAACATAATTATTCAGCCTTGCCTTTTTTCTCAGCGCCGTGACCTTTTGCTTCTGGACTTAATTTAGCACCATCACCTGGATGTGTTACACCCATGTCTTTTGGAGCATCAACTAAACCTGATTTGTCACCTTCTGAACCTTTTGCAGACATATCAACAGCTTTACCGCCCATATCATTCTTACCTGCTACTGGCGATGCTTTACCATCGTCACCTGCTGGCATATCTTTAGGGTGCATACCGTCTTTGCCTACTTTTTTAAGTTCAGCCGCTTCTTCTAGGTTTTCTTCTGCTTCAGCGTCATCTTTAGCTTCTTCTACTTTATCTTCTTCAGCATCATCTGCTTTAGCTTCTAAAGTTGGTTCTGCTACAGCTTCCATTTCTGGCATTTCTGGCATATCTTCAGCTGGCGCTTCGTCTTCTGAATCTCCCATAATTTTGGCAAATTCTGTTTTAAGATCCGCTAGTGCGTCTTCTACGTTTACTAACTTATCTTGGATTTCTTCATGATCGGCTTCGTGATCGTCTGTTTCACCGTCACCGTCGAAGTCTACATCGTCGCCGTCTTTTGGCTCTTCATCTGATAATTCCATTTCAGCTTCTGGTTCTGACATATCAGGTGATTCTTCACCTTTATCTTCGCCATACATTTCTTCAGCTTCAATTTCGTCATCATCTTCTTCGATGTCATCGATAAAGTCATCAGCTTTGTCTCCGCCTAAACCTTCATCAACTGTTTCTTCTTCAGCAACCTCATCTTCAATGATTTCGTCTTGTTCGACTAGGTCATTCCAGATTTCACGAGCTTTTTCTACGAATGCTTCATGTAATTGGTCAGCGGCTTTAGCCTCTTCACCATTTACTAGTGATTCGATTACTTTAATATAACGTTCGCGAGTACTCATAGCATTTTCTCCTTTATCGAGGTTATTACATACATATTTAAGACTTCTTGCCTAAAACCGATATATAATACGTAAAAAACCGCGGTTTTGAAACCGCAGTCAGTTTAAATAGTTAAATCTGTTGTATTTGTGCTATTAACGGACTATATAATAGCTATTCTTTAGGGGCCGCACCATATTGTAACTGAACATCTTCTAGTTTATCTTTATGTTCTGCACGTGCTAATTCTCTTCTGTTTCTCATTTTATTAAGATGTCTAAGTGTTAGTTTAGGTCTACGTGTATCATCTAGATCCCATTGGTTAGACTTATCATCTTCTGCATTCTGAGCTAATTCATTAAATCTCATCGCCAGTTCCTATTCCATCATCATTTAAATCAGGTGTGTCAACATCTGCACCAGCATCATCTCCTGGTTCTGCATTTTCTGCATCTACATCAGTTGGTTCAAAACTTTCAACATCACTGTTCCTAATACCTAATCCTCCTAGATCACCTGTTGCACTACTAGTAGGCTGATTGCCTGCTTGGTTTTCTTCTTTCCACAATCTTTCGTTAGCTACTCTTTCTTCTTCAGTTAATCCTAGATATCTATCTAATAAGAATCTTCTTGATAGATATGGAACACCTTCAAGTTGTCCAAATAGTTGAGCTCGTTGTGCATCAATCTCAATAGTTCTATATTGTGAGAAGCTTTGTGGTTCTACAAAGTTTAAATCAAATAAACTAGCACTAACGTCTAGTCCTCTGTGTTTACAAAATAATTTAAATTCTCTATCTAAAGAGTTTTGTAAAGTTGCTTGTAATCTTTCACAATATTTTGCAAATCTAAATTCTTGAATCATTGCAGTACCAACTCGTCCGTCATTAAATGCCGCGATACCATCTTCACTACCTGTTGGTAGATAAGAAGTTGGAACACGTAAACCACGCATTAGTTTATTGTTAAAATATTTTAAGTCATCTATTTCACCTAAGTTTTCACCACCTGGTAAAACTTCAACTTTACTTCCTCTTCCTTCTGCTGTTTGTGCAAAGAAATAATCTTCCATAATTGATAACGGATTATAGGCCGCATCAACAACCTTAGTACCACCACCACTCATATTTGGAATACGTGTTTGGTGTACTTCGTTTTTAACTCTTTCTACAAAGCCCATAGCTTTGTGTGCTGGCATATTACCTACGTCAATATAGAACACACGTCTTTCTGGTGCTCTTTGTACACGATAGATAATAATACTATCTTCTAATAATTCTTTTTGTTTGTATACTTTAAATACTGCTTCTAATATACTGTTACCAAATGGCCAGTTATTATTCATGCCATCACTTAAACTAACATGAACCATATGTTTTGAATCTACTGCAAACTCTGAACTCATACTTGATGAGTTATTTGCAGTTACAATTCCTGCATTACCTTTACCTACACTATAACCTGTTGTAGGATTAATAGTAGTTGAGTCTGTATGTTTTTTAGTATCTGTAGCTACAAGGTCTTGTAAATTTAGAGCAATGTTTTTTACAATATATTGATCAATTTTTCTACCTTCACTTTCGTTAACGATAGACTTTGCAACATCACCTGGTTGTACCCAAATAAGTTTGTAAGTTTCTGGATCTCTAATAAAAAATTGATCACCATATTTTATACACGATCTAAACATAGTAAACATTCTACGTTCAAAATCATTTATTCTAATCCATTGTTTTAATGTAGTTTCAATAGCATTTACTTCTGAATCTGTTGGCTCTGTTTTATACTCAATTTTAAAAGGAAGTTTTGATTCTGCATCTGTCTGTGTACTAAATTCTGCAATAGTATCTAATGCCGCATTAATTTCACTGTCTTGATCCATTTGATCATACTGTGTATATCGCTCAATACGATTTGGCTGACCACTGTATACTTCAGGTAGCCAACTCTGCCAACGATTAGTTTTTGTGTTTCCTGCAGATGTACTACCACCTACGTTATATCTTGTAAAATGCTTTTTCCAGCTCATAATTTATTTCCTTTGCAGTATTTATGCTATTAGACTTAGAACCTTCTAGAATTCCTAATATTGTTCATTTCTATCTTTTCTTTAGCATCTATTTCTGCTTTAATTAGTTCAATATGCTCTTTGTATCGTTTTATTTGAAGTTCTTTATTAGCAACAACACTATTTTCTAATAGTTTAACATGATCTGCATACTTTGTCAAATCATTTTTTAGATCGCTTTTCGACCTATTGGCAACAGGTATCATGTCTATTGGTTTAACTACTGCATGACTTTGCCCTTCCAGATGATGACCATAATAACTCTCTGGTAACATTCCATTACCAGGAGCACTACTAACTGCATCACTGTCGCTACTGTTAGGAGTACTATCCTTGTCAGAATTTTTGTCGGCATTTTCTAAATCTTCAGCAGTTTGTCCAAAGAACTTTGAAGAGGCATTCTTTATCATTGTTGAATTTTCTTCAAACCATTGTGATACTGATTCGACGCCAGCACTTAATTTATTAATTGGTAATGTAATTGCTTCTTGAGCAGTTAAAAACATTTTAGCCGCATCGTTCATTGCTTCTACTGTAGTACCTGCCGCTTCTAATTTTTTCTTTGTTTCTTCATTAAGTTTTTTAATTTCTTCTTGGTTTTTACCAATTACTGCTTTAAAGTCTTTATTAAATAAAAGTACAGTTGACTGAATACCTTGAATTTCTTTACCATATCCTTCTGCTGATGCTGAAAATTGTTTTGTGGTATCAATTTTGCTTATTTCATTCATTAAGAAATTGTTTACACCTTCACCTGTTAGTGTTCCTTCTCTAACTTTCATTGCTATTGCATCTGTTAATCCTGGAGCCACTGTTTGTAATGTTGCTAGAGTCCCTTGATCTAAGAATCCTTCTAATGTAAAGTTTCCAATGTCTCTTGAATATGACATTGTTGCTATATTAATTGCTTCTCCTAGATTTTCAAATGCTTGTTTTCCTGGACCTTCAGCTCCTTCTATAATTAATGCAAGTTGTTTTTGAATATTTTCTACTGATATAGCTTGGTCTTCTAAACCCTGTCCTCTTAATATACTAGTACCGGCCGCTAATCTTACATCACTTAATGCTGATACTTGTGCCGCTAGTGCTTGGTTTCTATTTAATTTTGTTAGACTAGCTAGAGCAGTTGATTCAACTACAAGGTTAGCAAACGAGTTTCCAAGTTCTCTACCTTGTTCTTCCATGGACCTTGAATCTATTTGTCCTGTTATACGTGCCATTTCTAAGTAGGCCGCATATTGATTCATTAACTCAGTATTCTGCATACCCAAGTCACCCATGTCATCTGTAACTTCACTTAACTGTTTAAACATTCCTATAAACTTTTTACTACCTTTTGAAACGTTTCCGCCTAATGCTGTCATTGTTGATCCATAATTAGATATTGTATCTGCAAACGCATTATAGGTTACACCTGATCTAAAACTTTGTTCATACAGTTTATCAAACTCACCTGCACTATCATAAAATATAGAACCACTGTCTATCATTTTTTGTTGTACTTCTGCAAACTGTTCAAACTTGGCCGCATTCCAACCTGCCCAGGCTAGTGCAACATCAGCCGCAACATCCATTGCTCCGCCCCATCTTTTCATAAATCCTTCTAGTTTCAAAGCCTTGGTTAGTTTGGCTAATCCACCTTTTCCATTAGGACCATCCATATTTTTTGATAACGTTTTTAATGCACCAACCATACTACTCATTGGTTTTTCTGCATCTCCAAAGAATGTTGCTGTATTGTTTACTGCTTTTACTGCACCTACTAATCCTCGTTTACTTTCTTTTGATTGATTTAAATCTGTTTCTGCGTTTGTTTTTACTGCATTAATAGTATTGTTTATAGCTTCAATTACTTCATCGTCCATGTCTGACATCTCTTTAACACCGTTTAACATTTCGCTAGTCAATACGTTTGTACGTTGCATTTGTTGAGCCATTCCAACCAATGTGGTTTCTGTAGCCCATGCAGGTACTTGTATCGTACTTCCATCTGGTAATAGTATGTTAGTTGTCTTTGCCATTAACGTTTTGCCTCTGCTTCTCTAAACACAAATGTTTTCTTTTTATCTTCTAATTCTTTTAGATACCTTGCATATATTTCTATTGATTTATCTAACGTTTCTATCTTTTGCATTATATTATTTACTTGAAGTGTCTTATCTGCTCCATCTTCAAGTTCATTTTCTGCCTCTTCTAACATTTCGTTCATCATAGTTTTTTCTTTTTCAAAACTATCAATATTTTGTTTTGCAATAGTTAATGAAGAATCTATATTTTTTTCGTTTACTTTTGCAAGGGTTTCGTTTAAAACTCTATCTGTTTGTTCATTATAAATTTCATTAAACCTATCACTACCGCCAAAGAACCCACTTACTGCGTTACCAAATCTTAACATATTCTTTGTTAAGAATTCTGCTGAGTTACCAATTGTAGCAAAACCCGGTGTTAACATTTCTTGTATATTTTGAAATGTAACAGAAAAGTTATCTATTGCATCAATTGTAGAATCTGCTTGTTCTGTTTGTTCTTTATAAAAAGTAGGAGATGTTAATTTATCTAAATCTGCCATTGTAAAACTATCTGGAACTATAGTCGCTCCGGCAATTACTGTATTAGCCCAAGTAAGAATTTCACTGTTTGCTGATAATTTTGGTAATTGTTTTTTTATTAATTTAACAAATTCACGTTGTCTTGCTACTGCCTCTGCTTCTGATGTAATCTTTCCTGTGGATGTATCTTCTACCATTTTTACAAACATCTGTGCAACCCCTGGTCCTACTGCCTGTAGTTTATCTAAGAAATCTTGTGGAATATTGTTAATTGCTGATTGGTCGTATTGTATATCACCTACTGTACCTTCTACTGCTTTACCAAATGCTTCTTTAAACTCTTCACCCATTGTTGCATTCATTAATGGAGCAAAATAACCTTTTGCCGCCGTAATATTTTTTATAGCATTAGCACCTAGTGTTTCGTTTAAATATTGAGCATTCTGTAGTATAGCTGTTTGAAAGTCTACTGTAGTACGTGCTTCTTCTCTTTGTCTTAGTGTTTCCATTCGTGATTGTCCTAAACTGTCTGCTAAAAACAATCCTAATTTGTTTGCTTTTTCAAATGAATTAATTAGTATATCTTGACTTTTAGATTTCATGTTATCAAGTTCTCCTAATTGATAAAGTGTTTCTGCTTCTTGTGCTAGAAATTGTGTCTGTTGTTGTATTGTCATACCAAAGTCAGAGAATTTTTCGTTAGTAGATACATCTTCTAAGAACTCTGCTAATATTACCTGCCCTTTGAATACGTCACCTTCTGATGCTGTAATAAACGGCAAGGCTGATTCTGTTACGTCTGCATATTTTTTAAATCCCATTCCTAAATTTCTAATAGAAGATCTTAATGTTGTATACATATCTATATCTGATACTACTGAACCATAATTAATTAATTGCCTTGCATACTTGTCTTGTTCAGTTAAGAGTTTTGCATAAACTACACCAATACCAGTTGTTGCTACTATTGCTTTACCACCTGCGGTAGTTGCACCTCTTAACACTTTACCAAATTTTCCTACTGCTGGTCCCATAAAGTTACCAATTGTTGCACCAGTGTTATATGCTATCTTGGCTACTTCATGTGATAATTCTGCAATAGCATTTGCTGGTTGAGCATTTGCCATAAGTCCTTTAATAGTGCCGCCTGTATCTTTAATTATTCCATCAATTTTATCTTGGTTTTCTTTTGCTTTTTCTTCTGCTGTTTTTGATTTATCTTTTGCTTTAGATACTTGTATTGCTTTTGAGCCATCACCTATTATTGCCGCTACTTTAGCGATTGTCATATTGCCTTCGGTTAATTCCGAATTTAACATATCTAAGGCTTCTTCAGTTGCCCAAGGATAGTTTTTTACTAGGTTATCAAAATATTCTTGCATAGCTCGTTTTCTGGTGTTTTAATTCGTATAAATACACTTGTAATATACAGTATTTATGGTATTCATTAAAGTATACTATAATGTATAAATTGGAGAAACTAATGACAAACCCATTAATTCAAGCATATAGAAAACCAAATATGTACGTAAGTTTGCCAAGTGGTGGTAGATTCTATAAAGATAAACCAACATTATCAGCAGATAACGAACTAGCAGTATATGCAATGACAGCAAGGGATGAACTTATAACCAAGACACCGGATGCTCTGTTTAACGGAGAAGCCACAGTAAGTCTAATTAAAAGTTGTTGTCCGGATATTAAAGATCCAAATAATATGCCGGTCAGTGATTTATTAGTAATACTGGTTGGAATTAGACAAGCAAGTTTCGGTAAGGACATTGATATAGATGTTAAATGTCCAAAATGCGAACACCAAAACCAACTAACACTCAATGCAAGTGCAATGTTATCTAATACAAAATCAACAACATCAGATCAAGAAGTTGTTATACAAGATGATATTAAGGTTACTTGTAACCCATATACGTTACAAGATAGAACTACTTTGCAAGTACAACAAATTAAACAGCAAAAAATGATTGCTAGTTTAGCTGACGCAAAATTAGATGATGCCGGCAGACAAGAGTTATTTGGTAAAACATTTGTAGAAATTGCAGAACTTACAGTAGCATTGATTACTAATAGTATTAGTAGTGTTAATGCAAACGGCGATACAATAGTTGACAAAGAAATGATCAAAGAGTGGTTACAAACTATAACCAAAAGTGATTATGACAAAGTAAAAGCTAAAGTTGAAGAACTCAGCGAATCAGGTCTTGAAACTGCGTTTAACGCAAAGTGTCAAGAATGTCAACATGAATGGAAAACTGGTGTAGACTTGGATGTAGCAAATTTTTTCGTGGGTTGATAGCTTCTCGTCAGCCCGAAGAAATCATTAAAATAGTTGAACGTTATAATAAAGATCACGAAAAGACTGAGTCAAATTATATTGACATAGTGATTCGATCTGAAGGTTCTTTCAGTTATCAAGACATAATGACTATGCCCGTAAACAGTATAGCATTGTTAGTTGAAAGAATGAATAGTAGGATTGAAGAGTTGAACAAGCAATCTAAACAGGCTTCTGGTCGCCGGTAATTAGTTTATAATACTCTGCAGGCCAATTCTCATAATAGTTAGTAGTTTTTAGATACTTACGTTTCTTAAGTATATCACCTCGTAATTGAACAAATACACAATCCGTAAAGTTTTTTGCAAAATGTCCACTATCACGTGTACTTGTAAAAAGTAATAGTTCAGGATTGGCTTTCATATGATCTTCGCAAAATTTTTCTACAGGACCAATATCATCTATATCACCTAACCAGTCAATACCAATCTCAAATTTTTCTTGGTCAAATGTTTTTATTTCATCTAGAGAGTTACGTGCATCCAAGAACTGGATTTTCTTTTGCAATCTAGCCTTACGTGCAAATGGACATATAGGTTGGGCGTCTAAGTCAGAACGAGGCTTTTCTATCGTATCTTCAGTCCATTGTAAGAATTTAGTAATAAAGTCGTCGAAGTTCATTATGTCTTTCATTGCTTGTCAGGTAATTGATGTCTACGACATCACCATCTTCGTTTGACTACGTCAAACTCGATGTATTAGCTATCGCTGTCTAGAAAAGCAAAAATTTGTAATAGTATTTATGTTAGTAGAATACTTGCTACTTCACCAGATGTTTTATTCACACTTCGCCTTCCGCAGGCCAAGTGTAAATAATGGTCTTCACCGAGAAGCACACACACAATAATATAGTAAACCTAGATTAGCACCTAGGAAGGGCGGTTACGCTGTACCCTTATTACATACTGCTTTACTAACGCAGAAACATCCGTTGCTATATTATCAACTTCGGACTATCCTCAAGTTCCAAGTGTCAGGAGAGCTTGATCTTTTTGATTTGTCAAATCAGTGCATTGACGTTTTTGGCAACACCAGTATCCGATCATGTGAAACATGACCTCAAGGTGAGTCGACGTACGCCGACCAAACGGAGCCTTGGTGCCTATATTAGTATTGAGTTGTGTGCCGGTAATTGTCTGACTTTAAGTCTGTTTTGCTTTTTTATTGGGATTGTTATTTGTAATTATATGATGTTTTAATTATTTGCTGTTTATGCACTTAAAACCCCAATTTTCAATAATATAACAAAGATTGATAACGTTGTCAACCTTTTTTCAGATGTTCTGTAAGAATTTTTGAACTTCCTACTCTAACATTAATGATTCCATTATAGTAATCGTCTGTTTCTAGTACCTTGCGATCAAACTGTTCTTTTGCTTCCATATAGCTTAATACGCCTCTACTAGGGCAATAATGCAATATTTCCTTGGTAAACTTATCTTCACCTAGCTTTAAAACATCAGCATTTAAATGATCTGAAGAACCCCAATAGTCTCTCCAATCACTTTCTTTTGTTCCACGTCTTTTGTTTTTTCTACCTTTAAGTGGTGGTTTAGTTGTTTTAAACTTTGCTAACTTCTTACCTATATACTTTTTATTATTTGTAGTATTTGTAATTAGATATACAAATCCCTCAACGCCTGTTGGAATTTCTGTAACCACTTCACCTTTGTAAGTCCAGTCTATCATTATGCGTCAATTACTTCTATTTCAGTATTGAATGTTGTAAACCCATTTTCTTTTACAACCTGTAGTACACTTCCTACTCTACCTACTAACTCATCTCTGTGAGAAATTAATATTACGTTCTTGCCTCTGTCTCTTTCCATCTTTTTAAGAATGCCTAATGCACTCTCTACTCCAATAGTATCCATACCACTATCAACAAGTTCGTCAATACACAATAAGTTAATAGGATGATTCATACTTTCAAATACATCTCTAAAACTCCAGCTTAATCCAAGTATAAGTCTATTACGTTCACCTCTACTTAGATTATCAAAGTCTAAGTCTTGACCTAGTTGCGTAATTGTAACTGTTAAGTCACTTTGAAATTGTACTTCATGTGGTAGTCCAAGTCTTGTAATATAATATTCAAGCCTTGTATTTAAGAACTGCAAGTTTTGTTCAATAATCTTTTTACGTATAAAACTATCTTTGTTTGTAAGTAGTTTCATTAAAAAATCTTGATGTTCTTTTAATTCTGTTAATCTATTTACTTCTGCCCAATCTACTTCTTGTAATCCTGTAGCCTGTAAAGAATCAATTTGTTCTGCATATGGATTAGCTTCGTTTTCAGCATTTGTTAAATCATACTTTAGTTGATTTATTTTGTTTTGATGTTCATAGGCTTCATTTAATGTGTTGTACTCTGTTCTAGGAGCATCACCCAATTCACCAATTTCTTCTAATCCTATTCTATAATCTTTTAATAAATTTTCATCTTCGTCTATGATCTCTTGACATTCGTTTACTGCTTCAGTTTTACTTGTAACAATTTTATCATGTTGTTCATCATGTATTTCTTGACCATAAGCATAACACTTATGATCTTTTGCATGATCTAAATCTTGTTGTGCTTTGTCTCTACGTTTTGTTTCACGTTCAATGTGTGTTGTAAGTTTTGCAATTTCAGAATTTAATGTATCTATTTGATTTCTTTTTTCTGTAAACTTTGCAAATTCATCGTGTGCTTGTAATTCATTATCAATATTAATATGTTCCAACACTTGTATTTCTTGTTTAGACTCTGTTAAACGTTGATCACGTTTTAGTGTCCATTGTGTTTGTCTACGTTCTAAATCTTTGATACTGCTATTAATTCTTTCGTTAGCATCTTCAATACCTTTTATTTTATAAGTTTCTTCTGTAATCTTATCTTTGGTATTTTTTGAAAGTTCTTTTAGTATATCAGCTTTTTCACTTAATTTTGTAATACCAAGTAGTTGTTCAATCATCTCACGTTGATCGTTAGCTCTCATACTTAAAAAAGGATCTGTGTATGTGTTAAGTGCAACAATATGTTTAAACATAGTATGAGTCATACCTAATGTTTGTTCAATTACTGCTTGACTTTGTCTACCTTCGCCTTGCATTTCATCAGTGATGCCTTCAGTAGTATCGTGATTATTAATTAAATATCTAAATGTGTTCGGCTTACGACCTCTTTCAATTCTATATGCTAGTCCATCTTTTTCAAAGTCACAAGTAACCATCATTGCTTTGTTATTAGTTTTATTAACTAGATTATCTTTTTTAATATTATAAAGTGCGTTTCCGTATAACGCATAACTTAATGCGTTAATAATAGTTGTTTTACCTGTACCATTACGTGAACCATCTCCACCTAAATCAATGTTGTTACCCAACACAAGTGTAAGGCCGTGTTTATCAAAATGAACAGCCTGTGTGACATTACCCACACTCATAAAGTTTTTTACGGTGATGTTTTTAATTTTTAACATATTATCGTTCAAGTCCTCTGTATATGTCTACTAATAATTCTTTTTTGATTGTATCGCTTTGTACTGAATCTAATTGGTTTAAAACAATTTGGTCAACATTCTCTACTTGTATATCTACACCCTTGTTCCAATCATTAGTGTGTTCTTCTTTTTTACTTGGCATAAGAGCTATCTCTCTTAAATTATATTGTTTAGCAAATGTTTCTTTAATAAAGTTTGCTTCTTCATATGTAATACCAACGTCTAATGTTACTCTACAGTATGTTTTATCTGATAGATACTTGTCTGGATCATCAATAAGTTTACTCAATGATAGTGTTCTATACTTTGGTGCATCTGGCCATTGTAAGTATTCAATGTCACCATTCCAGTCCAATACCATTGCTCCTCTATCGTCATCCCAAGCATCTGCATAATTGTGTGGGAAACAGTTACCAGGATAGATTACATTCTTTTGTTGCTGTCTTTTATGAAAGTGTCCACTGAATACTAATTCAGGACCAGCTAAATCGTCTACAGATAATCCACCTGTGTCTGGCATTTCAACTAATGCATTCATAAGGAACCTTGGTAGTTCAAAATGACCAAACATATATTTACATTTAATTTTTCTAAGATTCTTCCATTCGTCTTCGCATAACCACGGAATAAATGCTACATCACCTTCAACTAAAGGTTTGTCATTAATCATAGTTATATTTTTATAATCTTCAATCATAGACAAACTATGAATTTCACGTTTCTCTCTGTAATACAAATCGTGATTACCAGTAATCATTATTACTTGTTCAAAATTTTCATTGAGTCTACGTAGGTTACTTGTTGTGTAATTTAACGTACTAACGTTAATACTTGCTCTGTTATGATGCCAGTCACCTAAGAAGAAACATTTTGTTATGCCTCGTTTCTTAGCTTCATCTATCATCCATACAATAAAATCTTCACAGTCTTGGTTGTGATGTCTACTGTTATTTTTCATACCGAAATGGATATCGGTAAATATCATTGCTTTATCAAAAAACATTCATTCTCCTAGGCAAAGGTTTTCTTAACTAATGAATCAAACCAGTCACGTCTTATTATATACTCATGTTTATATTTGTCAAGTGATTCAGTGAGTTTACTGCATCTCTCAATTTCTAAAAATTTTAATATCTTATCAGCATCATTAAACCAATGTGGGTCACGTATGTATAATGCACCTGGGTTATTCCATAATGTGCTATGTGTTCTAATTCCATATTTGTTATCAAGTAATTTTTCAAATAATAATCTTTTTAAGTTGTCTGCAGGTTCAAGTGTTGGTTTTATATCTTTACCTTCAATTAAACTATTAACATCCCAATGCATATAATTTAATTGCCACATATACAATAGATTACCTTTATCAAATTCATCATGCATCTTTTGATGGTATGTGTCATACCATACTTTTTTCCAATTATCTGTTACCTTGTCATTTACTAATTTGTGATCAGTCCACCATAGTTCACTATGCTCATCAATGGCGTCTTTGTCTAAATTTCCAAAGGCATGAGTAGTTACATAATGAAGAGCATCTTCGTAAGTATCTTGATCACATATAATAAGTTTATCACATTCTATTTTTTGATCTTGATGTTTTAAGTTACCAAAGAAATTACTCCACAATAACATATCATAATCTTTTTCAAACTTACGCATTGGTGCAATAATGTCACCACGTATATTTTCCATAAGTCTATGACAGTCAGTATACTCTTCGTGTCTAATTCTGTCTAAAATCATACCACTACGATGACCAGCTTGACCAGTCCATTTATAAGTGTCTGGTAAAAACTCATATACTTGTGGACCAATGTTCTTAGTTGTAGAATTACATAACCACCAAGCTATGCTATCTTGGGTACCGTTATAACTACCGTATACTACTGTAATCATTTAGTCTCCTATTTTGATAATGGACTTGGTATAATTGGTTTGTTTTTTTCTTTTTCTCTTCGTTCTTGATCAGCTTCCCATTGTGCATTAAAAGTTCTAGTATGACTAGGGTTTAAGCCTTCTTCTTCTAATAAATCATCTCTAATATTTTGACTTCTTTTTTCTAAATTAAGAACTCTAGTAAAGCTATTATTAATTGCGGCTGTATAATATGCAAATGGATTATTACTTTTAAGTTCATTAAATTGTAATCCAATTTGTGCAAGTTGTAATAGTGCTTGTCCTCGCATCTCATCTACATATGTATAACCACGCCAGTTACCACGCATACTATATCGTTCACATAACTTGATATACATACGAGCTAAATTGTCACTAGTCTTTCCATGGCCTACATTAAAGTGTCCATTATCTACTCCACCTTCCCAATGTGATCTTCCTACTTCTTGCCATTTTTTATCATCATCCTTAGCATAATGCTTAAATGGTGGGAAGTTACATTTTGCGTGAAGGTCTGCTTCTGTTTTTGGTTTGTTTTTTCTATTTTCTAAAGGTACGTGTTCAAATGTCATTACTCTTACTACAACATCAGAATCTTTTATACTCTTAACATCAACTGCAAAGTCGGCTACTCTTGGTTTAGTTTTTTTACCAGTTAACCCTTGCTCCCATCTAATTACTTCAGCTTCGTGTGCTTGTTTTTGTAATCGTGTTGCTCTGTTTTGTTTTGCTTCTGCTAATACTGTTCGTTTTTTAAGATCTTTGATGTCTTCAACAATAATGTCAAAATGAGAGAACTCATCCGTTTTAGTCCAACAATAAGACATCTTACTTTTGTGGATCTCTCTTAACAAGTCCTTATTAGTCAAATAAAACTGTCTCTTAGGTCTGTTCATTTAAATCTTTCCGGATATTAGAATTTCTTAATTCTATCTTTTGATATGCTTATTATAGTTGAATCCCTACCCAAAGTCAACCGGTTTTTTAATTTGATAAATAGTAGTAACGGAGAGTCGTAATATGCTAATTAACGAAATATTAAAAGAAAGTGTTGACAATATAGCTGTTTTCTATGGTGGAAGGTTCCAACCTATGCACCAAGGACATCGTGATGTCTACAAACATCTAGTAAGTAAGTTTGGTGCCGATAACGTATTTATCGCTACTACTTTCAGTCAAAAAGCTCAAAAAGCCCATGCAGGCGGTAATTATGGAGAAGATCCTTTTACATTTGATGAAAAGTCTTCTATAATGAGTAAGATGTTTGGCATACCAGCAGACAAGATTGTTAAGACAAATCCATATAGACCAGACTTGTCAGCAGTAGGCAAAGACCCTAGCAATACTGCTACTATTCTTGTATATGGACAAAAAGACGCGGCAAGGTTAGAAACTGGAAAAGGTTTCTTACACGACTTACCAAAAGATATGAACGAATTAGTTCCTACTGCAAATGAACGAGGATATGTATATGTCGCTCCAATTATGCAAGGTGGAATGAGTGCAAGTGACTTTAGAAAAGTTATGGCAAGTGAAGTTGATAAACAAGAAAAAGTAAAAGCGTTCAATCAGTTCTTTGGAAAATTTGATGAGAACATATTTGCTTTTATTGAGGATAGACTAAAATAATGACTGTTAAAAATAAAGTAAAATTAGTAATGAAACAAAAGGGTAAACCTTTTAGTATGAATTTTGGCATATTAAAACCATTAAACGAAATAGGTGGGGTTTTATTTCCTTACACTCCTACTATTCAGTTTTCACATAATGCTAACTACGGAGCCTACGAAGTACAAGGATCTCAATACCAACAAAATTATTATATGAATACTGCTAACCCTACTATCAACGTTACTGCATTGTTTTCTTCAAACACTATAGAAGAAGCAAAATATACTGCGGCGGCAATACATTTTTTTAAATCTTGCACCAAAGGTGATTTTGGTGAACAACGATCAGAGACGGCTGGAACACCACCACCTATTTTAAAATTTAGTGCATATGGAATTGTTCATGCAAGTTATGTGCCAGTAATAATGAGAAACTTTAACTACACACTAGTTGAAGACAGTGACTATGTTGATGTAGATATTGGAAATGATCAAAGTACTACAGTTCCAACATTATTATTAGCTTCAATAGATTTAGTTCCGCAACTTCCTCCAGCTAATATTAAAAAAGAATTTAATATTCAAACTTACTCAGGTGGACATCTTTTGAAAGGTGGAAATAAAGGAGGATTCATTTAATGGCTACTTACTCATCAGATAGTTTATATAGAAATACAGAAGTAGTAGGTGAAAAATATTTAGATCATTTAAATATTGATTCTATTGATATTGATAGCACTTCTACAAAAAGTATTAAACTAGAACTAAAACATCAAAATAAACCAGACTTGTTAGCACATGAATTATATGGCAATGCAAAGTTATGGTGGGTGTTTTCGTTGTTTAATCAAGATAAACTAAAAGACCCTATTATAGATTTTAAAGAAGGTATCACAATAAAAGTTCCAGTAAGGTTCTCGTAATGGACTTAAATTATAAAAATTTTAATCCGCTTAACATCAGAAAAAGCGATGCTGATTGGTTAGGCAAGGTTGGCAATAACAAAGGCTTTGAAGTCTTTTCAAAACCCGAATATGGTTATAGAGCCGCGGCTAAAAATTTATACACATCAAATACAAAATATAATAATAAAAGTGTTAGAGATCTTATAACACGATGGGCACCTCCAGGTGACGGGAACAATACACCAGCATATGTAGACAAAGTTGCTAAAGACCTTGGAGTTGATCCAGATGCTGATTTAGGTAATCTAGAATCAAATCCAGCTCTTACAAAAAAGTTACTAAAGTCAATGACAGAAGTGGAAGGTAGAAATAATAAGTTCACTGATCAAATGATTGACAGCGGTGTAGCAATGGCAAACGGAAAAGATCCAAAAGACGTTGATTTTGCCAAGTTAGAAACCGATGGCGAAACACTTGTATACAAAGATAAAATTATTAAAGATGCAGAAGTAGCCAAAGCTGAAGATGCGGCACTGAAAAAGAAAGCATTAAAAGCTGGTGCTAGAGCAAAGCAAAAAAACTTATTTAACTTATCAACAGAAAACTGGTTAAGTACAGTTGATAGTCCTACATACAGATGGACTTTTTATATTACTAATAGTAAAATATTTAATGATCCAAGTTTATTAGAAGGATCAGATACAGCGGCTATTAACAATAACAATGCAAAGATAATAGCACAGACAGGTGTTACTACTGAGTTTGCAATGGATAACTTTGCTATGATACAAAGAGTGGTACCAGGAATGGAACATGGTAATACTACTCCAGGTGTTATACAATTTGATCTTATGGAGCCATTGGGATTTACTTTCTTGGATAGAATTTTAAAAGTTGGAAAGTCTCTAGGAAATCCATATAGCTTACCATCACAACATTATGTATTAAAATTAGAATTCTTAGGCAGAGATTTTGAAACAGGTGGTAGTGTAAAATATCCTAATGCATTTTTCTATCCTATAAAAATAAATCAAGTAAGAAGTCAAACAGGACCAGAAGGAACTAGATACAATATTATTGCATTTAGTATGATTAAACAAGCACAGGTAGAATCAATTACAACCGTTGATTTGCTTATACCTAAAGTAAATACAGTTCAAGCATTTGCTGAAGGTTTAGTGACAGCATTTAATAAAGCTGAACTTAATAAGTTACATCCTAATGAAGTTAAGAACGGAGTTAAACCGCCAAAAGAAATTGAAATTCTTTTTGATAAAACTAGTGACATATCTGGTATATTAGCTCAAGACACTAAATCAGGAGAACAAATTGGAGACTTTAGTTTAAAATTAAAAGCGTGGGGTTCAACAGCTAACGCAGACAAAGGCGCTGGTATGGCTAATGCTATGGACGATGCAGATGTGAGAGAAGCATCAATTAATGCATCAACTGCATTAGGTCCAGAAATTAAAAGACAAATTGAACGTAACTGTCCAGCCTGGGCCGCATACGTTAAAAAAGTTAATGAAGAAACAGGAATAACTCTTAGTATAATTGTTGACCTAGATATAAAATTTGGAATAAGAGATGAAAAAACAGGCCAACTTGAACATAAAAAAATTACATTTAAAATTGGTATATACACAGATAGCACTGGTGCAAGTATGAATAAAAAGAAAGATATAGAAAGATTACAGAACCAAGCATTTCAAAAACAAAGATTAAAAAACTTATCTATATGTAAATCGTATAGTTACTTGTATTCAGGAATGAATACCGAGGTACTAAACTATAGTCTTGACATAGAACAATTATATGTTACATCAAGAATTCCATTAGATGGAGTATATCATTCAGAAGGTAGACAACAATACACCAGTTCAAACCCAACTAAAGCTACCAAGTACTTAGAAGATACTGATTACAATCCAATGACTGACTATATTGATTTAGTTCAATATGTAGACAAACCATTAGGTGTTGAAGAGCAACAAAAAAACGAAAACGATAATAGTGATACGTTATATGCTCAAAGGCTTGGAGCTATAGCAATGAGAAGTGCTGATGCGATTAACTTTAACATTGAAATAAAAGGAGATCCATTTTGGCAAGGTAATACATTTAGAGCTCATGTACAAGGAACAGATAAATCACCATTGCCGTCAACAGATTCTCTAATGATAACATTATTAAATTATAATCCCAATCCAGACGATTTACTAGAAAAACAAGTTAGAGGCCCAGTTGATTTAGTTTCAACTGGAGTATACAAGATAACTAGTATAGAAAGTAGATTTCAAAGTGGAAGGTTTACTCAAAATCTAATAGGATTTAAGGATCCACTAACTAATCCTGGATTAGTATTGAATCAATTAATACAAATAACAGATGGTAGTGCACCTGCACCAACAAGTGAAAACAAATATGTAGGCACACCAATGAAAGAAAAAGCAGTAAACAGCACATTCTTTGATGGAGGAACATAATATGAGTTATAAACATGATGGAGTTAAAGTTAGTAATGATGTAAAAGCAAATACTGCTCTTAACATTAATAATTTAAGTGGACTATACATAGGTGAAGTTACAGAAAACAGTGACTCGTTATATACTGGCAGGATTAAAGTTAGAATATCAGATTTTGGTTCCAAAGACACAGATAGAATTTGTTTACTATCAATACCCATGGGTGGGCATACACAAATTAAAGATAGTGGCGATGACGCAACCAAAGAAGCACAAGCTCCTGTAAGTTATGGATTTTGGCCACAGCCACCAGAAGTAGGAACAAATGTACTAGTTGCATATACAAGTAGTTTAGAACAAGGTATTGTAGTAGGAAGCCTTATAGCCAAAGATAGAAACTCTATGATGGGTGGAAATGCTAGTGGACAAATTTATGCTAACGGAGAAAAGAGTTTAGGTCCAGCAGTTGAAAAAAACCCATATGATCAAAATGATGCAGATACTAAACCAATGAATGAATGGTTTCAGGCAGTATTAAACGAACAAGGATTAAGTTTAGATTATACAAGAGGACATAGTCAGAGTAGTGCTAGAAGAGAAAGTCCAAGTAAAGTGTTTGGTATAACAACACGTGGTGGACATACTTTTACAATGGACGATGGAGACGAAAAAGGTAATAGTAAAAATATTAGATTAAGAACACATGGTGGTGCTCAAGTATTACTTGAAGACACTAAAGGTTTTATTTTTGTTACAACACAGAATGGCGATGCTTGGATTGAAATGGATCAACAAGGTAGAGTTGATGTTTATAGCAAGGGTGGAGTAAGTGTTCACACAGAAGGCGACTATAATGTTCATGCTAAAGGCAGTATTAATATGCAGGCAGAAATGGGTGTTAATATAAAAAGCACAGGTGGTGATGGTTTAAAATTAGAAACAAGTGTTGGAAGTATTGATATCTATAGTGCAGTTGATTTAAATATACAAAGTGACGTAAATTATAATTTAACTGTAGCAGGTAACCAAATTATTAAAGGTGCAAGAATAGATATGAATGGACCAGAACCTACACCAGCTACAAAAACAACAATACAAAATCAAACTCAAAACCAAAATGTTAAAGTCAGTGTTGCAAGTAGAGTTCCAGAGAAGCATCCATGGTTGGGTGTTGATAACCAAGAAACATTTGTTACAGGTAAAGGAAATACAGCATAATGCCTACTTTTAATTTTGGAAACGTTGTTAATGA
>Ga0181398_1000003_pt1 | contig 93710 bp, 104 predicted proteins | sample 21SPOviralmetaG_FD_130127 | JGI IMG/M metagenome (GOLD analysis project Ga0181398, IMG submission 130127) | Marine viral communities from the oligotrophic San Pedro Time Series (SPOT) site, San Pedro Channel, CA, USA - 21 SPOT_SRF_2011-04-29 | ecosystem: Environmental > Aquatic > Marine >...
CTAGTTCATCCAGTTCTAGTTCATCCAGTTCTAGTTCATCCAGCTCTAGTTCATCAAGTTCTTCTAGCAGCGGAGGTTCTAGTTACTAATGGCAGATAACAAAAAGTTTCCTAACAGTGAAATACCTATTAGAAAAAGTAAAGACTTACTTCCTAATGTCTTTCAAACGCCAGCCAATGATAAATTTTTATCAGGTGTACTTGATCCACTAGTTCAACCAGGTGTTGTTGATAAAACTGTAGGTTACATCGGTAAGCGTTACGGAAAAACATTTACTGGTAAAGATGTTTATCTTGATACAGATCAAACTCTAAGAAGTCGCTATCAACTTGAGCCAGCGGTTACGGTTGAAGAAAACCAAGAAATTTTAAAGTTTAAAGATTATATTGATCTTAAAAGCATGATCGAATTTTTCGGTAATGCTAATGAGAGAGATGATAAAACTACAGAGCAGGAACACTACAGCTGGAACCCACCTATTATATGGGACAAGTTTGTTAACTATAGAGAATACTATTGGATTCCTGGAGGTCCACCATCTATAGATGTATACGGACAAGCAGCAAATATTCAAAGTACATATAAAGTAGGAACAGGAATAAACAGTTGGATAGTTACACCAGATAGCGTAACTAACAATCCCGACATTACTTTGTATAGAGGGCAAGAGTACAAATTTGAAATTAATTCTCCCGCAGAAGGTTTCTATATTAGAAATAATTACGACACAGGTTCATTAGAATTTAATGCTAACAAAGCATATTTTCCAGGAGAACTAGCAGTATTCGATAAACAACTTTGGAAGTGTGTTAATGAAACTAGTCCGTTAGACGGAAGCAGTATTACAATTGATTCACAAGATTGGAAACTAGTTTCAAATGATGCAGGCTTTGCATCACTACTATACAATGATGGAGTAGAAGGTAACGGCGCAAAAGTAGGAACAGTTACATTTAAAGTTCCACAAAACTCACCAGATATTTTATATTATCAAAGTGATGTTACTCCTAATAGACTAGGAAGATTTATTATTGCGGATATTGACACAAATACTTTTATTGATGTTGATAAAGAAATTGTAGGTAAAGTAAATTACACAACAGCAGATGGACTTGAATTTACAAACGGTTTAGTTGTAGAGTTTAGAGGACAAGTACAGCCGTCTAAGTATGCAGAAGGACAGTGGTTAATTGAAGGTGTAGGAAGTGAAATTAAATTAATTAGATTTGCTGACTTAGTACCACCGCCATTAGACACAGACTCTCCTGATATACTATTTGACAATCAAGGATTTGATACACAGCCTTTTGACGATGCGTCACAGTATCCTGGTAATAAAGATTATATTACAATTTCTAGAAACAGCCAAGACTCAAACCCGTGGTCCAGATATAATAGATGGTTCCACAGAACTGTTTTAGAGTCAGCATACAAACTTAGAAATCAAGACTTTGATTCGTTGGAGTCAGCTAGAGCTAAAAGACCTATTATTGAATTCCTTCCTGATATACAATTATATAATCACGGTGGCGTTGCAAAACAAACAGTTGACTATGTAGATACATTTACAGATGATGTCTTTTCTAAAATTGAAGGTTCGCAAGGTTATAACATTGATGGCGAATTTTTGTTTGAAGGTGCAAGAGTTTTAGTTATTGCAGATACAGATAGTCTAGCAAACAATAGAATTTATGAAGTAAAGTTTGTAAGACACAACAATACAACACAAATTAACTTAAAAGAAACTACTGATACATTGTCAGCATTTAACGAAGGCGTATTAGTAAGACGAGGTACAGTTAACTCTGGTAAGATGTATCATTATGACGGGTCGACTTGGAAACGTAGTCAAGAAAAAATTAGTGCTAACCAAGCACCTAAATTTGAATTGTATGATTCTACAGGAGTTGCATTTTCAAACGAAACTACATATCCTGTATCAAGTTTTGTAGGTAGTAACCTTTTAGGTTATAAGATTGGTAGTGGTGTTGTAGACACAGAATTAGGATTTGCATTAACATATGCAAACATTAATAACGTAGGTGATATTGTATTTGATTGGAGTTTTGAAACAGAAAAATTTGTTTACACATTATTGCAAAAACAATATACCAAGAACACCAACACAGGATTCTATAAAATTAATGGAGTATATGCTAACGGTTGGATAGCAACTGATAAAACTTACATACAGCCAATTATTGATCAGTATACATTTAATACAGCAGATTCAATAGGAATATTTAATACTGTTGATTGGGAAACACTTCCAAGCGATGCACTAATTAATTTTTATCTAAATGGCGAGTATATTACTAATACATATACTAGAAGTGCAAATCAATTTACGTTTGATAGAACATTTAGTATAAATGATGTACTATCTGTAAAAGTAGTTGCAGCAGTTAAGCCTGATCAAGGTTACTATCAAATACCAGCAGGGCTAGAAAAAAATCCTCTCAACGAACAGTTAAAAACATTTACACTAGGACAAGCAACTGACCATTTAAAATCCTCTCTTGAATTTGATAGGAGAGTTGTAGGATCTGTTCCAGGAGTTTCAAACCTAAGAGACGTAGACGGTTATCAGAAGAACTCAACAAGATTTATGAAGCACTCAGGCTTCGCAGCAGTTTCTACGTTACTGGTCAATGATAAAGATGTTAACATTGTAAAGTCTCTTAGATATGCTAAAAAAGCATATACAATTTTTAAACAAAATATTATTAAGAAAGCAACCGAAGTTGACTTTAACGAGAATACTTCAGACTTTTTAGATAATATTATAGAAAATATTACAAAAACTAAAACTATCGAAAGTCCTTTTGCAGACACAGATATGATAGGTGCTGGAGCATTTACTAAAACTGAATATGTAGTTGATGATCCTGGTATTAAGAATTTTACACTTAATGAAAATTTTGATTTAGAAACATTAAGTAGGAAAGCAGCATATGTTTACCTTAACGATGTACAACTTATTGTTGGAAAAGATTACGAAGTTAATGGTGCGTTAGGCTTTATTACAATAACAGGAACTCTTGTACCAGGTGATAGAATTGAAATAAGAGAATATGTATCAACAGCATTTAGCCATGTGCCACCAACTCCTAGTTCTTTAGGACTTTATCCTAAGTATGAGCCTACAAAATATTTAGATGATACTTATAGAGTACCTAAAAATATAATCCAAGGACATGATGGAAGTAAAACTACAGCATACGATGATTATAGAGATGACTTACTTTTAGAATTTGAAAAACGTATTTTTAATAATATTAAACAAGAATATGATCCTGAAATCTTTGATGTACAAAAAGCGTTAGGTGGATATTATGGTAATAGTACATTTACAAAAGAAGAACTAGATAATGTAATTAATCAAGAGTTTTTATCTTGGGTACAAAATACTAACCTAGGTTATACAACAAATGATTATTTTGTAGATACAGAACCATTTACATATACATATTCTAACATGACTGATCCTACAGGCAAAGAAAACTTGCCTGGATATTGGAGAGGTGTTTACAAACACTTCTACGACACTGATAGACCTCATACACACCCTTGGGAAATGTTAGGCTTTAGTATTAAACCTAGTTGGTGGGATACAGAATATGGTGTTGCACCTTACACAAACGGTAACTTAGTATTATGGGAAGATATTGCACAAGGTAAAATTGCTCAAGGTACACGAGCAGGAATATATCCAAGATATGCTAGAACAACTATTTTAAATCATATTCCTTGTGATTGTGATGGTAAACTTGTTGATCCGTTAACATCAGGTCTTGCAGGAAACTTCCAGCTTGTTAATAACAGAGGACCATTTAAATTAGGCGATGACAGTCCAGTTGAAAACGCATGGAAAACAAGTTCAGAATATGCTTTTGCAGTAACAACAGCATTAGCATTGTTAAAGCCATTTGATTATTTAATATTAAACTTTGATAGATCTGTAACTAAAAGAAACATTATAAATCAGTTAGTAAATGTAACATCAGATACATTCTTAACACCAACAGATTTAAAATTTCCTGTAGCAGGAAAAACACAAGTTGCAGGACTTGCAATGTACATTGCTTCTTATATTAAGTCTAAAGGTGCTTCTGTTGCTGAAGCACAAAAGAACATTGATTGTATTAATGTTAGACTAAGTTCAAGAGTAAGCGGGTTTGTTGATAAACAACAGCAGAAGTATTTGCTTGATAGTAAAAATCCTAGTTCAGCAAGTGCAAGTGTGTTTATTCCACCAGAAAACTATGACATTATCTTTAACGTAAGTTCGCCAATAAGCTCAGTAACATACAGTGGCGTTATCTTTGAGAAAACTACACAAGGTTGGGTAGTTAATGGGTACGATGACATTAATCCTTACTTTAATACATTTGAAACATTCCCACAACAAAAAGATCCTGTTATATCTGTTGCAGGAACTTCAGAACCATTTGCAACATGGGAAAAAGAAAAAAGATTTAATAACGGCGGTATTGTTGAATACAGAGGATCATTTTATAGAGCAACACAAACATTTACCTCTGGAGAAACGTTTGATAAAAGTAACTTAGTACAGCTACCTGACTTACCAGTTGCAAATGCTGTTACTGCTCAACAGCGTAGAAATTTTAATACTTTCAAAGTTAAGAAAGTAAGTTACGGAACAGAATACAATACTATACAAGACGTTGTTGACTTCTTGTTAGGATATCAAGCACACTTAAAAAGTTTAGGTTTTAACTTTGCAAATTACGATGGAACTAATCAAGTAGTACAAGACTTTGTAACAGCATCAAAAGAATTTATGTATTGGACAGTCCACAACTGGGCAGTAGGTTCTGTGCTATCAGTTAGTCCAGGTGCAACGAATATGGACGTTAAACTAGCAGTTGGGGTTGCTGATAATTTACTAGATAGTTTTTATGACTACAGTGTTTTAAAAGCAGACGGTTCAGCAATAGATCCTAAGTTTATAAACGTTTCGAGAGACTTTCAAAACATATCGATTAGTACAACAAATACAACTGAAGGTATCTACTTACTAAAACTAAATTATGTTTTAAAAGAACACGTTGTTGTGTTTGACGATAAAACAGTTTTCAATGATACTATCTTTGATAAAGCAACAGGTTATAGACAAGAAAGAATTAAAGCTCAAGGATTTAGAACAACAGATTGGGACGGTGATTATACTAGCCCAGGTTTCTTATTTGATAATGTATCATTTGCAACCTGGACACCTTACTACGATTATAAGTTAGGCGACATTGTATCTTATAGAGCATACAAATATACTGCAAGAGGTAACCATACTAGTGGTGAAGAGTTTAATGATGCTAATTGGACACAACTAGATTCAGAACCTGAAAAGCAACTTATTCCTAACTTTGATTACAGAATTAATCAAATTGAAGATTACTTTGATGTAGCATCTGAAGGCTTAGGAAAAAGCCAAAGAGATCTTGCAAGACATACTGTAGGATATCAAAGCAGAACATATTTAGAAAACTTATCCGAAGATCCAACAACACAATTTAAATTGTATCAAGGATTCATTAGAGAGAAAGGTACACCTAATGCAATTACCAAATTATTTACAAAACTAGGTGATAATACTTCTACTGCTGCTGTTGACTTAAATGAGGAATGGGGTTTCAGACTAGGACAGATAGGCGGCGTTGATCAATCAGAAAGACTTGAAATTAGACTAGACACTGACAAATTTAAATTAAATCCTCAACCTGTATTAGTTGAAGCATCAGCACAAGATAAAGTTGATAGATACTATAGAGTTGATTCTACTAACTTTGAATTTGGTCCTACGCCATTTACAACAGCAATTAATCCTGTTAGTTATGATTCTAAGCCTATGTTAACACCAGGGTATGTAGCAGTAGGCCAAACAGACTTTACAGTTACAAACAGAGATGAAATATTAAATCTTGCAATTGCATCAGTACAAGACAATAATCATATATGGGTTACATTCGATGGACCTTCATGGACTGTTCTTAGAGCAAATACAGTATACGATTTAAAAATTACAAACTTAGAAAGTAATGATGATAACGAAGTAATTTTTACTTTTGAAAAAACACACTTGCTGAAAGTTGATGATATATTTGGTATCAAAACAATAGCAGGCTTAAATCAGTTTTGGAAAGTAAAAGCAGCAACAACTAATACAGTTACAGTACAGCATACAGAAAAGTATGATGCAGATCAAGGATTTGAGCCTAGCACAGGTGCTTATCCTATGTTACTAACAGAATCACGTTTTACTACTTACGATGATATTGATGCAGAAAAGTTAGCACTATTAAGTGACGGGGCGAAACTATTTGTAGATTCAAATGTCAATTCACGTTGGGAAGTTGTTGAAAAGAAAAAACAGTTTACAGGTAAGAAAATTATTGACTTTGGTATCATCGATCCAACAAGTGTTGGTACAAAAACAGTTTACAGTGATACACTTAAACAAGTTATAGTTGGTATACCTGATGTAGCAAGGGTAGGAGTTTATATTCAAGGTGCAACTGGTCTATCGTCTAAGCAATTGCTTGAACCACCAACATGGTTAACAACAGATGTTACAGGATCGTTTGGTCTTGAACTAGCACTAAGCCCAGATAGCAATTGGTTAATGGTTGGCGCACACACAGCAAGTGGTATTCCTAGTAGATACAAAGGGCTGTTTGATGTAAACGCAAACTACATAGTCAACGATATTGTTTTATTCTCAGGAAGACTTTACAAAGCACAAGATAATATTAATGGTGATGGTAGTACTATTGATGTATACAGCAACGAATGGGTTGAAGTACAAAAAATTGAAGCTGAACAAGATGGTTCAAATACAGGCGGTTTTGAAACAGGGGTAATATTCATTTACCAATACCAGTCTCAACAGTGGAACTTACATGACATACAAGTAAGTCCTAGAACTTATGACAACGAAAGATTTGGTCAGAAGATTGCAGTTAGTCAAGCAAGTAGTACAGGACCTTATTACATGTCAGTATCAGCACCTGGCTCACAAGATGCAAAAGGTCGTGTGTATCTTTACACATATGATACAACAGATGGCTGGCACTTAGACTACAATAAAAATTACAAAGGCATTTATGCTGCTGATGATTCTACTTTTTATCCTAAGGATTCAATTGTATTTTCAAATGGTGATATGTGGAAAGCATTAGTTGACAATGTTGCAGACGGAAGTTCATTAACAACTGGATCAAATGATTGGGTACTACTAGACGAAGTAACAACAGGTGCTTCGCTTCCAATGTCAATTGCGACTAACGATGATGGCTCAACACTTGATGCTGGACTACTTGATGATCAACAACTTACTGAATTAATTAAAGTAGATGATCGCTTTGGTACTTCTTTAGCAATGAACTATGACGGGACAGTACTAGCAGTAGGCGCACCTAACAGTGATGGACAATATTTTACAAACTATAAAGGCCACTGGAGACCTAACTACGAATATGCACAAGGAGATACAGTTAAGTATCAGGGCGGGTATCATCAGTTACAAAATCTAGGACCAAGTGCAGTAGGTGCAGATAGTACAATCAGAAGTTACAACGAAGCACCAGATGCTGGCGAACCTTGGGTTAACGTGGGTGACAGTACAAGTGTTGCTTCAGGTAAAGTTTACATTTACAAAAAGAACACTGCTGGAGTTTATAGATTACTACAACAAATAAACGCAGATGCTTTACCATACCTAAGTGATCTTGATCCAAGCGAAGTAATTAGTTCAGGTGATAAGTTTGGTTATGCAATTGGCTTAGACTATTCAGGTAATACATTAGTTGTAACTAGTCCATTAGCAGACAAGAACTTCCAGAATCAAGGTAGTGCTTATGTATTCAAGTTTGATACTGACTCAACAGAATTTGCTTATAGACTAAAACAAAAATTAACAAGTTATTCAGATTATCCAAATGAAATGTTTGGCCAAGATATTTCAATATCAAGCGGCACAGAAATAATTGCAATTGGTGCAACTAACTCTCCGTATGTATTGCAAACTAGATTTGATGCTTCACAAACATCATACGATAGTAATAGAACTACGTTTAGAGACTTTGATGGGTTTGCTGGGGCAGTATATGTATTTGAGAAAAAGGGTACAAATGAGAAGTTCTTCTTATCAGAGAAAATTGACGAAGCACTTTCTTTAAATGAATCATTTGGATTTAGTTTATATGCTACAAGAAATGCTATAGTAGTTGGATCACCCAACTTTATATCACCTGCACCGCACGGAGTTGACATTGCATTCGATGGACCTAAAACAGGTACAGTTAGATTATTTGAAAAAACTGAAGGACAAAATTCACTAAACATTATTGGCTCACAACCACAGACAGTTGACATTGATAAGTTTAAACGTATTTCATTATACGATACAGAAGATGATACAAAAATTCTTGATTTAGAAATCTTTGATCCAGCTAAAATGAAACTGTTAGCAGAAGCAGAAAGAGAGCTTTCATACAAAGTGCCTTATGATCCTGCAATTTATACAACAGGAACAGCAGAAGGCGCAGTTGTTGACGATTCAATTTGTTGGAAGACTAAAAACGTAGGTAAATTATGGTGGGATATTTCAACTGCTAAATGGTTTGACTATGAGCAAGGTGAAGTATCATACAGAGTAGGTGCTTGGGGAGCATTGGCTCCTGGCGCATCAATTGATATTTATGAATGGGTACAGTCTAAATTACTACCGTCAGAGTGGGCATTGGTTGCAGATACTAACGAGGGGTTACCACTAGGCATATCAGGACAACCTTTGTATGCAGACGATAGTGCTTATAGTGTGAAAGCAGAATTTAATCCTAATACAGGAGAACAAACAGAAATTTATTATTACTATTGGGTAAAAAATAAAGTTACTGTACCAGAAGGCATGCCAGATAGAAGTATATCAGCAGCAGATGTGTTCAACTTAATTAGTGACCCGTCAGCGTTAGGACAAACTTACGCAGCATTTATTGATAAAGATAAGTTCTTGTTGTTTAATTATAAAGCAACGGTAGCAGACGATTCAGCAGTTCTTAATATTGAATACTATACACAACAAGAAAATCAAAATCAAGTACATAACGAGTATCAACTTCTTACTGAAGGAGTTGCAGATAGTCTACCAACAACTTCATTAGAAAACAAATGGATTGATAGTTTAATTGGTTATGATGTACAAGGTAATAGAATACCTGATCCTAAATTGCCAGAAAAACAACGATATGGTGTTAGTTATAGACCAAGACAAAGTATGTTTGTTGATAGAAAGACTTTATTAAAAACTTTAATTACAAACATTAATGCAATTATGCACAAAGAATCATTTGCTGATTCTTTAGATCTTACAACATTAAACTCTGTTGATATAAAGCCAAGTTCTTTATTAAACTTATATGATACAACAGTTGATACTTACACTGAGTTACTTGAAGTTGGTACATCTAGAACCAAGCAGTGTTCATTACGTGCAAATATAGTTGACAATGAAGTTAACTCTATTGATATATTAAGTCCAGGTTTTGGATATAAAATACCTCCTACTATTGAATTCGAAGGTGACGGAACAGGTGCAGAAGCAGTTACTACAATTGATAACCAAGGCAGAGTTAACAGTGTAACAATTACTAATAAAGGTAAACTATATACTTACATTGCTACTAAGCCAAGACAGTTTAGTGTACTTGTTGAAAGCGATTCAACAGCTAATGACTTCTGGAGCATTTATGCTTGGGACGATGTAAGAAAGTCCTGGTACAGAAGTAGATCACAAGCGTACAACACACCAAGATACTGGTCATATGCCGACTGGTGGGACAATGACTTTGGTCCTACTTCAAGGATCATTCAAGAAATTATTAGTGTGTACCAAGAACCAACTATAGATGTTGAAATTGGTGACTTGATTAGAATCAAAGAATACGGTGCAGGCGGTTGGGCAGTGTTTAAGAAAATTACTGATCTCGATGGCGCTGCTATGAACAATTACGAATTAATTGGTAGAGAGTTAGGAACTATACAATTTTCAACATCGTTGTATGATACAACACTAAGTGGTGTTGGATTTGATAATGTAGATTCATATGACATTGATTTTTACGATAAAGAAGTTTCAAACGAACTTAGATTTATTTTAAAAGCATTGAAAGAAGATATCTTGATTGGTAATTATGCAGTTGAGTGGAATAACTTATTCTTTACATCTATTAGATATGTTTTCAAAGAACAAACATACGTTGACTGGGCATTTAAAACTAGTTTCTTAAATGCAACACATAACGTTGGCACATTAAAACAGAAAACTAATTACAAAAACGACAGTCTTGAGAGTTACTTAGATTATATTAACGAAGTCAAACCTTATAGTACAACTGTAAGGGAGTACATTAGTAAGTATGATAACTTAGATATTGCAGATTCTGCAATAGCAGACTTTGATTTACCTCCTTACTACTCAGAAGAGAAGGGTAAAATTATTCCTGTCGAAAGCAATGACGATATACTAGCAACATATCCTTACAAATTTTGGAATGACAATAAAGGATACCAAATTGTAGAAATTAGTATTGCAAGTAAAGGTGCAGATTATACAGAAGCACCTAAAGTATTAATTACAGGCGGCAATGGGTCTGGAGCAAAAGCAAAAGCATATGTTTCAAACGGTAAAGTTACAGGAATTGCGCTAACTGAACATGGCACAGGTTACACATCAACTCCAACAGTTTCGCTTGTAGGCGGTAATGGAACATCACCGTCAGTTGCAAGAGCAGTTGCAGTGCTAGGTAACGGTAAAACACGTTCTATGAGCGTTAATATGAAGTTTGATAGGCTTTCTAAAACAGGTATCTACAATAACTTTACACAAACTGAGTCATTTACTGCTAACGGATCAACTGCGGTGTTTAATTTAACATATCCACCAACTAGAGATAAAGCAAAAATATCAATTATTAATAATGGTCAAGTAGTTCTTAATAACGAATACACTATATCACTGTTTACTTTAGAAACAGATGTGTACAAACAGTTAAGAGGTAAAATTACATTTGTAATTCCGCCGGCCAAAGACGATAATATTACAATTACGTATGAAAAGAATGATGAAATATTAGATAGTGTAAGCAGAATTACAAAATACTACAATCCTTCATCAGGTATGATAGGTAAAGAGCTTGATCAATTAATGACAGGTATTGACTTTGGTGGTGTTCAAGTACAAGGTACTACATTTGATGTTACAGGTGGCTGGGACGCACTTCCTTGGTTTACAGACAGTTGGGATAGTGTCGAAGCAGCAGCAGATTACTACTATGTTGCAGATGGAAGTACAATTGGTGTAACACTTCCTTATGTTCCTACAAACGGACAAGTTATTAACATTTACTTAAAACGTGCAGGTATTGTTGTACCTGACGATATTTCTAATTTACAAACTGAAGAAGGCGTTGATGCTCCACCAACACTTAGAATTGACGATCCTAATTATACAGATGCTTGGGATAGTTCAATAGCAACTAATCCTCATGCACAGATGCCAACATTTATAGGTGACGGCAGCACAAAAGTTGTAGAAGTAGGCGAATATGTTTCAACAAGTCCAGGAGATATCTTAATTTTCCGTCCTGCAGAAAGCGATGGCGCTGTAACTATTAATGATAATAACTTATTAGATACAAAATTATCAGGTGGTACTTTATCAGCAATGGATGGTGCTTATGCAACAGCAACAGGAACAAATGCAGAAGACATTTCAATAGACGGTGGTGAATATAATAGCCCAGATCAAGTACCTGCAACAGAAGAAAACGTACCTGGACAGGTTTTAGACAGTTTAAGTATTAAAGTATTCCATTCAAATCAAGATTCAACAGGTGCTCCAATTAAGTCTAATGTTAGAATAGGTGACGGATCAACATTAACATATCCTATAGGACAAAAAATTATTGAGAATAAGTCAGTAATAGTATATGTTGACGGATTAAAAGTTGAACCAGCAACATACACAGTTAGTGTTACTAATAGTACTATTGAATTTGCAAGTGTTCCAGTAGAAAATTCTAAAATCGAAATAGTTTCAATAGGATTAGGCGGCGTGTCAATACTTGATTATCAAGAATTTATTGCAGACGGTGATACTACATTATTCTTAACTAACGCAAATTACGCTGACACTTCAAATATATTTGTATCAGTTAACGGTGTACAATCTGATACAGGATTTATTGACAGTACAGACTTATTGCCCGACACACCAAACAGAACACTTGTACAGTTTGGTATAAAGCCTGATAGACTAGCAGTAATTAGAATAGTTGCATTTAGTGCAGCAACAGATGTTGATAGTTCATTACAATCTCTAATTAGAGTTAACCAACAAGAGTTTACATATGACGGTAGCACTAAAAGCTATGACTTAGATACATTTGTACAGTTAAGTAGAGATAGTGCATTAGCATCAACTATTGTTGAAGTAAACAACAAAAAATTAAAAAGTGTTGACACAGTTTACAGTGTTTACGATGGTGTAACTAAAAAGTATGTACTAGGTGTTGACCCTATTGCATCAGCAGGTTCTATTGTTCCAAACAATATTAAAGTTTATATTAATAACGAGCTAAAAACATTTATTACAGACTATGTTTACAACGGTACAACAAAAGAGCTTGAGGTTACTGCGGAAAATTTGACGGTCGGTGATGTTATCAAGATTGAAAACAACTTAGGAGCAGAATACTCTGTGATTGGTAATAATATTGTTATCAACGATTCAACAGCACTAACATTAGGTGACACAATTGATGTTACTTGGTTTAGTGAATATCCGTCAATGGATATTGTTAGCGATCAATACACAGGCGGCAAAGCATTTTATCCTATAGCGTTTAAACCATTGGGTGTAAGTTACACTTGGGTTTATAGAAACAAAGAAAAACTAATACAAGACGTTGATTATAGACTAGATGTTAACAAAGGTGTTGTATATATTGAAGGGGCTAATACAGAAACAGATGTTTTTGAAATTATAGCGTTTGGTTCTAATATATTTGCCCTACCAAGTGCTTATCAAGTTAGCAAAGACATGCTAAACATTAATAGATACACTAGATATGCTATCACTGATAGTCTAGTACTAGCAAAAGAATTAACTTACTATGACGAAACTATTACACTTAAAGATGCTTCTTCACTGTTTGAACCTGTTGCAAGTAACAATGTACCAGGCATTATTGAAATCAACGGTGAAAAGATTGAATACATGATCAAGAGCGGTAATGTACTAAGCAATTTGAGAAGAGGTACACAAGGTACAGCAATCAAGACTTTAAGTCCAGTAGGAGAATATGTGGTTGATATGAGTACGGATCAAACTATTCCGTACAAAGATACACAATCAAGAACAGATTTTGTTAGTGATGGAAGTAGTCAGTTAATTGGACCACTACCTTTTGTTCCTAAGCTAAGTACTGTTAGTGATTGGTATCAAGGTACTATTCCAGCAATTTATGGAAGATGTGACTCGATTGAAGTATTTGTTGGCGGTAAGCGATTACGCAAAACATATATAGATCAGTATAATGAAACTATAGGTTCAACTAGCCCGGCGGGCGATGAGAAGGTTGAAGCTGAATTTAGTGTTGACGGATCGTCAGCATATATTAGACTAACAAATGTGCCTGCTGCAGGTACACGAATTAGTATTATAAAACAACAAGGACAAGTATGGTACGATAGAGGCCAAAATACTGCTACATCAGGCGTTACACTGCTTAAAAACAGTACTCCAATTAGTAAGTTCATTGCTGCCAATACATCGAAGTTACCTGAATAAATACACTATGAAACTGGAAGATAAAAATATGTCAAACAAAGAAAACAAAACGCCAAAAGCACCTGGATTGAATGAAACCGGCGGGTTCCATTTTGAAGGGCATATTAAGATTTTTGATCCTGAAACTGGAGAAGTTTTTCAGGATAAACGCAATGCAATACACTATGAAAACATGAGTGTTGCAATAGTTAACAGTCTTTCAAATCAAGGGGAAGGTACAGTTTACCAAATGGCGTTTGGTAGCGGTGGTACTACAGTTGACCCTACAGGATTAATTACATACTTAACACCTAACACAGTTGGTTCAAACTCCAGTTTATACAATCAAACATACGTTAAAGTTATTGATCAAAACTCTATTGCGAACGCTGATCCAGTGCGTAACAAAATGGAAGTTAGACACGTTAGTGGTGCAACATACAGTGACATTGTAATTACATGTACACTTGATTATGGTGAGCCAGATGATCAACAAGCATTTGATAATAGTGTTGACATGGACAGTAACTTTGTTTTCGACGAGCTTGGACTTAAATGGTATAATTCTACAGGTACAGGCAAACTTTTAACACACGTGGTTTTCCACCCTGTACAAAAGTCTTTGAACAGACTCTTACAAGTTGATTATACAATTAGAGTACAGAGTTTAACAGGCTTTACGGAGGTTTAATAAATGCCATATATTGTAAATTTTACAGATAGCGAAAACAAAACTCCGATCACGGTGTTTGATAATACATCAAGCCAAGATACAAGTTTAACATTTCCAGGACGTAATGTTACTGGATACGGACAAATTATTGCTGAAAACTTTTTATCTGTATTAGAAAATTTTGCAAGTGCAAATGCACCTGTAAATCCAGTTGAAGGACAACTTTGGTATGACACACAAAACGGTGTGCTACAGTTGTTTGATAACACAGCATGGAAAGCAGCATCAAACATTCAAAAGAGTGTTACAGAGCCTAGTGTTGAAAATTCTAAAGTTGGTGAACTTTGGGTTGATACTACAAACCAACAGTTAAGAATTTATACAGGTACAAGATGGTTACTAGTTGGACCAGCAGAAAGTTCAATTGACGGATTACGTTATGGACCAGCAGTAGAAAATATTGCTGACTCAGACAACCAAACAAAAAGTATTTTAATTTTATATATTGCAGACCAACCGGTTGCAATTGTTTCTAAAGATTCATTTACACCTAAAGTTAATATCAAAGGCTTTGCAACAATCAAAGCAGGACTTAATGTTGCAACTCCAGCAAACGATACTGAAAAAACAGAATTTGCTTCTATATTTTTAGGAGGCGAACTACCTAAACTTATTGGTACTGCTAAAAATGCAGACGCACTTAACGTTGGCGGAGTTGAAGTATCAGCAGGTAAGTTTTTAAGAAGTGATATTCTTAACACAACTGATCAAGGTATTAATGTAAGAAACAACGCAGGTTTAACAATTGGTGTTGACGGGAACTTCCAAGTAACAACATCATCTACCGCTGCAAAACTTTACAATTCATCAGCAGGTAGTTCAGTAGATTTACAAGTTAACAGAAATGGTATTCCAACTACAGTACTTAGAGTGCTTGATAATAAAGTTGGTATTAACATTGCAGCACCAGACGAAGCACTTGATGTTGACGGTAACATTGGTTTAACTGGCGCACTAAAGATTTCTAGCACAGCCGAAACAACTAACTTATCAACAGGTAGCATTGTTACAACAGGTGGCGCAGCAATTACTAAAAATTTATTAATTGGTGGCTCAGCAAATATTACAGGAACTATTACATCATCAACTGCAAAACCTCAACTTAATGATACATATGATTTAGGTGAGGCAACAACACGTTGGAAAACAGTTTATGCTAAATCAATTCAAGCAGATGAAATTGTTGGTACAATTAACGGTAACATTACAGGTAATGCAAACACTGCAACTAACTTAAAAACTGTTACAAGTTTTGCACTAACAGGTGATGTTGTTTCACCAGCAATACAGTTTGACGGGCAGGTAGGTAGTGCAACTAAGACATTTGCTACTACATTGACTGCTAACATTGTTAAAAGTAGAGATGAACCTGCACCAAACCAATCAGACAAAAATGATTTTGTACTAGTATATAGAGCTTCAGCTGAATCAGGAGGAGCAACAGGACTTCTTAAACAAACACGTGATACGTTTGTAGGAGACTTAGGTATACCATTAGCTGGTATTATTCCTTATGCAGGATCACAACCACCAACAGGATTTTTATTTTGTGATGGTGGAGAAGTTGAAATATCTAAGTTTAGAGAATTGTTTGATACTATAGGAACAACTTATAATGGTACAGCACCACTTAATGGTGTAGGTACGTTTAGATTACCAGATTTACGTGGTAGATTTGCATTAGGCAGACACAACATGGACAACAACATCAACGTGCCAAACTCAGTTGGTGGATTTGTTGATAACGGCGGCGGTGAACCAAGCCCAGCAAGAGTTGAAGGTACAGAAGCTCAAACACTTGCAGGAGCAGCAGGCGCAAGTGCGGTAGCGTTAACATTAGGTAACCTACCAGATCACGAACACGATATGACAGCAAATGGAATTCAATATTCTGCTGTTAGAGTTGATAGTGCTATTAACAGTCCAGGTACAACAGGTTTAGGACCTACAGCACCAGGACAAGCACAGTACTTACAACAATCAGGCGGTATTAAGAAACCAAGTACAGACTTTACGTTAGGGTCATTAGTTGGTATTATGAATCCGTTCTTGACAATTAACTATATTATACGTTCGGGACCACCAGCGTTTACAACAACGTAGGATGAGATATTAAATGGCATATCAAATTAATAAAACAGATGGTACAATAGTTTCAACAGTAGCCGATGGTCAAATTGATAATATCTCTACTGACATTACACTAATTGGTAAAAACTATAGCGGATTTGGTGAAGTACTTAATGAAAACTTTATTAAAATACTAGAAAATTTTGCTAACGTGACTGCGCCTACGGCGCCTATCAAAGGACAGATTTGGTTTGATAGCACAGAATCAAAACTTAAAGTTTACAGTGGAACAGCATTTGTTCCTGTAAGTTCTGCAACAATTGCTAACTCACAACCAACAACACTTGGTGTTGGTGATCTTTGGTTTAATGATACTGCTAAACAATTATACTTCTTTGACGGAACTAGCACTATATTGTTAGGCCCTGCATATTCAGATGCACAAGGAACTAGTGGACTTATTGTAACAAGTATTCTTGATACACTAAACCAAACTCGTGTTATTACATCATTATTCAACAACGGTATCTTGTTAGGTATATTTGCTAAAGATTCATTTACACCTAAAAATGCTATTGAAGGATTTAGTGGAGACATTGGTCCAGGTTTTAACCAAGGTACGTTGTCAGGCATTAAGTTTGATGTAACTTGTACTAATTCAGAAAAATTAGCAAATGTTGATTCTACAAACTATGTTAGAAAAGATACTGCTAACTCATTAACTAACACACTTAGAATTGAAAGTGACTTAGGTCTTGTTGTTGGTTCTGCTTCGCAGGCTAACTTGTCAGTTGATAACGGTAACGTTAAGTTATCAAACGCTGCTGAAAATAAACTTTTAATTTTAGATGTTAGAAAAGGTATCTCGCAGGAAATTGCAGTTAAGATTACTCCTTCTACAAGACAAATTGATTTATATGAAGGCGCACCAGACAGTTTAGTTAAAACTGGTGGTAGCATGGAACTAGCAGGTGACCTTACTATTAGAGGTAACCTTGTTATTAATGATGGCGATCTTGCTACAATTAAACAAACAGAATTAGTTGTTGAAGACAAATACATTGTTCTTGCTCAAACAGGCGATAGTGGTTCTAACTCAGATGAAATTGCAGACGGCGGTGGACTTGTAATTAAAGGTACTACTGATAAAGCAATTTTATATAGTAAAGATGGGTTAGGTGCAACAGCAGAATATCCTGCACTTGCTTCACAAGCATTTACAAGTTCAGAACACGTTAACCTAGCAACTGGTAAAGAATTTAAAATTAACGGTGTAACAGTATTAAGCGGAACATCTTTAGGTACAGGTATTACTAGTATCCCAGGTGTTACAGCTTTTGGTGCTCAGAACGTTGTTAATGTTGGTCCTGGTTTACCTCCAGTAGCACAATTAAGAATTGAGAATCAGAAGATTTCAACTCTTGATAATAACGATGATTTACAATTAGAAGCACATGGCTCAGGTAATATTGCACTATTAGGAACACCAAAAATTACAGGACTTGCTGATCCTACAACTGCACAAGATGCTGCAACAAAAGAATATGTTGACGATATTGCACAATCAAGATCATTAGCATTTAGTATGGACTTATCAGATGGTAAACCAAACAGTTACATTGCATCAGAAATTTTATCCAAGCTGGCTCCGCCAGCTGAATATAGATCAGGTACTTTTGCAAGAATACTTGTAACATTATTAAGTAACTCAACAGTTAATCTTAACTTAGCACCTGAAATTACTATAACAACGAATACATTTAATACACCATCAGGAACAGCACCTGCTGTTACAGCAGTAAACGGTGCAATTGCATCAGTTCCAGCTGCTGGTATTACAACATCTAGAATTATTAAAGTATTCCAGTTGTTGTCAGGCACTTGGACACACGTTTCAGATGAGGTATTACCATAAGATGAAAATAGGAGCGTATAAATGGCTTATGTAATTAACAAAACTGACGGAACTCAACTTGTAGTATTACAAGATGCAGCAGTTGACTCAACCACTAGTTTATCTTTCGTTGGTAGAAATTATGTTGGCTACGGTGAAATTCAAAACGAAAACTTCTTATTCTTATTAGAAAATTTTGCAAATATTTCTGCACCAATAACTCCTATTAAAGGACAAGTTTGGTTTGATACATCATTAAGTATATTAAAAATTTACGATGGTGAAAACTGGGTAGAAACAGGCTCTGCAAATGTAGGCGCTACTCCACCAGTAACACCAGCACTTGGAACGTTTTGGTTAAAAAATGCATCGTCCGCAGCAGCACCAGCAGATCCTTCTTTACATGTTTTTGATGGAACTAACTGGATTAAGATTGGTCCTGAAACAGCAGATGGTTACTTACCGACTAGAGCATTAACAACAACACTATTAGCAACTAACGGAACAACATATCCGGTAATTGAACTTAAAGTAAATGGTATTACAATAGGTATTATTGCTTCAAATGCTTTTACAATTGATCCAACTAATGAAGTAAGCGGATTTTCAGATCTAATTACAGGTATTAATTTAAATGCAATGGCAAAAGTAATGGGATCGTTACAAGGTGTTGCAGATAAAGCAACAAGACTTGAATCGCCTATACTAGTTAATGGAGTTGCATTTGACGGGTCAGAGAACCTTACAGTTACAGCACAAACTCCTAACAGTTTAGTTGCAGGAAATTACTTAACAGGAACAGACTTTGATGGCGGAAATGCTACTACATGGTCAGTTGATGCAACACATTTAAATCAAATAGGTAAAGTTGTTGCAAGAGATACAACAGGTAACTTTGTTGCAAATCAAATTACATCAAACTTAGTTGGCGATGTTACAGGTAACATTACAGGTACAACAGGTTCGTTTACAGGAACTGTAACAGCAGAAAACTTTATTGGTGCAACATTAAGCGGAACAGCAAGTGCAGCACAAAGATTATTAACTCCTAGAAATATTAATAGTGTTGGATTTGATGGAACAGCAGACATTACAGTTACAGCAGATGCTAACACACTAACAGGTACAAACTTACACAACACTGTTACTACATCAGCACTTACAAGTGTAGGAACACTGATATCATTAGGTGTTACAGGTAACATTACAGTTGCTTCAAACTTAACTATTGACGGCACAATTAACGCTGCTGAAATAAAAGCAACTAATCAAATTAGTTTAGCAGCATCAGAAGGTGTAGATTATCAACTTGATTTATTTGGACCTACAAGATCTCCAAGTTCACAAGCAGGGTTTTTACCAAGTGCAGATATAACACTTGACCTTGGTTCGGGTGCATTAAGATATAAGAATACATACTCACAAAATTTTTACGGTGATTTAACTGGTGCAGTTGCAGGTAACGCTACAACAGCAACCACAGCAACTAACATAGCAGGTGGAGCAGGTGGAACAATACCTTATCAAACTGCTTCTGGTTCAACAGCACATATTCCATCAGGTACAGCAGGTAAGTTCTTAAAGTCAACAGGACCTAGTCAGCCAGTATGGGATACAATAGCATTTTCAAACTTAACACCAGGAAACTACTTAACTGGTTTAGTTTATGACGGCATTACAAATACAACATTTAATGTTGATGCAACTAACTTGGCTACAGCAAACAAAATTGTTGCTAGAGATGCAAGTGGTAATTTTAGTGCAAATGTTATTCAAGCAGACCTAAATGGTAACGCATCATCAGCAACTAATGCATCTACAGCAACTACAGCAGTTAATGCAACACAGGCTGCAAATGCTAATAATGCAGACAATGCATCATACAGTGTAACTAGAGCAAATTCAGATAGTTCAACTTATATTGCTACTACAGCGTTTGTACAAAATGTTGTTGCAAATGCAAACACAAGACAACTTGTTATTAGTTCACCAGCACCAAATACAAGTTCACCAGATGCACAATATATTGACTTAATTGAAGCGTACCTTCCTGCAAGTAATGCAAGTGGATTAAATTTTGAATTGATAATTAATAACATATACGCAGGTTCAAGTTCTAGTTTTAGTGCTGGTAGATGGATTTTAGCATATAGATGGGCTACTGGAAGTGTTAGCACTTCAACAAACATTTATAACAGTTCTACAGGATACAAGTTGACTTATAACTCAAACGGTAGTACTTGGAGTTACACTGGTACTTGGTCATATGTATAATGGCAGTAAAGTTAGTATCGGACTATTGTAAGAATGTTGACGAGATAGTAAAGTTAGTAGAGGCAAACGAAGAAAGTTTTTATATTAGGCAGCCTGGAGAAGAGTTTAATTTTGTAACTGCCTACGGTGAAAGTAAGTTAAAGAGTATGTTCCGTTGGAACATGCCAAAAGAATTAAAGGAGTTGATTACAGAATCAATTCCAGAAGAAGATAGAACTTGTGATAGTTTTTGTATTAACAAATATGATCCAGGGGATTATCTTAAAAGGCATAAAGATAGTGCAGGCGGATATTGGAAGTTTAAGTTAATATTTTTAAGATCTGATGCACCACATTTTTGTTGGTACGATGAACAAGGCAAAAGAAATTTAGTAGACGAAGGTCCTGGTATGTTAATAGATATGCCTGTGAACTTAGAACACGAAGTAACAGAAATTAAACAAAATGAAAGACCAAAAATAAGTCTTGCATTAAGTTGGGGAAGAACTAGATGAAAAACATTATTATTTTTAGTACTGATAGATCAAAAGTGATATCGTCTCAGGACTATAATAGCGAGTTTGCTGAAAGACTTACCGCGCAAGGCGTACCTCACAAAGTTATTGATTTAGATGACGCAAATGAATATTGGTGGGGAGATTATGCTACTGGTGAAGTAAGATCTCTTAACGATGTACCGCTAATTGAAGAAGTAGCGATTGACGAAGTAGTTAACAAGCAGATTCTTGTTAAGTATCCTGTACACAAGCAACTTAATATTATTGCAGAATGCTTAGAAAATGCTGGAATTCCGCTTACAGATGACTTTATTGCTATGCGTAACTATACTAAGCAGAAGATTACTAACCATAATACTGCTGTCCAAACGTATAAAGATAACCCGGATGTATACAGTTTTTACCCTAAGCCGTTACCACCAGAAGACGAGTGAAGGTAGATAAATACAACAGTAAACTAGGAAGAAAACACACATGGCATATCAAGTAGATAAATTTAACGGAACATTTTTAACGTCAGTAGAAGACGGAACTATTGATACCACTACGGATATACGTTTCGTTGGTAAAAACTACGCAGGATACGGTGAAGTACAGAACGAAAACTTCTTACATTTACTAGAAAACTTTGCGAATACTACTGCACCACCAAAAGCAGTCACTGGTCAAGTTTGGTTTGACAGTGCTAATAAGAAAATTAAGTTTTATGACGGCGCACAATGGAAAACTACCAACGGTGCTGAAGTAGCATCAGTTGCTCCTTCAGGATTAGGAGTAGGAGAATTTTGGTGGGATACATCAGCAAAACAATTATATGCATGGTCAGGCGGAGAGTTTGTCTTAGTAGGACCTGAAGCATCACCAGATCTTGGTGCTAGTGGAGCGGTTGCACAAGTTGTTAAAGACACAGGTAACACAAACCATTCAATTTTAAAAATTAATGCAGGTGGTAAAACAGTTGCAATTATTTCACAAACAGAATTTACACTAAACAGTTCACTTAACCCTATTGACGACTTTACGTTAGTTAAAAAAGGTATTACAATGGCGAAAGCCGATGCTAATGGTGTTACATCAGATAGTTATGTATACTGGGGAACATCATCTAACGCATTAAAGCTAGGTGGCATTGCTGCTGATCAATACTTACAAAAAGGAAGTATTACTTTTAACCAGGAAATCAACTTCCAAGATTCAGGTTATAAAGTAGGTGACCAAAGCGACTTTAGATTAAGAGTTGAAAACGATGACGAAATTGTTTTTGAAAGTGTTCTTGGTAACCCTATTAACTTTATTATTAATGACGGCGGCTCAACAAGAAAGAATGTATTAGATATTACAGCAGCTGGAGTAGTTCCAGGTATTGACAGTTCGTTTACATTAGGTACAGCAGCACTGGCTTGGTCAGCAATACATGCTGATGCAATTACAGGACCATTAACAGGTAATGTTACAGGTAATGTTACAGGTAACACACAAGGTAGTTTACTTGCTAATGATTCAACTGTTATGGTTGACGGTGCAACTAAAAACATTGGTTACACAGGCGCAAATATTTTTGGTACATTGTTTGGATCAGTTCAAGGTAACTTGACTGGTACAGCATCAGATGCAAGTGCGTTGAACGGTATTACACCATCTGTATCAGTTCCTGCTTCAGGCAACAGTATTGTTGTTAGAGATTCGTCAGGTGTAATTTTTGCAAATACTTTTAATGGTGCAGCAACTTTTGCAGATAGAGTTAAAATTGATGATAGTGCAACAGACAGTGATCCTAATTACAGAACTGCTAAAACAACAGCATCAGCAAGTTCAATTGCTGCAAGAAATTCAAGCGGTGACTTAATTGCTAACTTATTCCAAGGTACAGCAACCGCAGCTAGATATGCTGACTTAGCAGAGAAATATTTAGCAGACAAAGAATATGAAGCTGGTACAGTTGTATCAGTTGGCGGAAACGCAGAAGTTACTGCATGTAGTGAGGGCGATAGAGCGTTAGGTGTTGTTTCAGCACAACCTGCGTTTATGATGAATTCATGGTTAGAAGATGGAACATACATTGCACTTAAAGGTCGTGTACCAGTTAAAGTTATCGGCAGTATTGCTAAAGGAGATAGATTAGTTGCTGCTGCGGAAGGTTACGCTACAAAGGCTGACAGTCATGCAGACGTATTTGCAATTGCAATAGAAAGCAATTCAAATTCAGGAACAAAAATTATTGAAGCGGTAGTATTATAATGGTAACAACAGGCGCACAGATCCTATCAACAGACCTCAACAGCCTGCGAAACAAAATTGCTGAAGTCATGGGTACCGGTGTTGGTACATTCGGATATGGACAATCAGTTAACAGCTCAACAGTTATTTCTGGTCAAACAGTATTAAAGTCACACTTTGATGCAATCCGGTTTGACATTGTAAATGCTTATTTTCATCAGAACGGTGTAGTACCAACAGCAACTATTGCTGCTATTGGAGATCCTATTACAGCATCATCAAGTGATCCTTTTAACGGATACAACACACTTGCTGACGAATGTCGAAATGATAGATTTGACTGCGATGCTGGTTTACTAACAGCATCAGTTAAAGATTCAAAAAGCTATACATCTGCTTGGAGTACAAATGCAGAATATGTTATAACCGTAACATTTAGTAATGCTAACGACGCAAGGTATTTTTGGAACTCTGGAAGTAGACTAAGATTTACTACAGGAAGAGGACTAGGATCAGCAACAGCACAAAACGGTGCATGGACTAGTTTACTTTCAACTGTGGGTAGACAAGTAATCGGCGGAAGATTACCAGACGGGCTGAATAATATATACATGCTTACAAATGTATACCAAGATTTATATAATTTATCTGCTAGTACGCCATATTCAGCAAACAATTACAAGATTCAAGGCAAGTGTGATGTGGCAAGTAACTCCGCAGGAACAGCCGCAGTATTTAACTTTAAGGTTTTATTGACTGACAGTTACGTTGATCCAGGTGCACCAGCGCCAGGCGATCAAGTTGACGGCACACTTAGTATTGATGTAGAAGAATTAAAAGCTACAGGAACATTACAACCAAGTGGTGCTGCATTTTCTATTACGAGTCCATCGTATTCTGGAACCAGCATTAGTGCAACATAGACACTTGTTGTAGTAAATACTGCTGTTAAGGATATTATATGACGACCGTACACGCAACAATTAGTAGAAACGACTACAATGCATTATACACTCGCCTTGAGCAAGTGGTGGGCCTTGCTGACGGCACAGTATTATATGGTTGGGGCCAAACAATGAATGCATCAGGTGTTGGTGTTTCGGACAAAGTATCTGTAGAAGAATACGGTAGGTTAATTACAGACATGTATAATGCTTACAGGCATATATATGGTTCAAATCCTCCTACTAATTGGGGAAGTTGGCCTAATAACATTAGTACTTCTCAAAAAATTAAAGCAAATACTCTTACTAATGATGCAACATACAATACACAGCCTTACAGAAGATGGAATGATTTAATTATTGCACTAGAGGCTGCAAAATATACCATACCACCAGCATCAGTAGCATCATCTACAACACACAGTAATGCAGTATATACAGGATCATGGTCAACTTCTGCTCAAGTATTAGTTACTTTTACATGGTCATCAGCATTAGCCGCTAGGCACTATTTTAATAGTGGTGGACAAATTCAACTTACAAGCAGTTTGAGCAGTATTAGCGGTTCAGCCCAAGACGCTTCTTGGAGAAGTTTACTACAGACAGCAAGTACACAGACATTTGGAGGACAACAACCAGCAACGGGTGTTAATCCTAATGATAATGGAAACTTTTATAGATGTACAAACGTTTATAGCACACCTTGGTACCAAGCTGTTGCTAGTAGTCCTTACAATGCAAACTATTATAGATTATATGCAAGAACACCTGCGGTATTAGATAACTCAAGTGGTAGTGCATATCAACTAGAAATGGCAGCAGTTTACAATGACGATCACGTTGGATTAGGCGGACCGTCAACATCAGGTACTCCGCAACAAGGACCAGGTACTTATGGACCTGATTTAGTAGGTCCTGCTTCACTTTATCTTCAAACTGTTACCAGAAAAGCAGTCGGTACCATTAATCTTTACCCCACAGGATCACAATCATTTAGTATTGAAACGCCATCTGTAACAGTGGGCGGATTCACAGTCAGTTAATTTCCTAGCCCCCAGTACAGCGCATAAATATTAAGTGCTACTATAACTGTGGAGGACATATGGAAGAACAACTAAAAAAAGCCTTGGATTTTAGCAAGTATAGAGAAACTTTTGCTGTACAGCGTAAAACTTTAAAGGAAAAAATTGATGCTAGATTAACATACGGTGTTAATGGCGGCATCTTTAAGATCAATAGAGAACTAATTAACTTCGTTCAAATGCTACTTTCAGTAGATAGAACCGAAGGAGTAGTATTACTTGATGTTAATGATAATCCTATATTGATTGAAAATCTTGCAGATTTTAAAGATATCATACTTGATAGATACACAACATCAACATTAGAATATTACGAAGAATACCAGAAGCTCAAAAAGAGCAGATCCGTAGAAAAACTTATAGAAGTATAATATGGATAAAGGAATCGTAATATTTGCACATAACAGTCGAAGTTTAGACTATTCTAAACTAGCATTGGTCGCAGGCGGCCTTGCTAAAAAGCATCTCGGCTATCCAGTTTCATTAATCACAGATAAGTCAACTGTTGATTATATGGAAGAAATAGGTACTGCAGATAAAGCAAAAGAAATCTTTGACAGCCTTATTTTTGTAGAGCGTCCTCCAACACAGCAATACAGAAATCTTCATGATGGAAATGATTTTGAAGCAGTACCTTTCGATAATTCAAACAGACCAAATGTTTGGGATATTACACCTTATGAAAGAACATTATTGTTAGATTGTGACTATCTAACATTTTCAGATACTTTGAACAGTTATTGGGATGTCGAACAAGACTTCTTAATATCACATGAGTATAATGATATTATGGGAACACGAGCAGGTTACCATGACAAGTATGTTTCGGATACTGGTGTTAAATTGCTTTGGGCTACAACAGTTATGTTTACCAAGAACGATCAAACAAAAGTACTTTTTGATTTAGTACAATACATACAAAAAAATTACAAGTTCTTTGCAGACACATATCGTTTTGATCCTAGACTATATAGGAACGATATTAGTTTTGCAATAGCTAATCATATACTAAATGGATTTCAAGAAGCAGATACAGAATATAAATTACCGTCAGTGTTTTCTACAATAGATAGAGATATGTTAGTTGATGTAAAAAGTAACACATTACAATTTTTATTAACTAATGAAGAACTAGTTGCTTCGTCATCAGGCAAAGATGTTCATGTAATGAATAAAAAAAGCATTGAAAGAAACTTTGACAAACTAATGGAGTTGATATGAACTTTGGATATCTAATTGTTGTTGCAACTTCTGAAGAATACAATTATGCACAAATGGCATATGCTCTTGCATTAAGTATTAAGAATACACAAAAAGAAGGTTACGATAAAGTTGCATTAGTAATTGATGATAAAACTCAAATAGAAAATTTTGAATCTACTTGGGTCTTTGATGAGATTATTGAATGGGACAAGAAAGGTTTTTGGGACGGCCGTTCTTATATGGACGAGCTAACACCGTGGGAACACACTGTATGTTTAGATGCAGACATGTTGTTCTTTAGAGATTACAGTCATTGGATTGATTATTTTGTTGCAAATTCTGAACTGTATGTTGCTAACAAAGCATACACATATAGAGGAGAAGTAGTAACTAATGATTTTTATAGAAGAACATTTACTAAAAATGAATTACCAAACTTATATTCATTCTTTACATTCTTTAAAAAAGATAGTAAACTAGCAAATGACTTCTTTAATTTACAGCGTTCTATAATGGACAATCCAAATGAATACACTAATTTGTTTTTAACAAAGCATACACCTAAAGTTATAGGAACTGATGAAGCATTTGCAATAGCAGCAAAGATATTAGATATCACAGACGATATTGCATACCCGTTAGGATTTCCAAGAGTTGTACATATGAAAGGCGGTGTACAAAATTGGCCATGGCATGCTGATAAGTTTTCAGATCATGTAGGATATTACTTAAATGATAAAGGCAAATTAAAAATAGGTAGTTATCAACAAAACGACATTGTACATTATGTTGAAAAAGATAAAATGAATTTAGAAACAATTAATGTACTGGAGGAAATAGCATGGAAGAAGTAGAAGAATTTATGCCCGACTTTGATGAGTGGCTTAAAAATTATGAAGAACCAGCACGTAGATTTGGTACAGCATTTGACCCAGATACAGGACAACTGGTTTCAGTAGGTCCGTATTCGGCAATAGAAATGGAGTACAGCAAAAACGTTGTTGAGATTGACGAAGATCTTGCTATCAAAATTATTGACGGTGACATCCATATCAGTAAGTGCTTTTTTGATACTCATGAAGGTAAGTTTGAAATTACAGAAGAAAAAACCTTATCAAAAATTGATGACGTACTACATAGGATTATTGATAAGCGTTATTTAGATGAAGAGGTAAAACCAGACATCTATCTTACATATGACTTAGCTGCCAAAAAACTTACAGTTGAACTAAGCGAAGAGTATGGTGGTACAAGAGTTTTAGAAAAACAGTGGCAACCAGCAACACCAAGAAATATATTTTGGGGAGGTGAAACAACTTTATCTTTTACAGTTGCTGATTATAATGATCCACACTTTCCGCAAAAAACTTTTGATGTTACACTTGAAGAGTTAGAAGGTAAGTCTGTAACAATTGACGATGTAGACATTACAGGAAAGTTTAGTGTGTTTACTCGTAGACTGTTTAAAAACTATGTACTAGAGGAGATCTAAATGCGGGTTGCTGAATTCGACGTATTCTTTTTATCTTATGATGAACCTTTTGCTGATTTGCATTATGCAGATCTATGCAATAAGTTACCATGGGCTAAACGTGTACATGGTGTAAAAGGAAGTGATCATGCACATAAAGCATGTGCAGAACAATCTGAAACTGATTGGTTACTTACCGTTGATGCAGACAATATAGTATATCCTGAATATTTTAATCTTGACTTAGATATGTCAGAAGAAGAAGTTAAAGTATATAGTTGGTGTGGTAAGAATACTGTTAACGGATTACGTTACGGTAACGGCGGATTAAAGTTATGGTCTAAGGATCATTTACTTAATATGAAAACACATGAAAATGCAGATAGCGAAAGAGCGCAAGTTGACTTTTGTTGGGAAACAGGTTATAGAAACTTTCCAGTAACTTATAGCGACACAAAAATAAATGGCAATCCATATCATGCATGGAGATCAGGATTTCGAGAAGGTGTTAAAATGACATTGTTTGATGGTCTAAAACTACCACCTATGGAAATTAAAGAAAGAATTTGGTGGCATAATATTCACAGACTTAGAATGTGGTCAACGGTTGGATCACATGTAGAAAATGGTATAATGTCAATACTAGGTGCAAGGCAAGGAACCTATATGACTAATTGTACAGACTGGGATCATATACAAGTTAGAGATTTTGAAATGTTGGGCGAAATATATAAAGATAAAGCAGAGCATTTTTCAAAAGATAGTGAAGCGTGTATTGCTGAAATACAACGTCTAGGAGACGAAATTAAATTAAACCTAGGTCTTGATTGGGTGTGGCTAGAACCTGATGCAAGTAGGTATACAATGGATCTATATGACGAAGCATTGAACCTAGGACAAACCTACTATAGTAAAAAATATGTATGATATCTTTTTTATTAGTGATTCTAAGGTTAACGTAAGTTCTTGGAATAATTTCAAGTCACGTTTTCCACACGCACAGAAAATAGAAAACTGTGAAAGCTATGAAACACTTAATAAAAAGACTCTTACAAAAAACTTTTGGGTAGTATGGGATTGTTTACATATAACACAAGACTTTGATTTTACATACAGACTTACTGAATGGGACAATCAATATATTCATGTATTTAAAAATGGCGAACACTATGATGGTGTATGCTTATTTCCTAAAAACTTAAACGTATCGAGCAAAGAATGGAAGTATAGATTCTTTACAAATAAAAAAGAAATTGATATACTAGCAAGTCGTCCTAAACCTTACGATATTATTAAACTAGACAGTTACGAAGGACTTGTTACAGCACAAGAAATTGCACATTCAGAGTTTATACTATGTATACCTGATGATGTAGTTCCAACAGACATTCCTCAATATCAAGTTCCTGCTTGGGATAAAGATGTTGTTCATGTTTTTAAAAATGATAAAACTTACGATGGTATTTTTATTTGCCATAAAAATAATAAAATTGCTAAACGAGAATTTGATTATAGATTCTTTACAAATAAAAAAGAAGTTAACGTTGTAGCCAGTAATCCTAAGAAGTGGGAAGTATTTAATTTAGAAACGTTTGACGATTATAAACAAGCTCAAGAAAAAGCAACAGGAGATATGTTTTGGGGAGTATATCCTGATCTAAATATTATTGATAGTTTTAAATTTGATTATTATATTCCTAAGTACGATAGTTATCATAGAAAACTTACTCACTGTTTTCAAAATAGCAAATGGTATGACGGTGTTACATTATTTTCAAAAGAGCGTCCTGTAACACAGCGTGAATTTAATTCAAGATTCTTTACAAATAAAAAAGATGTAAAACAAAATAGTAGTAGGCCGACGTCATATGATATTGCTTTTATAAGTTATAAAGAAAAAAATGCAGATAAGCATTTCAAAGAACTACAAGACATTGTAAGAGTACAAGACTCTAGTGTAAAACTACGTTGGATACGTGATGTAAAAGGTATTCATCAAGCACATATGGAAGCAGCAAGACTATGTGAAACAGATATGTTTTGGGTAGTTGACGGTGATGCTAAACTAATTGAACATTTTAAATTTGATCATCGTGTTCCGTTTTGGGATCAAGATATGGTACATGTTTGGCGAAGTAAAAATGCAGTAAATGATCTAGAATATGGTTACGGTGGTGTAAAATTACTACCAAGAAAAGCAGTTATGAACATTACAGATTTTACTACTGATATGACTACTAGTCTATCTTCAAAGTTTAAAGCTATGAATGAAGTAAGTAACATTAGTGTGTTTGATACCGATGAATACAGTACATGGAAAAGTTCATTTAGAGAATGTGTTAAACTAGCAAGTAGAGCTATTAATAGACAAGATAACATGGAAACTGATAAACGTTTAGATATTTGGTGTAAAGAAGCAAAAGGACCTTTTGCAGAGTATGCACTTAAAGGAGCAAAAGCAGGTAGAGCTTACGGAGTTGCAAACAGTAACAAGCCAGATAACCTACGTAAAATAAATGACTTTGATTGGTTAAAGGAACAGTTTAATGCACGATAAGGAAAGAATAGAAAAGTTTATTCCTATCATGGACGAGCTAAGTCCTACATTCTGTTTGGCCAAATGGCATCATACAACACTATACTTAGGTACAGGAGAAACACACAGTTGTTATCACCCTGCTCCGCATAAAATACCTTTGCATGAAATTGAAGCAGATCCAAGTGCGTTACACAACACACAACAGAAAAAAGCAGAACGTCAAATGATGATAGACGGCAAGAAACCTAGCGGTTGTAACTATTGTTGGAATGTTGAATGTATGGGTAAAGATTACATTAGTGATCGTAAAGAACGTAATGCAAGTATATACACACCTGAAAGATTCAATGCAATTAAGCAAGAGCCGATGGCAAATGTAAATCCACAGTATGTTGAAGTTTCATTCGGTAATGAGTGTAATTTTAAATGCGGATATTGCCACCCTAAACATTCTAGCAGTTACTATAAAGAAATTGAAAAAGAAGGTCCATACACTATGGTTAAGAATCATAGGAATGATATTGACTGGTTTAAAATACACAAAGATGAAGAAACAAATCCATATGTTAAAGCATGGTGGAAGTGGTGGCCTGAATTGCGTAAGACACTTACAATTTTACGTATTACAGGAGGTGAGCCATTACTACAGCAAAGCACATGGAGAGTATTTGACGAGCTTGAAAAAAATCCTTGTCCTAATTTAGAATTAAACATCAATACTAATTTAGGTGTTAAGCCAATTCTTATTGAAAGGTTTACTGACAAAGTAAACAGTTTAGTTGAAAAAGGCTGTATCAAAGACTTTAAGATTTTTACTAGTATTGATACATGGGGACCACAAGCAGAGTATATTAGAACAGGCTTAGATTTAGAGCTTTGGCAAAAGAACTTAGACACTTACATGACCAAGACTAACATGCCTTTAACATTTATGGTTACGTTTAATATTTTAACTGTAACTAATTTTAGTACACTATTGCAAAAGTTCTTAGACTGGCGTATAAAATATAATAGCGATAATCAAACTAAATGGCAGAGAATTAGATTTGATACTCCGTACCTAAAAGAACCTTTACAGTATGATATGAATATCTTACCTAAAGAAATGTTTATGCCATACATGAAGAAACACTTACAGTTTATTATTGATAATATGGACGACCAAGATAAGCATAAATTTAGCGAACTAGAATATGAAAAGTTTAGACGTGTAGTAGACTATATGGAAAGAACACAGTATGATGTCAACAGATTGACAGAAGGCCGTAGAGATTTTTATCAGTGGTTTACTGAATATGATAAACGCAGAAATGTTAACTTTACTGATACGTTTCCAGATCTAAAGGACTTCTACCATGACTGCGAAGCTGTCTGATACGTTTTGCATATACCCTTGGTTACATATGTATGTAAACCCAGACGGGTCGGTGTTACCTTGTTGTGTTGGTGAGTGGGACAAGCCCTTAGGTAATGTAAGACAAAACACAATTAAAGAAATTTGGAATGACAACCCCTACAAGAAAATACGTAAAAATATGCTTGAGGGTAAACGTTGTGTAGAATGTCAAGCCTGTTATAATATAGAAGATGGTGGAGCCGAAAGCTCAAGAACACATGCTAATCGTAATCCATACTTTGGTGATACTGCTGGTCTAATAGCACATACAGAAGCTGATGGTACATTACCAGTAATGCATCTAAAACATTTTGATGTGCGTTGGAGTAATATTTGTAACTTTAAATGCCGAAGTTGTAGTAGCACATACTCTAGCACATGGGCGCAAGAAGATAATGCACAAGGTGAAAAGAAACCTATTTTTATTTTAGCAGATGGTAATGACAACGATAAGTTGTATAACCAGTTCCTTCCGCACTTTAAGGATATTGAAACATTTTACTTTGCAGGCGGAGAACCTTTGCTCACAGACAAGCATTATGACATACTAGAACACCTTATTTCAATAGGTAAAACAAATGTGAAGTTAGAGTATAATAGTAACTGTAGTGTGCTAAAATACAAGTCTAAGAGCGTCTTAGAGCTATGGAAACACTTTGATACTATACACATAGGTGCAAGTTTAGATCATTATGGTAGTAGAGCAGAGTATATTAGATCAGGAACAGACTGGAATTTGGTTAAAGGTAATATTAAAAAAATAAAACAAGAATGTCCTCATATTAAGATGCAAAGCAATACAGTTGTTAGTGTTTTTAATTTATATACAATAACAGACTTTTTTGATTATGTATTGAATGAAGGATTTTTTGATCTTGAAGATTATTTCCCACAGATGTATAATATACAATATCCAGAATATTATACTGCATCAGTATTAGATGATTCATTTAAAACAGAAATTATTGAAAAGATACAAGGTAAAAAATATAATAAGCATATTGATGATATGCTAAAGGGTGTTGTAAGTTATATAAACAGTTCTAAGTTTAATGAGAAAACAAAACAACAATTTAAAAACCGTACACATCATTATGATATAATTAGAAATGAAAACTTTGCAGAAACATTTCCAGAATTGAAAAGGTTAACTTAATGAATTTTTACTTTGATACCACAGACGAACATACAGAAAATTTAGCTCATCTTTCTACTACAGATGAAACTGATTGGTATCTAACTTCTAAAGGATCTATTGTTAAACAAACTTTACGCAGTATGAAGAAGCCTGTGCAAGAGTTAGGAAACTGTCAAAATTCGCCTGGCATATATTATATTGATGTTAATGGTGATCCTTGTTGGTGGACAGGACTTAGCTCTGTACACAACGGACCAACAGACATTATAACTGCATTACCAAAGAATATTGTAAAACTAGTAAAGAAAAAAAGATTAAGACTTGTAATTGGTGCTGACAAAGAAGGAGGCCCCTTTATACACAAATCATTAGGTGATGGCTGGCAGCGTATACATGATGCTGCAATTAAAAGAGAACTACCACCAATGTCTGTTTATATTATGCAAGGAAGCCAATTGGTAGAAAAGCATTACGAAGATTGGTTAGAGAAAACAGGCAATGCACGTATGTTTGAAGTTGCATATTCAAATCACTTCTTAAAAATATTTATGAATCAATCTATGCCTTACAAGCCGTTAATTAAAGGTGCAATGTACAACGAAGATAGTAAAGCATTTAATAGTTTAAATAGGGTGCATAGACCGCATAGAGCTGCACACGTAACAGACTTAGGCATTAGTGGACTATTAGACAAAGGTATTGTTACATGTAACGAAGTTAAAGAAGGCGAAGATCTAAATGCAGAATACTTGATTGGTAAAGAAAATTACGCAAGACACAAAGAGTTTACTCCAAGATTTTTTGATGGAGACTGGAGTGTTACAAACGCTGCTAATAGTTTTAATGCAGAACTATATGCAAACACGTTACTAACAGTTGTAACTGAAACTATATTCTTTGACGACAGCGTATTTTTAACAGAAAAATTGTTTAAACCTATTATGCTTGGACATCCTTTTATTACAATTGCATCAAGAGGAACACTTGCTGGTTTACGTTCATTAGGATTTAAAACAGACTTTAAATTGTTTAGTAAGCCCTACGACTTAATTGTAGATCCATTAGAACGTTTTAACACTGTACAACAAAATTTAAAAGAGTGGATCAGTCTTGATTTTAAAACTAAGCAAAGACGTTTACTATATGCATATCCTGCTGTACAACATAACTTTGAACATGCAAGAACACAAGACTTTTATAAAGATGCAATAACTAATTGTATAAAATCAGCGGAGAGATACTTTGAAACGGTTTAGTGAATATAAAAGATGTTTTACATTTGGTTGCAGTTTAACCAGATATAGATGGCCAACATGGTCGGACATCATCAAACAAGATATACCAGAAACACATAACTACGGAAAGTCTGGCGCAGGAAATCTTTACATTTCTAATCAACTAGTAGAAGCAAATTTAACACATAACTTTAATAAAAATGATTTGGTTATTGTTATGTGGAGCTCAGTTACACGTGAAGATAGATATAAGAAAAATCATTGGGTAACATCGGGGAATATTACAACACAAAATAATATCTCTGCCAAGTTTGTACATGATTGGTTTGATTATAGATTTTATCTATTAAGAGATTTAGCACTTATAGAATTAACAAGACACTACATGAAACAATCAAAAGCTGAATTTCATATGTTGAACATGGCTCCTTTTGAAATCGATGATATGATCTCATTTAATTTAACTCCAGAAATGAAAAATAGCGACTACGGAGATATTAAAAGAGTATATGCTACAACACTTGAATCAATGCAACCAGATATTCTTACAGCAATTTTTGACGGCTCTTGGCCAACAACACCTATAAAAGGTTCTAAAGGACAAGGCCAAACTGCTGATTATCATCCTAGACCTGAACATCATTTAAAATATATTGCTAAATGCTTTCCTAAACATTTAATATCAAAAGACATGAGAGAGTTTGCTCTTAGCACAAATAAAAAAGTACTGAAAGCAAGTAGTTTTGACGATTTAGAAGTTTGGTGGAAAGAACATTCTAACAAACCAGGACGATTATAATGGCTTGTTTGAATAACGATAATTTACCATACCTTATAACATATGATGTTAACAATCCTGTGAAGGTTACTATACCTACAAATCCTGCTGAAATAGGACGTCTTAAATTAAAACAAGATTACTATTTTATAATGTTTTCCGACGCAAGAAGTTTTAAATATTTTCCTTTAGATACGATTTTAGATCAAGAAACGATTCTTAAATTACAACTTAAACAGATTTCATTAGTACTAGACAACTCGTTAGAGTTCTTTTATGACAGTTTAGATGCCATTTATAATGATATTATACAAAAATATGACATACCAACAAGTCAGGTTGTGTTTCTATCTGGTGTACCTACTATGTACAAATACACATTAAGTTATTGTAAGAAAAATAATGTAGAGCCTATTAAAATTATGTGGTTCAGTTTATTTGAAAACACTGGTAGAGATACAATACTACAACGTAGTGCTTTTCCTACAATGGAAAAGAAACGCAAGTACTCTAAAAAATATCTTAATCTAAATAGACGATGGCGCTTACATAGGCCGTTAATGGTTACATTACTATATGATAGAGGATTATTAGATGATGGATATGTTAGTCTTGCACCATCAGACGATAATTTAGATTGGAAGAAAGTATGGAATAGGCTACAAACAAAACACAAAGATCATAAAGAGATTTCTCGTGTTTTAAAACGTTCTGCTGATGTACAGCAGTTGCCGTCAATGTATCTTGATGAAGAAGACCTTGTTACTAATAGAGCAGAACATCAACAATCAATACACAAGTATTATCAAGAAACATATTTTAGTGTAATTAGCGAAACAACATTCTACGAAAATGTTCCGTTTCTAAGTGAAAAAATATTTAAATGTATTGCAATGGGACACCCATTTGTTTTGATAGGTTCTCCAAACACATTACAGTATCTTAAAGAATTAGGGTACAGAACTTATCATCCTTACATAAATGAAGATTACGATAAAATTGAAGACCACGGAGATAGGGCAATAGCAATTGTAAATGAAATTGAAAGATTGTGTAATTTAAAAGGATCAGAGTTTAGAAATTGGCATGCCAAAGTACGTGAGATTGCACAATATAATTATAGGGTTTTAAAAGGGAGAAACTACTTAATAAAGCCTATGAATTAGGCGTCTAAAACGCATTTTAAGCGTCATACAGCGTGGTTAACACACATAAGCATTACTTGTGTATCAGCGTAAAAAGCCAGGCTTAAACAGCGTTTTAAGGTTGAATTGTAAATAGTAATAACTATTCGAAAAGGACAGATTGATGAAAATTGGATTTATTGGACTTGGCAAATTGGGTATGCCCTGCGCAGAAGAAATTGCTAAAAAAGGACATGCTGTATTAGGATATGATGTAGATAAATCATTGAATAGCGACTATGTTATTGTAGAAGATACTATTAAAGACGTAGCATCAGAAGCAGATATTGTATTTGTTGCAGTGCCTACTCCACATGATCCAAACTATGACGGCAAAGCACCTACAGCACATTTAGAGCCTAAAGACTTTCAATACGATATTGTTATTGATTGTTTACAAGAAGCAAACAAGTATATGAATAAAAAACAAATGCTTGTTCTTATTAGTACAGTTTTACCTGGAACAGTAAGACGTGAGTTTGTACCTTTAATAACTAACACACGTTTTGTTTATAATCCTTATTTAATTGCTATGGGTACAGTTGCTTGGGACATGGTCAATCCTGAAATGGTTATGATTGGTACAGAAGATGGTACTGAAACCGGCGATGCTAAAGAGCTTAGAGATTTTTATGATACATGCATGGAGAATGATCCAAGATATGTAATTGGTACTTGGGACGAATGCGAATGTATCAAAGTATTCTATAATACATTTATTAGTACAAAGATTGGACTTGTAAATATGATACAAGACGTTGCTGAAAAGCAAGGTAATATAAACGTTGATGTAGTTACTACAGCACTTGCAGAAAGTACACAACGTATAATGGGACCAAGTTACATGAAAGCAGGAATGGGAGATGGCGGCAGTTGTCACCCAAGAGATAATATTGCACTTAGGTATATGGCAAAGAAACTAGATCTTGGTTATGATATTTTTGATGCAGTAATGAATGCTAGAGAAGTGCAGGCGCAAAATGTTGCACAGAAACTTTGTGATATTGCAAAAGAAAAAGAACTTCCTATTCTTATTAACGGTATTGCTTACAAACCAGGCGTGCCTTATATCGATGGAAGTTATGCTTTACTAGTTGCACAGTATTGTACAGAGTACGGCTTTAATCCTATGCAAGTTGATCCGTTAGTATATGGTTCTGATCCAGGACCTTTTAGAGCATGTGTTCTTTTATCTCATCCAGAGCTTTATGTAGAACTATCAGACGACTCCGTTGTAGTTGATCCTTGGCGTTCTTACACTTCAGATAAACACGAAGTTATTCATTACGGAAATACAAGATAAAAAAAGAGAGTTAGTATTTCTACTAACTCCCTAAGTGTGAGAAACTACAATATCTGATCTGTTCGATCTTTTATTTCTTTCTTTAGAAGATCAACATTGATTTTAAAGTCTACTTTCTTAATAGTATCTTTATATTCATTCATAGTCTGTAACATTTTTTTTGCTACACTATCTGGATCATCTGCCTGAAGATGTTCCTTAACATCAATCTCCCAAACTCTACCGTCACTAAATTCTAAAATCATTGCATCTAAATATGCAACAGGCATAGTATTCATGTAGAGGTCGTCAAAAACCTCCGGCCATTCTTTAACCAGATGTTTTGGTGGTTTAAAATAATGCTTACTAGGCACTCTCTGACACTTTTGCTTTAGAAGTCTTCTTCGTAGGAACAAGTTCTTCAGCTTGGCGTCTTAGTTGTGCTGCTTCTTTACTTAATCTATCTGCTTGTGAGCGATAAGACTTAGCAAGATCTTCGTCACTTAACACACCGTTGTCTTGTGGTGCAACTGCTTCAGTAACAGGCTGTGCTGGTGCTTCTGCACCTGGATTCGCAGCAGTTTCTTCTGGTGCGCCACTTACAAACTTGTGTAGCTCGTCAATGCTAACACCCTTCTGTTCAGCAATTAAAGCGTTAAGTTCACTTAATTGAATTACTGATGAAGATGTAGGTGTCATAGTTACGTTTGATGTGTCAACTTTAATAAGTCTATTATCAGCCTGCATTGATTGTAACATTGGTCTTCCGTCTGGAAAAGAATTTCTAAACATAAACTCACCAAGTTCATATGCTTCTTGAGCTTGATCTGTTTCGATTAGTTTCATTAAACTGTCATGATAGATATCAGGTAATGTTGCAGTTTGTAGTACTAATGCCTGATTTGATTCACCTGGCACAGTTCTGAATACTACAGCTACAGCATCGCCAGTGTTGGTCATTTTACCAACGTGCTTCATTTCTTTAGCCATTATTGCTGTCCTCCTTCAGGTGCTCCTGGTGCAGCAGCCTGTTGTTGTTTAACAACATGATCTAAAAATGCTGTTAGTTTGTTAAATGCTTTGCCAACTGCTTCTAGTTCAGTTGCCTTAAATGCACCTCTTTGTGTAGCAACTTCGATAATGCTTTTTACTGCATTAAGGTCGCTAATGTTAAGATCTGGTGCTGCTGGTTCCCCAGCTTCTGGTGCAGGTGCATTTTGATCTACACCTGGTGTAGGAACAGGACCACTTTGTGGCGCTGCTTCTGTTACCGTTTCCGGCGTCTTATTTTCTTCAGCCATTCTAGTTTCTCCTTAAGTATGGACAAGCTAACATAAAATATGTTAGTTCTTTCTCTTCTTCAAAGCCTACAAATGTAGCAGTCTTAAAAGTATTTTCTTTGGCAGTAGGATATGTATTAATACAGTACCTACCACTTGTATTAGACTTAACCCACTCATAAAGTCTACGGTCATATCGATCTGTTGCCGACACTTGTAACTTTGCAAAGTGTGGGGGCATAGTCTTAAGTTCTCTTGAACGTAGTACGTCTAATGGATTAAGTTCTATCATCACTAATATTTATTATATGCTATGTTAATGAATGTTATTCTTGGTCCGCAGTTTCTTCAGAAAGTCTTTTGGATAATGCTTTATTATATCCCATTTTACTGATATCTCCACTAAACAAGTATAATTCAAAAGCAGACCTTTCTTTAAGTACAGTTATTGTTTTCTTAGTTATATAATACGGTGATTCAATAAAATTGTCAAGCCATAAAAGCACTTTAGGTGTTATTTTAAATTGTTTTGGAAAGTCTACTTTGTAGGTTTTGATTTTTGCTATTTGTTCAATGTGCATTTTGGCTTCGTCCGTTAGACGTAGCCCGCCAACATCACGAATGTTATACCACCATAATGTTCTCTTATCTTTTATGTCTGGGGTGTCAAAAGGCTGATTAGCGGCTTTCAGAAATACCTTTGTATAGTTGTCCTTTTGATCCATGTGTCATTACTCTTCTTTTGCTCCAGAAGTAAGTGTGTATACCGCAAACTCTTCAGTATTAAAAAGTGCGTTTAGTTTCTTTGCTAAGTTTCTAGCGTGTCCAGGATTAGAAAACGATACTTTTTTATACTTCGGTCCAGGATAGCTCGATACCATACTTCCGCTTTTTAAGTTAAACGGCTTTCCCTTATAGAAGACCGCCCAAATTGCTTCGCTCTCTAATATTTGTTCTGTCTTATATGATTCTCGATTGACATGTTCGAGAAGCACTGTTGGTTTTGGTCTACTCATTATACGTAATCCTTTTAATTAACTACGTATATATTTATCCTTTTTTTAGAACTGTCCGCCTTCAAATTTCACTTCAACCTGCTCGCTGTTCTGCTTGATCTGCTTTAATTGTTCGTCTATAGACGCTACAACAGTACCTAGTTTAGATGTAAACATAGATAGTTCAAGTGTTAGTGAACGTGCTTCTTGTATAGATATTCTGATGTCTTTTTGCTGTGATTTCTCCGCAACTGCAATACGTTGTAGTATCTTTTCAATGGTAGGAAGTGACTGCGGAAGGCTATTTGTTGACATTAGATAGTACCTGTTTCATCTCTAAATCAGTCTTAAATGGTCCTTTATACGCATACCGTTGGAGGGTAATGAGCTTAGGACAGAACGATTTAACCCAGCCTTTATCGAATTTAATGACATAATAGCCTGAACAATATAAACTCTTTGAGTCTTTACTCTTTGTAAAAAGAGGTAAACGCTTTTGTATATCAAACATAGAGTTGTGTGGTCTAGTGCTACATCTGTATCCGTGTACTTCTTTAGGATCAGAATCATCTGCTTCTTTTACAATTTTAGCAACAAAAAAGTCTTTCCCATAGTCACTTAAGATACTTTTCTTATTATGATAAAACTTAACACCTTTCTCATTACTAAAAACAAACTTATCTTCGTTCTTTCTTAGTGTACCAATTTTTTGGCCTTGTTCTTCAACAATCCAAAACTTATCTTCTAAAACTGGCTTTGCTTTAAAATCAGTTGTCATACTATGTACCTCGCATTCAATGGTTCAGCGTATGCTTGTGCTTGATCTGATATTTTCTTTAAGTCGTATAAATTACAGAATTTCATAAGTCTTACACCAACCTGACTAATATTTTTATTTGCATCAATTGACGTCTGTATAGTACCTGTAATCTTTTCTCTTACTTCTGTAGGCTGTGCAGTTAAGTCAATTAATATTCTATTACGTTCGTAGTCGTCAAGTACTCGATGTTCTTCACCGTTATGATCTACCCAACGTTGTAGCATTAAGTTATTCCAGTTGTAGCCTTTAAGATCTTTGTCCTCAAATGCTTCTAATAAACCAACCTTGTTCTTAGTGCCTTTCTTACGTACACCTGGATAAGCACTAAACACATTGTCACTAGTGTCACCACGCATACATTTCTCAAATAACAACCATTGCGGATCAGGCGCAGCCTTAGCTTCTTTAGTTTTCTTATCAATTACAGGATTGCCTTTCTTGTCAAAGAAACCTTCATGTGTAGAAGTTACATCTTGTACACCATTGTATAGTTTTACATTAGGTGCAATTAGTTGTTGAAAGTCTGTGTCTGTAGAAATAACAACATGATCTACATCTGGATGTTGTTGTATCCAACCAGCAATTAAATCATCTGCTTCTAACTCTTTGTGTTGTAATACAGTACAGTTAGTTTTATCTGCTACAAAGTCTTTAAATGTATCAAAGGCTTCCCAAAACACAGTATCTTCTTCTTGCTGTTTTTCTGTAAGTGCATCACGAGCAACTTGTCTGTTACGCTTGTAAGGCTCATAATGGTCCTTACGCCAACTACGACCTTCTAAGCAGAATACAACATGTGTGCCATCAAAGTCTTGCCATGCCTTCTTAATGCTGTTAAGTGTAATATGGAAAGCCATACCTAACTTAATATCAGCATCACCGTTAATTACATGTCTTGCACGGAAGAATGTATTTGCTGTATCTACTAGAATGTGTGTCATTATTTGTTATCTCTCTTAATATTATCTATATCTATGTTGCCTGTTGCCATGCCTTCTAATGGACCGCCGTAGTCGCCATCAACAACAACATTAGCGCAAAGCTCACGGAACCAACGATCAATAATTTCTTCTTCTTTATCATTCTCAACTCCGTATCCTTCTTTAACTAATTGTAACACGAAATGCCTATTCCAGTCAAGCTCAAAAAAGCCATTTCGGACATTTTCTTTGTTAACGTGTGTTTGTAGTACGCCTACCCACGGTTCTTTCTTCTTAGTCGCAAGTTCTTTTGGACTAAGTTGTTTATTCTTTTCTTGTTCTTTGGCTTCGTTAACTTCTTTAATTTTATCTAAGCCAAGCATTTTTGTTAAAAATGACATATTTTCTCCTAAGTTCCAATAGCATTACCAAACAAGTATACATGTACTCTTGCCGCTACATTGTATCCTCTCTGGAATGCCTTTTGTGCAACTGAACCAGCAGTTGCGGTTTGTTCTTCTTCTCTTGCTCCTGTTGGCATAATCCATACTGGCCAATCAACACCAGCACTTCTAAATTTTTCAACTGTCTCTTCCATTTCATCCCATTCACGTTGTAATGGACCTACAACAAATTTAAGTTGTCCTTTTGTAGATGCTTGTAAGTATTCAGCAACTATCTCAGGCTTAATGGCCTTTTCAGGTTTTTCACCTGATACAGTAAATAGTTTGGGACTACAACTGAAAAATATTTCTGTGTCAATGCTCTTAGCCCATTCTAAGAATGGTTCTCTAAGTTTTTGTGTACCGTTAGTTTCAAATGTCATGCTACCAGGCAAATTGCCCTGCTTTTTTAATTCGTTATATATACCTACCACTGCCTGTTGTCCTGTAACCATCAAAGGTTCTCCACCTGTAAAACACAAGTGTTGATTTTGTTTACTTACAGGATGTAAAAACTTACCTTCTGGATTGCTATCATTCTTAATACAGTCGACAATCTTATTTGCCATAGCAGTAGGAGTTTCTTGACCCATTAGTTTCTTAAATTTCTTAGCCCATGTATAACTGCTATCACAGCCTTTATCCCATACAGGCAAGTCTTCAACACGTTTTACACTGTCAACATCAAAGTCTTCAAAAGGCAATTCATGTGTATCTGGATTAGTTGGATCTAATTGACCAAACCCATTACATTGTAAATTGCACAAGAAGAATCTAATCCAAGCTGTCGGAACACCTGTGTAATGCCCTTCACCTTGAATACTATAAAATATCTCTGAATAGTAAAACTTTTTTTCTACTGTTTTACTAAAGTCGTGCTGTGCAAGAGTCTGTATTTTATCATTCATATTACTATTATACCTTCTTTTCACCAGGTTTGTCAACCTTTTTCAGAGTATAAGAAGTGCCTGGCATACTCTCTTCCCAAACGAGATCATCACCAATATCCCAACCCATTTGGTTAAGAAGATCCGTTGGAATCGGTAACGTTAACTCTTTCGTGTACGGATCTTCTTCAATTTTTACTTGCCAACTCACTAGCTGAAATGCTCGTTCAGCATCTCAAGTCTATCTGTTGCCGCAGCCATTTTATCCAATTCTTTTTGGATAGTTTCAACAATATCAGAATGTTCTCCAATACCGACTACCTGCTGCATATAGACTTCAATATTTGCTTTGTGCACCGCAATGTCTGCTTCTGCATGTTTACGAGCTGCACTAATCAAAGTTTCTCTCAATGTCATAACCTTTCCTTAATATTTTTGCTTTGATGGGATGACGCCTCTGACGCCTCCTTTCGGATCTTCCATGTCCCCATTACGACGGAATATTAAATGTACATGTGGATACATGACTGTTTGTCCTGCACTTTCACCTACATTCAAACCTATGTTGTAGCCTGTGATGTTAGTTTTTTCACTTGCTACATTATCATAACCCATAGTAACAGCAAAATTAAAACACTTTAAAATGTTTTCTTGTGTTGCTTCTTTGGGTACAATTAATAAATGTCCTTCGGTTACAGGATACTTATCACGAAAAACAGTGAACTCACGAGTATCAATCTCAACGTCTGTCCACGGTGCTCTTTGTTCTGTTATTGCTAATTGTAAAGTGTCAGCCTTCATTAAAAGCCTCTTCTAATTGCATTGTTAAATTGTTTTGGTCCAGGTGTAGTAAATTCAAAACCAAATGCGTTTCCTACAAATACTCTACCATTCCATTTCATATGTATCTTATTGCTCGCCATAAAGATGTTTAAGAAATCTTTAGGCTCAATTCGGTCAACTTCTGCTTCAGCAACTTTACCGTTATCAGTACATGTAACTGTACATTTATTATCATAGCTCATACTAACTCCTCTGCAATATATCGTTTTAATTCTTTATCCTGAACACCGGTTGGTATATTATTTAGGTAAAATATATTATAACTATCGGACCCATATTTACCAATGCCATAAAGGTCGGTAGCATCAACACCATCCCAGTTCTCAATCTGGATACTCATCTTATAAATTCTTTTAGCTCTTACACGTTGCATACCTAATGGCTCTAATAGTTCTTCTAACATAGGAATAGTACAACTACGCAATAGACTATGTGCAGTAGGATACTTGTTAAACAATCTTGTAAGAACAGGTTTTGTTTGAAGTCTGTTTACTTGGTTCAAACAAATAACTCCAACCATATGCTGCCATACGTTGTCAACTTGTTGTTGAACCATTAGATCGTCACGCATAGTCAGCAACATTTTCCCAAGGATAAACTAACCAAACATCTTCCTCAGCTTTATTAACTTCATGACAGTAGTAATCAACCTTGTCAAAATCACTTGCTAGATTTTCAGTAAGTGATGCAAAGCGAACATTTTCTTGCCAAATGTCTTGCCATGCTTCGCTATTAGGTAAACAACCTGCTTTCCAATCTTCCATAATCCAGTTAAACGTAGCACCAGTATCATTGATGTCATCTATAATAAGAATATTTTTACGTGCTTTAGGATAACTTTTACCATCTCCATAACCAAATGCATCTTCTGCCATCCAACAGTTGCTTTCGCTATCTCGACTATCATCACGCAAACTTACTTTTAATGCCTCACAACGTATACCAGTCATGTTACTAATAATAGTAGCAGGAACATTTCCACCTCTTGTTATTCCTACAATATAATTAGGCTTCCAGTTACTTTTGTACATCTGATTGACTATGCTTACACACATTTTTTCAACATCTTGCCAACTATAATAGTGCTTCTTAATCATTATTTTAAGTATTCCTCGTTATGTATCCACTTACCATTCTTAACAAAACCCCATTGTTGTGCTTTCTTACCCATATAAAAAATACTCCAACAAGGAATCTCATTCCCATCTTTATCTTTTGCAAGTTCTAACCAATGTAAATCTTTTGCTGTTCTAAAACGTATACTACCAGGACCACGCCAAAACTTACCTTGTGGTGTATGTTCCCAATAGCCGCCTTTTAGAATTAATGCTCCCCAACTCCATGGATGATCATGTAGTGTAGGTTCATCACTTACTAATACTTTATGTAATGTGATGTTAAAAGGAAAGTTCTTTCTGTCCTTCAAAAACAAATAGTATCTAACCAAATACGGAATACTACCAGTTCTATCATAGATAGTACGCTTTCTTCCGATCCAATCTAAAAAATTAAGTAACATCTGTAAAAATACCTTGTTTAACATCTTTGAATATTTCAAATACTCTTTTGTTATATTCATCTTCATTAACTGCAATGTTGTGTAGTTTTTGTTCCCAAATATTACGAGTGTCATCTGGTAACTTCTTATTTGCAAGAATAGATTTAATATTATTAATTCTATGCTGTTGTTTTGTTTCCGAATATGGTCCCATAAGTATACCTTTCATGTGATGTATCTTTTCGACTATTCATTAGTCTTTGCACTGTCATTCCATGCTTTTCAGTCATGTCAACTAATTTAATACCTTTTAAATTATACATGAGTGCTTCGGCTGGAGTAAGCGCCATGCAGTCCTCAGGCTTCTTTGGCTCTGATACACTGTAAACTCTTTTCTTATGAATGTTCATACTATCTCCTCTATAATGCCTAGCACTTCTGCTAAGGCAAAGATTACTCCGGCTGCTATAAAAAGCAAACCAAATTGTTCTAACATATAGCCTCCGTAAATTAAACACCCACAGCCGACTATTCTAAATATACTTTTTACTAAACTTACAGCAAAATGATTATCACTTGGATCTCTATTTGCTGGCATAATTATTTTTTCTGGTATTGGCATAAAACTCCTAACATGCGTGTTGTTGTTGTAATTTAATATTATCCATAAACTCTTTCTTAGTTGCTGGATCATCTTTGAACGCACCTTTAAGAACAGTTGTTTGTGTTAAACTACTATGTGCTTTTACACCTCTGTTCTCTACACAACCGTGTGTGGCTTGAATGTAGACACCTAAGTGTTTTGCACCTGTTGCTTTTTGTATTTCACGGGTAATGTCATTTGCAAGTTCTTCTTGAAGTGTTCCACGCATAGCACACCATTGTGCAATTCTTGTATACTTGCTTAGTCCAATTAGTTTCTCACTAGCAATAATACCAATGTATGCTACACCTCTAACAATCTGATGATGATGTGAACACATGCTTGTAAGTTCTGAACGAACAACTAACATACCTTCATAAGGTGTTGCGCTGTCATTTGGAAATGCAGTTGCAGCAGGAATTGGTTCGTACCTACCTGCCATTAGTTCGTTAATATACATTTTAGCAAGACGTTTGCCTGTGCCGTTACTGTTAGGATCGTTTTCAGTATCTATAACAAGACCCTGTAATACTTCTTCAAATTTAGAAGTCAACTCATCTACTAGTTGTTGCTTCTCACCTTCTTCGATGAAGTCGGAGATATTGTCTCCTGCCCAAAACCGTTTGCCGGCTTCTTTCAATCTTGCTTTAATCTTTTTACTTATTTCCAATTTATTCTCCGATGTTTTGGCAGTGGATTGCCTTTTAATAATATTATTGTAACACTTTCAGTAACTCATTGCAACTAAAATATTTTCCATTCAGTGTTTCTACTTGTTTATTTAGGCTAGGAAGAAAACTTTTGTAATTTTCCATATAGTCAATTACACGTTCTTTCACAGCCTCTCTATTGGAAATATAGGTTTTCCAATCTATTGTCCAATTACTAGGATATTTGAAAGGCAGCAAACCCATTTCAGTATAACTTAATCTGTCTGGTACCATAGGCAATGCTCCAGCAAGAGCACCTTCATACCAACTAATACCTAGTGTTTCTTGCAAGTTAGCACTAAACACAAGTTTTGCTTCTCCTAGTAAGTTGTGATATTCGTTCTTTGATAGTTCACGTTCTTGACAAACTACCCATTCATATTGTGGAAGTTGATCAGCAAGATCACGGAATATTTCAACTTGCTTTTCAGGAGCAATCCTATGAGGGAATAAAATTAAGTCACGCTTTGGCATTCCTTTGTACATAGTTAATGTACTATCCATATAATGAAATGGCCAACCAGTTTGTACAACTTTAGATCTATCTAGTTCTGGAAATGATTGAAAGAACATATCTATATGAAACTCTGTTGCAAAATAATTATGATCATAACATTCAAACATACTACGTTCTGCATTTCTAACCCAAGGCTTATCACCTATTAGTCTACCTAAAAAGTCTTGCGGATCATAACTACCAGCATGCCACATACCACCAATACGAATGTTAATACCCAATAGCTCTGCCATATAGCGTAATTGAATAACTGTAGGATTCCAAGCATCAGTATAAAGAAAATAATCACCGTCTTTAACCTCTCCGTTACAGAATGCTTCTGCAATTTGCTCTAGTTGTTTACTTTTATAAACGTTAGTACCGCCGAAGTTAAGAAACGCCCCAGGTGTTGTAGCCTGAGGCGTATCTCCTCCGTTAACTATATGAACGTCATGGCCGTGAGCTTTCAACAGTTTAGGAAATTCAGTTTTCCACTGCTTGGTGTAACGAGTTTCAACTGCTTCTAAATCAACAAGCCATACTTTCATCTAGTTTCTCCGTTTGTTAAATTTTTTACGAAACGTTTTCTTATAATTGTTTCGGTTCTCAAAAGCTCTCCAAGAACGACTTGCATTTTTGTAGAGATCTTTTTCATCAAACTTAAAACCGTTGTGTCGGCAAAAGTCTTTATATAGGTCAAGATCATCAAAAACCTTGACCACCTCAGGATGGTCCTGCCAGTAACCCATTTTAGGTCTCCTTTAATAACTAGCATACTCAATGTGGGCACCGTTCTCTCCGTCTTCGGAGACATCGATGTGGACTTCACGTCCAGGATATTTGTTTGTAATTTGATGCCACAAATCATCGGACATCATCTCACAGGACTTATAGTCAAGTTCTAATGTTTTTTCTGCGTATAGTTTCTCCATCCAACGTTTAAACTGAATAAATTCAATATCTCTGTCATTGTGTGTTACAGCGATACCTACCTTAAAGTGGAATATGTGTCTATGTGGATAACCTAAGAAACTCACATCATATTCATCTCCTGTTGCAAGACTAGGATCATCTAGTGCCGCAGGATACTTATGGATACCTTCTTTTGTAAAGGTTACCCAAATCATTCGCTTTGCATGTTGCAATGCGTTTTCTTTACCTTGTTCCATATCTTCTTCTCTCATTCTTCGTTGCATATATGTTGCATAACGCTCTTGTTCCATTGTAGCACCTTTTGTTTCTAATGTCAATCATTAATCTACTATGTCGTCATTTTCATATTCACGCCAAGGTGTAAACTTTGAACGATCCATTAGTTCATGTAAACTATGTGTCCAAACACCCGGATTTGTTGCTTTAAAATCTTTATCATCAATCTTAAGTGTAGCATTGTAACCAAACTGTTCAATGTACGGAATTGGTACACGTAGTTGTGGAATAAAACTATCACTTTCAATTAATGAACTTTCTAGCATTTCTTCTGCTTTTGCAATTGGAATGTCCAAAGTGCAACAAATTTCATCATCTAAAAAAGGCTCAATCATTGCTTCCCAGTCATCATAGTCTTTACTGTTTGTAGGTTGAAAACTGTGATTAGCACCAAAGAATATATGTTCACACTCATTGTCATTATATTGTTGAGATATTTCGTCAACGTTCTGAACACCTGTTACGAACAATGTTTTTCTACCATATGCAGGAGTATGTTCTACTTCAACACCTACAAAGAAAATTGCATCATTAACAGTACCTTGTTTATATGATCTTTTCATTTAAGCCTCCGTTAGCTCACTTTCTAATTTATCTAGTTCTGTATCTTCTCTATCGTCAGTCCAAGGAGTTTCTTCATTACCGTCATCGTCTACTTCAACGAATAACGAGTTTGAAATATTAGTAACTCCTCCACGTAGTCTTGCACCTTCTAAGTTTTTAAGGAAACTGTCGCCTTCTTTAATCATTGCGAACGCTGCCTCTTTAGTTGGCTGCTCGAACAGTTCTTCAACAAAGCGATCGAAGTATAAGATGTTACGTGGTACCCAATCTGAATACTCATCACTCTTATCTGCTTCTTTAACTTTACGCCATAGTCTCCAATCTGGTCTAGTCTTTTTAAGTTCAATATCAGTTAAGTTGTTTGCACGTTGTACTGCAACAATATGCTGATAAACGTTATGTGCCATCATTAGTGCATAGCCAAAGCTATCCCAAGATGTTTTACCTTCTTTACCAATCTTGTTTAACATACCTGGAGCATAATGACAAATGTCAGCAATGCTTAGTCGTCTACCAATTTCACTTTCGAAAGGAAAAGGAATATCATGCTGGTTAGCAAGTGCTTTGTTATCAGGAGCCTTGTCCATTATAACTGACCATCTCTTACTTGTATGCTGGCTGTTAGTGTACACTAGTCCGTGTGCTGTAGCAATAAAAGGACTTGCACAATCAAAACTAACTGTAAAGTTTTCATTAATGTGTTTACGTACTTGACGTTGAATACTAGTTAAGTAACAAGACCAATCAAGTTGTGCAGTACCTAAGAAGTGCATCCAGTCCTTGCCTTCTAACATACCATCAAATTTCATAGTCATTAACCTACGTAGTGTAATAGGCATCTTGCACATATTAGCGCCACCCATTGCCCAACCTTCACATGCTTTATCTCCCCAAACGTTTGGATCGGAGAACTCTTTAACGCCTTCGTACCACTTCTCAGCAGTATCCCAGTCTGATCCTTGTAAAACGTTTAAGAACTTTGTAGCACCAAGTCTACGTTCTAACCAATACTTGTTATTAAAACGTGTTTTGTCTAAGCAGTCTTGAAAGTCTTTAAGTCCTGTTTTAGGAGCATGAATATGATCACATGCCCAAGTCGGAACATCAAGTAGCATTGACCAATCTGCTGTAAGCTCTAGCCAATTAAGAATATCATCACGTGTTTTATTTGCGGCAGCGCCTTCAAAGTTTAACCAATCAAATTTAAGAACACCCTTACCAACCTGATATCCACCTGAGTCACCAAGTATCATAGTGTTGTTTCTATCACGTTCTTGAACCATAGCATCTTGTACCATAGTTTTTTCTAAGTTTAATTGTGCGTGACCTGCGGAGTACAATCCATATTTGTATGTAAAGTATCCTGCATCTGCATTAAGGAAGTTCATACCTTCAATACCACGATCAAATCCTTTAGGAATACGATCTTGTGGAACAAACTCTCCTTGCCTCTGTTTAGCAATATATGTGCTAAAGAAAGAACTAATTGCTGGTAGATACACAGCATAGTCCTTTTGTAATGGTGTTAAGTTGACTGGTTTCATAATATTATTTAGGCCGCCTGTGCTGGAATGATATATTTGTATGAAGCAAGTCCGCTGTCTAATTCAATCTGAATAGCACCTTCGTTGCTCAAGCTCATCTTAGTGTTGTTAACATCTGCAATTTTTAAGATTGCAAGTACACTTGCTACAGGCCATGTCCAACCTCTATCCAATGTACCTTCAACATCTTGTGCAAATACAAACTCACCACCATGTGATGATGCATCACCAAAGATAAACTTTAAGTTAGTACCGTCAGTCTTTGCTAAGAATGTAGGATGTTCGCTGTTAGCGCCTGCTTGGAAATTAAAACGCTGTACTGCTGGAAGTGACGGACTTACATGTACGTCCCAGTTAACACCTCTAAACTTAACAGTTTTCATCTTTTCATTGATATGTTCTGTAAGCATAAATTGATAACTGTTTTTAAAGTCAGCATCTTTGTTTACAAATTCTAATCCTGTAGGAATAGTTGCGCCATTACGTTCACCTGACTTTACAGTAATTACAGCATCTTTTTGATACTCACTACCGTCAAGTAAATATTTTAGTTTTTGCAACTGCGGCATACCAAATACACCAAGCATGTCTGGGTAAGGGTTATGTGTAGTTGCTTCCATGATGACTGATCTGTCATCTGCCATTGAAAACATAGTTGTTGCGCCTTCTTCGCCTGTAATTTTTACAGTTGTAAGAAAGCCCAAGTTTTGTGTATGTTCTACAATATCTTTTAGAATGTCTTTCATTATAGGGTTCTCCGTTTGTTAATATACATTATATTTAGGTTTTAGTTTAATTGCAAGAACTTTTTTCACCAATTTACTCAAAATCAAACAATTTGTTAAAGGTGTTATCATTTCTTGTAGAGCTGATATCCCACTCCAACACACCAATTAAGTTTCCTAGCTTTTCATCAATCACTGAATTTTCCATCTCAGCATCGTTGAAAGGCAGCTTTTTAAACCATTCTGGTAAACGTAATTCATCTACAGGATACGCAACACTTGTGAATCCCATAGGGTTGTCTTTAACTTTACAAACGATCACTTTCGCACCATCTGTAATAGTTACTGAATACTTGTCGTCTTCCATACGCTTCAGTGTATTCCAATTAATACTTGCTCGAACATGTCCAGGCATGTTCGCTTTGCCTTGTTTCTTTTCTTTATTACCGTATTCAGTAATTTTGTTTGCACGTTTAGGAGAACCTTTCTCCCAACCTGGCCTTGTTTTAAATTCAGTTCTAAATTCTGTAATGTAGTCTAGCACTTCTTGTTGCTCTTTGCCTGCTAGTACTTTTTCAAGTACTTGACTCAAGAAGTCCTGAATCACAACAGGAGTATCTGAACGTTTTAAGTCTAAGCCCATTGCTTTAATTTTACCTGCTTTGCCGTCTACGTCTGTACGCTTACCTTCAACGTCATAGTAAAGAACTGCATATCTTTTCTTTGTAATGAATAGTCCTTTAGTTGCAACAATCTCTCTTGCGGCCGCAATAACATCTGACCTGCTTTTAGGACAATGGAAAGTGTCAACCATAAACTTAGGGAACGTTGTGTTTGCTTCATCACATATTTGATCATACAAAGCCATAACACTATCTTTATCCCAAGGAATGTTACCTTTGTTAATCTCATCTTTCAGTGTACTGTATGCACTAAAGTAAGAAGAATCAGTATCACCATATACAATTGCTTTACCTGTATGGCTGTATTCACCTGTAATAATTTCATTAACCTTTGCACTCATGTGCTTAACAATTTGTCTACCTGTAAGTGTAGTTGATTGTCCAATACGGTTATCAAAGAATCTACAGCCTGGATTTAAAATAGCACCGTACAAACTGTTAAGTAGAATCTTTTTAACAAGTTGTCTTTTTGCCCAATACTCTTCTTCAATAGGATTTTTTGCTTTGATTGCATCACGCATCTTTCCTTGCATTTCTTTACGTTCTTTATACCAACGCTTTAGTAGTCCAGGAATAACACCTTCTTTTTCGTATGTAAAGATTGTACCATTGGCACTTAGCATCCAAGGTTGGTTGCTTTCAAATATCAAATCATATACTTGTGCCGCACTAATTGTATCGCTGTTTTCACTGTCTTCCCAGTCAATAGTAATTTGTCTACCTACTTCACGTTCCATAACAGAGTCAAACTCAACAGAACCAAATTGTCCTTCCCAAGCATTTGCAAAACTTTTACCTTTTGCCATTTCGCCTTCGATACGTGCTTTTGTTCCGTCTTGTCTTAGTTGTCCTACGATTGTCTCAGGACCCATGTTCAATGCTCTAATAACAGACGGATATAGTGAATTCAAGTCAACACTACCGATCCATTCGTGAATACCTTTTTTAGGATAAGCAACATAAGCACCTGCGGCAGGCTCACTACCTGGCTCTCTGCGTACTCTATTAGGAACAATAAATCCACGTCTGTGTGCTTCATTAATAATACCTTGCTCTGTAACAGCAACAGCACCCATAGTAGTTTGAATAAGAACTGTGTTCTCATGTGCAACTGTATTAGCAAGATCAATAAATTTAAGTTTTTTATCTAGTTTGTCTAGTAGTGCAGTATCTTGAATGTTATATTCAATAAATGTTCTAAAGTCATTGTTATAAAGTGCATCAAGAGATCCTTCATATACTGTTTTAGTTTCGCCTATTTCTAGTTCACCAATAGCGTCAAGTCTGTATGTATGACGTTCTTCATAGTTGTATTTTCTATACAGTTCTAATGAGTCAACATGAACTCTACCAATTAAGTCGTAAGTAACAGATGTTTTACCAAACTTTTCGTACTCACGTTTTTTAGGATATTGATTCCAAAGACACAATCTCTTTGTATCTTCTTTGCTTAATGTTTTTGTAATTCTATTAACTGTGTACGGAATATCAAAGCCTTCGCTGTTCCAACCACTTAGCACATCTGCATCTTGTATAAGATCTAAAAATGCATCAAGCATTTGGCTTTCTTTTTCAAACAGCATAACATTATCAATACCTTCAATAGTTTTCTTTGCTTCTTCCATAGAAAGTGTTTTAGGTGGAATAGCAAAACATACCATTGTTTCCATCCATTGCAAATATACAGCAATAGAAGTAATAGGCATAAACGCATCTTCAGGTGATGCATACCCACGCTCAGGATCAAAGTCAACCTCAATATCAAAGAACGCTACGTTAAGTTTAGGTGCGTCTTGATTGAGATAGTTGTCCTCAAGCATTCTGTAAATAGGATTAATGTCGCTCTCATAAAGTTTTTTATTGCTGTGAATAGCAAGTTCTTTACGAAGTTCTTTGATGTTTTTACAAGTTACTCTTGATAGAGGTTTACCATAGATGGATTTGTATTTTCCTCTTTGGTCTTCGTAGTAAAAAATATGTCTTGGATTGTATTCTCGATAGTGGCGTTTGCCTTTTTCATCACGTTCAACAACGTTAATGGTGTCTTGCCCTCGGTCATAGAAAGCGTCTACGTAACTCATGTTTTCTCCTGTATGTCACTTTTGGCTGACAAGTACCTAATAAGCAGTTTATGGCCTGCGGTTACCTTCTTCATTAATACTTATCTTTCTCATTATAGTGAGTATAGCAAACCGGCTGCTCCAACTACACACAACACAAGGTTGGTTACAATTAGTGCAGGCTCGTTCCACATACAACTGACAATTAACCAAATGAAACTACCAATGACCAATATAACAGGCCCTGCAGGATAAAACCCTAAAGCATTAATTCCTGTACCAATTATAAGAATAACGGTAGCAGTCCATTTTAAGAATGTGTCTGAATTTAATATCATACATGTATTATATGATATTTGCGACTAGATGTCAAGTATTAAATAATATTAATTGCAATAAGATAGCCAAACACGTTAACACATGCAAAGTATCCTGTAAGTAGCATAACCCATGCAGCACCACGTCTTACTGAAGCATAGCACTGTGTTATACTACCTACAAAGAAAAATGGGTATATAAACGCCATGTTAGGATCTCTTGCATTTAGTGCCAATGATAAACTGGCTGTCACGGTAAAGATAAAACTAATTAGCTCAAAGCCAAATGCTGTTTTGTCAGACGTATAACTGTCTATCCAAAAGTTTCTAATCTTTTCCAATTACTCACCCCCGGTGTTACCAGCAGGTAGATTGTTAGTGATACCTAAGATTCCTTCGATGTCTTCCCACTCTTCTAAGTGTTTAGCCCAATCGTCTTTGTGTGCAATTTTAATTGCTTTGTTAATTACTGATGGTTTAATCTGTAGTTCTTCTGCTACTGCTTTCACAGTATCTTTAAGACCTTCATTAAGATCCTCTACTTCACGTAGAACATTTGATCCTTCTTTGATTAATCTCTCTAGTTTAGCCTTCTCTTCTGGCCCGTACATTTTTGACATAAATTATTCTCCTGGTTGAAGTACTATTATATAGTCATAAAAAAAGCCAGTCAAGTTAATAACTGGCTTTAGTTTAATTTTGGTTAATTCTTTTTACTTATTCTGCATTACAATCACAATGCTTACAAGTCGGTTTACAAGTACAGTCTGCTGCTTTTACATCTGCACCGCAGCAATCATCTGAACACATCTTGCCTTCACTTAGTCCTTTTTTTTTGACTCAGTAAGTCCGTCTTCGTCCATAACGTCATACATTTCAAAACGTCCACCGTTACGCTCGTAAATCAATCCTGCAAAAATTTCTGCTTTGTTTGACTCTTCAACTTTTGAAGTAGCAACTCTTTGAGCCCAGTTCCAAAGTGTTTCGTCAACTGGATCAATTTGCTGTTGTCCACCGCTTTCTTTTACAAGTTTTAGCATTTCAACAAATGACATGTTTGAAGGATCTTTAATAACTTCAACTGACTCGTTAACTGACTCGTTAGTTTTCTTTGCTTTAACTTCAGACATACATGCTTCGCACATCTCTTTTAATTTCTTTTGATCACAGTTTGGATACTTCTTGCAAATTTCATTTACTTTCATACCTTTACTGCACATCATTAAAATGTCTTTCTTCTTAGGCATTTTTTCTGCTGTAATTACTTCTGCAGCTTCTTCAACTGATTCTTTCTTTTTGCCAAAGAATTTCTTTTGCTTATCTGACATTTCTTTTTTGCCTGACTTCTTGCCGCCTTTAGCATCTTTAGCAGCTTTCTTCATAGGCTCTTTCTTGTCACCGTCTTTGTCTAAGTCTAAAAAGTCTGGCTTACCTGCTTCAGCAACCATATCATCAAACTTAGCTCTAAATGACTCTTCTTTCTTTTTAGATGCTTGGAACTCTTTTGATGCATCAACGTACTCGTTGCCTTTTAAACTTTCAACATCTTTGTTGTGAGTTTTCTTTAACCAACGTGCAAATTCTGTATCTTTGTCTTTTTCGGATAGCTCTTCGTTTACAGTTTTTTCTACTTCAGATTCTTTAACTTCTTTGGACTTAGAATCTTTTTCAACTTTTGCATCTTCTTTGGCTTTTTTCTTTTTAGGTTTAGCAGCACCGTGTTCTTCTAGTGTAACAATTTCCATATCTGCTGCTGGAACTTTTCTTTCTACACCGTGTTTAAATTGTACATCGTACCATTCAACATTACCGTTATCATCTGGAATAGCATGACTTTCGTAAACTGGTTTACCTTTACCATATATTGGATGGTTAACAGTTGTTGCACAGTCGTGGTCTTTTGAATGGCAAAGTTCTCTAACTTCGTCATCAGTGTAACCTTCAAATGTAACTACTTTTGGTTTATAATCAACACCTGCTACTCTTGCTATACTTTCTAGAGTACCGTCAAATGTATTTGAATTTTTTGATTCCTCTTTTGGAATTATGTTTAATATATTTCTAATGTCCATGATGCTATCCTTTTAAGAGCTCCCACTCTGATGTTAGTTTATCTCGAATACTTTCGCAAGTCCCAGCTTCGTATTCTCGTTCTCCTTTATTCATAGCATTATCTGCCTGAATCTCATACTCCATTTTTTCACGAACAGAGTTGATGTGATCGTTTGAAATAGTAATATAACTACTTATCCAACCGTCTAATTCGTCACCTTCTTCGATCATTTTATAGAGCGCAACGGCATTCTTAGCTATATTAGCTAATTCTGATTTTGCCATCTCGGCTTCGTGATCTGGATGGTTCTTTTCCATATTAATATTTATCTCTTTAGTGCGTTGCCGCCGCCAAAAATGTTTCCCTTCATATCTAGTGCATTTACTGCTGTACCGTTTTTCTTCTTCTTTTGCACTATCTTAGGTACTTTTGGAGCGGATGTGCCGCTTTTTCCTGGCGAACCTGTGTAACTTTTATTGCCAATAGAACCTTTACCAATAGCAAGTTGTGGACTTACAACAGTTGCTATATTGCCAGAAGCTGTAGCACCTGCTGTAGCAGATTCCATTTTCTTCTTGTTTTGTTCAATGGCATTGAATAATTCATTAAGTTTCATATTACTATTTACCCTTTTTTCGACCTGATTTCATATTAGCACACCAGTGGTACATTCTACCTTTTTCACCGCCTGCATTCTTTGCTTTTTTACGTAGTTCACTTACACTACCATTACAACTAGCACCGGACTTCTTTACACGTCCTGGTCTGCTCTTGCCTTTCTTTTTACCATCAGCAAAGTTTTCAACTACTGCATTTACAGTTAAAAACAATTTAGCAACCTTAACATCAGTTTCACCGAGCATTTGTAATGCAGCATATCTGTGATGTCCGTTGATAATTTTGTTATTACAGTCTACTATAATAGGTTTATAGTTTCCTTCAGTTAATGAATCAATCTGCTTTTTAAAGTTTTCAAATATAAATTGTTCTTGTACTGGAATAATATCACCAATTTCAATTGTTTCTACAGTATGTCTAATTTTATCTAAATGTTTATTTTTAATTTGGGGTAATTGTTCTCTTGTGTATTGTTCTTCTTTTGTTGCTTCAATTTTTGCAACTTCAAGTCCGAGATTATTAAACAAGTTTTTTAAGCCTGAAACACTTTTTAGTGCTTGTAGCATTAGTTGCTGTTCGTCTTCTGCACGTCTATCATAAAACTGTATAAACTTTTTAGCGTTCTCTGGAGTAATGTATACCATGCCGCCTGAACTTGCACCGCCTGTATCTTTATAACTTAATGGAAAAGGATTATTATCTTTTCTCATTGCTATGTTATTAATAACATCAATTTTAGGACGTTGCTGTTTTACAACAAGTTCTTGTACATTATCTTCTTTCTTTTCTTCATCATTAATAATTGCTAATAGTTCTTTTTCAGTTTCGTCTACTTCTTGCTGATCTGGTTCAAAACTTCTAAGCATTTTTTCTAGTTCACGCTCGTCTTTGATACCTTTTAATTCTCTGTACAGTTTTGCACCACCATACAGTGCAACAGCAACACCTACTGCTGGAAGTCCATATTTTGTTAATGATTTTACAACTGGGTGATCTAAGAATTTTTCAACCCAATTAAGAGCATCACCAACCCAGTCAATAGTTTTCCATGCGCCTACAAAAAATGTTAAAGCCCATTTGTTGCTCCATAACCATTTAGCAATTTGCATTGAAGTCCTAAGGGTTCCAAGTGCAGGCGCTGCCCATGCAAATTCTTGTACATTATCTTCTTTAGTTTTTTTCTTTTTGTTTTTAGGAAACAGTTTTTTAACATTCATATACTCTCCGCCGACTGGAACGTCTGCGGTAGCATTTTGTTTTGTTACAATACCAACACCTGCTGCTTCTTCGTTTTTGTTCTTGTTCTTTTCGTATTTTTCAATAGACTTCTTAGCTGACTTTATCATTGCTTTATCATGTGCAGCTAGTTGGCGTTTTGTTTTTTCTCTTTGATCGTCAGCATACCCTTCGGATTTTTTCTTTGCAGGTAAACCTTTATGCTTTGTTTTAGCAAAGTCTTTTACATCAGAAACTTTCATATCTTTAGCAACTTCACCGGCTTCACCGCCTTTTTTCATGTCGCCCTTTTGCATAGCTCTTACTATACCAAAGAACTGTTGTTGCTTTTTGCTTACTGCTTTTTCAGATACAAATTCAAATGATCTCATATCGGTTTCTCACCTGTAAACTTAGGTAATGAAAACCATAACTTAAACCATTCAGGGGTGCCTGGTTCAATCTTATGCTTTTTCATTAGTTCTCCCTTCTCATTACCGCTAATACTAATATTGCTGCCTTCCCAAGGAGTGTATCCTTTGAATTCATTTATACCGGCAAGTCTAACAATATCGTCTAGTTCAGTCATTACATCTTAACGCAGTTGTCTACAGTCTTGCCACCTTTTTTCTTAGTACCCATACGCTTGTAGCCTTTCCAACATACCTTGCCGTCAACACCTTTTTGCTTTGCTTCATTGACACTTTCGTACTGTTGTCTAATGCTTTCCGGCATCATTACAAATCTTGGTTTAGCACACTCTGGACATATTGATTCATCTTTCTCTTCATGTCCTGGCTTATCCATATCTGGGTTATCAGGTGGATTTTTAACTTTATCTAAAACGTCTTTTTGACTCTCTGCCCATTTCATTAACTTCATTATTTTTTCTTGTGGCAGTTTACAACGTTTAACTAGTTCGTCAATATTACGAGCACCACCTGGTGCACCATAACGTGTTAACTCGTCACCTACTCTTGAAAGCACTAATGACAATGCATCATCTTTAGTAGTGACAGCTTTGTCCATAAGGATCCTACCAATTCTAGATAGTGTCGCTCCTTGTGGATGATCATATGCTGATTCTTTATTCATCATTTTCCCCTGTGTTATCATTGATCCCCATACCTTTTCTAACCGCAGCATATAATTCATCTGCGTGTTCGCCTGCACCGGTATGTTGTGCAAATTTGTTTATATCTCCATTAGCAGCATCAGCTCTTGCCATTGTACCACTAATACCTTCAACACCATCGGAACCGTCTTCACGTTGCCCACTGGAGTTAAAATTCATTGTTTCGAATTTATAGTAACCGTGTCCTTTACCTTCGACACCATTATAATCTTTTATAAGTTTTGACATCATGTCAAGTCTATCACTACCTGCAACAAACGTTATATGGTTAAAGCCTCTTTCATGTAGTGAAGTACAAATCTTAGGTAGTGTATTCATGTCTGTATTTTCTACAACATTGTTTGCAAACTCAGGATGTATATTTCTAATGAAACTTACTTTGGTTGAATAATCTAAAGGATTCTTCTTTGCGTCTTGTGTTTGACTAGTGTATATTTCCATTTCGCCACCAGTCTTTTGCATTGCCTTAAAAACTTGTTTATGACCTAGCGTTGGTGGATTGAACCTACCAAAGCAAAATGTCATATGCTTATCACCGTCGTCTTCAGTTAAAAATATTTCGTTAATTCTCATAGTCGCCGTTCTCTAAATGCATCTCTTGTTCTTTGGCAATTTGTCTTGCTAACGAAATCATATTTCCTCTAGAAAACTTTTCTTCTGGCTTTTGAACATCAAACTTTTTACAATACATATCACAACAACTTTCTACAGGCTTAATATAAAGTTTATAAGCATCTGGGTGACCTCTGTATTTTTCGTGTTTCTTTATTGCTGGAAACATCACATTAGACATCACTTCATTATCATTATCGATAAAGACTTTTAAATCGTCATGCCAGTTGATATCATTCTCTTGATCATTTGGTGCACCAACAGGAGAGAAAAGTTCTTTTAATAACATATTACCATTTCCTACATGACCAGTAACGTGCTTTAGTACGTGGTCCTGGGTTTGAACAATTATGTCTAGCACGGAAACTTTTACGTCTCTTTGGGTTAGACTTCTTAATACGCATATTAGGATCACCAAAATTTACTTTCTTAATGTTTTTAGTTTTGGGATCTCTTACATACACTTTAAACTTTTTGACATCACCTCTAGTTGGCTTGCCAAGTGAAACTTTACGCCCTTGATATTCTGCTTCTTCTACAGGAACATCTTCGTGCCACGGCAGATAGCCGTAGTACTCAAAGAACTCTTCACCATTAAAGGTTTGCTCTTCAAGATCAGACATCTCTGTTACAGTTTCATTTTCAATTGATTCTAATAATTTCAATAGATCGCGCATAGTATACCTCTCTTTACAAGATTATACTGTATTTAGCGTTATTAATCAAACTTAGTAGTTATAAAGGACCTGGACTATTTGTCCGTCTTGAACGTTATGACCCACTCTTAGCCATATAAATTTGCCTGTAAACGTCTGTGTACCTATGTAATCTTCTATTCCTTGGCCGTAATAAGCACTATCACCACCCCATTCTATTACATCTACCCAGTCATTTTCACCTGGCTCTTCTTCTAGTGTGCCTTGCACTTTAATAGCACCCTGAAAGGCATTGACATAGTACGCAACCGTATGCACACCGTCATTGTTTTTATGATATCCTGCACCCTTCTTCTTGCTGCCATATGTATAGGCTGAATCGGATACAATTGAAGTTACAGGACCTAATAGTTGTCTACTCTCGCTCATACTACTATTTACCTGTTTTTATATATTTACGCACAGTGCCTAAGAGGTCGTTACAGCGCAATCTAAGCATCAGTAGTGTACTTTCCGTATCAACGTATATCCAACGTCTAGTGTTGTATACATCGCGTTTAAGAAGCCAGTTATACGTAGCATCGGTAAATGCAATAGCAGGCTTCCTTGACTTACACCATTCTGCTAAACTTACAAGTTCATTATACTTTAACGATGTAGGAGTTTTAAGATCTACTTGATAATTGTACATGCTGTGTGGTAATTCTTTTACAAATATTTCTTGATTGCTATCAAGCAAAGTGTCTTTCATACCAGGAGCAGGCTCGTGCCTGTTTCTAGTTATATCCGAAAACTCATAACAAAGTGTTTTGTAGAGTGTTTTGTTATTTGTATACACGTCTAGTATATTTGTTTCAATTCGAATAGTTGCTTCATTCTTTGGTACTGTATTAATAATACCTAAAAAAGATATCCATGTTTTCCCATGCTTTAATATTGAATGAGCATTCTTTGTTCGCCAAGATTGGGTAGTAAACATAGCATCATCTGACTGTGGAGGTGGTCGTAAACCAGTCGCAAAGTCCAAGATCTCTTGATGTCCTAGTGTACGTAAAGCATACGCACCTTCTAATCGTAAGCTAACCTTGTAGATATACTTGTTATAAAACTTCTTTTTAGTTTGTTTTGCTGTCTTAAGCATCTTTACCAGCCTTGGCGGCTAGCTTTTGTGCCTTCTTCTCTTCTTTAGTTAGAGGCTTAGGCATAGGTGTAACTGTAAATGCAGGTTCGTTATTTTCAATGTGAACAGCAACTTTACCACCGTCAACTAAATCTCCAAACAATACTCTTCTACTTAAAGGTGTCTTTATAGTTTTGTCAATCAGTCTGCTTAATGGTCTTGCACCCATCTTAGGATTGTAACCTTTTTTGGTTAACCAGTTAATAGCGTCTTCATCAAGTTTAATTGCAATGTGTTTTTCTTTTAACTGTGTATTCAATTCACCAATAAACTTATGAACAATACTCTTAACATTGCTAGTAGATAATTTAGCAAATTTAATTGTGCCGTCTAATCTATTTCTAAATTCAGGAGCAAAGTATTTTTTAACTGCTTTATCATCTTCAGAATCTTTTTCATTATCAGCAAAGCCAATTAATTTAGATTCGTTATCAGCAGCACCTAAGTTACTTGTCATAATAAGAATAGTGTTACGGCCATCTGCACGTTTGCCATTTGACCCTGTAACAAAACCGTTATCCATAAACTGTAACAAAATATTTGATACATCTTTATGTGCTTTTTCAATTTCGTCTAGCAATAAAATAGCATTTGGTGTTTCTTGCAACTTGTTAATAAGTTGCCCAGCATCATCATCAAATCCTACATAACCTGGAGGTGCACCAATCAATCTTGCAACACTGTGCTTCTCTTGATACTCACTCATATCAAAGCGTATCAATGTCATGCCCATTTTGTTTGCAAGTTGTTTTGCTGTTTCTGTCTTACCTGTACCAGTTGGACCTAAGAATAAAAAACTACCGATTGGCTTATCAGGATCTTTCATTCCACTTTGTGCAACAAAGATCTTATCAAGAATAGTATCAACTGCTTTGTCTTGGCCAAACACTGCGTCTTTCATAGCAGTATCAAGTCCAGCAAGATTATTACTTTCTTTTTGTGATATAGTTTCAAGAGGCATACTAGTCATTTTAGCAAGTTCGTATGTTACTTGTTCAATATCAACAATCTGTACAACTTCTTCTGTTTCTTCAGTTTCGTTTAACTTGTATCTTGCTGAAGCACAGTCAAGAATATCAATTGCTTTATCTGGCAACTTCTTATCAGCCATATACTTAATAGATAAGTTTACTGCTTGTTGTATTGCTTCATTTGTAATTTTAACATTATGATGCTGTTCGTAGTACTTACGCAATCCTTTAAGGATTTTTACTGTAAGTTCTGGTGTTGGCTCGTCAATAGTTACACGTTGGAACCTACGCATTAATGCTCTATCTTTTTCAAAGTACTTTCTATACTCTTCCCAAGTAGTTGAAGCAATAACTTTCATGTTTCCTTTTGTAAGTGCAGGCTTTAACATGTTAGCAAGATCGTTTGATCCTTGACTTGCTGAACCAGCACCACTCATCATATGTGCTTCGTCAATGAATAATATAATTTTACCTTTACGCTCAAGTGCCATTAGTACTGCTTTAATACGTTCTTCAAAGTCACCTCTGTACTTACTACCAGCAACTAAAGAACCAATATCTAAACTAAACACTAAATGATCTTGAATAAACTTAGGTACTTTCTTTTCATGAATCTTACGTGCAAGTCCTTCAGCGATAGCAGTTTTACCAACACCTGGATCACCAACCATAAGTACGTTTGCTTTGCTACGTCTTGCTAATACTAATTCAATCTTTTCAATTTCATCGTCACGACCAATAACAGGATCAATAACTCTTTGTTTTGCTTTCATAGACAAGTTAACACAGAATTGATTAATAATTCTATCTAACTGATCTGGACTTAGATTGATTTCTTCGTCACCGCCAGGCCCATCATACATCTCTTCTCCGATGTGATGTGCTTGGAAATGCTCTACAAACTTCTGCTTATCAATACCGCCCTTTGCTAAGAAGTAAAATGCAAAAGAATTTTTCTCGCTCATAACACTAATGATTACATCAGCAACTTCGATTTGGTTACGACCGCTAAACAAAACCTGTGTAAAGCATCTATTCAATACACGTTCAACTGATGCAGTTTTCTTAGGATTTATATTCTTATCCTTAGAAACTATATCACCTAAGTTATTTTTTAAGTAATGCTCTAAGTTCTTTTTAATAAAGTCAACGTCAGCACCAAATTCTTTAAGTCCGCCCGATGTATCTGGGTCAGCAAAAATTGAGTACACCAAATGCTCGATAGTAATATGCGTGTGCGTATGGTTTTGCGCAACTACTACAGAGGCATCAAAAATCTTTTGTAATTGTTTACTAGGTTCAATCATTTATTTTTGTCTCTTTTTTAATTTCTTCATAGCTAATTGTAACTTCAACCGACTCACTTTGTCAACAAAACAAATGCCATTTAGGTGATCTAATTCATGCTGAAAGCATTTAGCAAGATACCCTTCAACTTTTGCTTCTTTCGTTTCGCCTTTTGAGTTTTGATATTGTGCAACTATCATCTTAGGTCTTTGCAAATGTAACCATAAACCCGGAAAGCTCAAACAGCCTTCTTTATCTAACACTTGTTCTTCACTTGCTTCTAAAATGACAGGATTAAAAACACAGAACGGTTCTGGAAAACCTGGTACGTTTTTTGATCCTATAGCAAACACTCTCTTTTTAATATTTAACTGGTTAGCAGCAAGACCAATGCCGTTGTGATTTAGCATAAAGTTACACATATCAAACTCTAATTTTTCTGGGTCTAACTCTTCTTTATCAAAATCCCATACTTCACTAGATTCATTTAGTGCTTTGTGTAAGCCTAACTTATAATCTAAATCTAATTTATAGTCCATGTTTTATTTCCATAATCTTTTTACGTTGTTCGTCTGTGTATTCTCTTGGCATTAGTGCTTTAATTCTTACTAACAAGTTTCCTTTCTTCTTTGTTCTTATATTTGGCAAGCCTTCACCGTTACAACTTAGTGTAGTATCGGGTGGTGTGCCTGCTGGTACGTTTAATTTAATTTGTTTGCCTGAAAGAGTTGTAACGACTGCGTGTGTGCCTAACATTAAATCCCATATAAGGATTTTTTCTTCACATAGTATATTATCTCCGTAGCGTTGGAACCTGGGGTGATTGCGAACACGGATATGTACCATTAGGTCACCTGGTGGAACGTTTTGGACAGAATTATCTCCCATACCGGCATACCTTACAGTTTGACCTTCTTCAACTCCTGCCGGAACATTAATATCGATCAGTTTAGTTCTGCCTGTAGGAAGTTGTACTTCCATAGCAATTTGTTTACCGTTGTAAACATCTTCCATTGTTACATCAAGAGCAAGATCAATTTGTCTGTTCTGTGGTCTACGTTGCCCCATGTTAAAACCAAAGTTTCTAAATAGGTCTTCAAACCCGTTAGGATTCATTCCTTCAAACCCACCTGGACCGAATCCTTGTGGTTGAGGGTTATCATACTGCTGTCTTTTTTGCGGATCTTTTAGAGTTGAATATGCTTCGTTGATTTGCTTAAACTTTTCTTCGTTACCACCCCTGTCAGGATGATGTTGCATACTTGCTTTCTTGTATGCTGATTTAAGTTCCTTGTCCGAAGCATCTCTATTGACACCTAGTATAGAATAGTAGTCCATACTAGTACTTATTTGTAATGCTTAGTAGGCTACTTCTTACTGGTTCCAGCGTATAAACCAAACCATGCAGCACCAGCACCAACTACAACTGAAACAAGTCCTGACTGTTCCATAGTAGCAGCCGTTCCTAATCCCATGTACCAATGTACAACCTGATATAACAAAACAATATACACTGTAATAAACAGTCTTGGAAATATTCTCCAACTGTCTACAGCTTTTGCAAGGTCAATCCAAGTTTGATATTTGTTCTTAGAACTGTCAACAACATTGGTATCTACTTCAAGTTCAATGTTTACTTTTTTAGTTTGAGTTTCACTCATCTTCTCATCACTCATTTTCTTATCGCTCCTGTTTATTTACTTCCGATATATCCTGCTATAATACCGATCAATCCTGTAAGTGCCATTTTCATAAGAGTAATAACACTTTCGTCTACTGGTCTATTTTCTTGTAACGCTACATAGTAGTCGCCAATAATGATTACACCTAATAGTGATAGTACTCCTATTACAAGCATCATTATAATTAAGTCTTTAAGATTCTTAATCATTTCTTTTTACCTTCCAGCTTTGCTAGTCTATTTTCTAACTCGTCGATTTTTGATGTGATCTTAGGATACTTAACACGCCAAGCATCTGGATCATCTTGTAACCAAGTCCAACCCCAACGTACTGCTAGATAAGCAAGAAAGTTATCAAACTTTGCTACTGCCCATGTTGCCATTTTTGTGTCTTTAAACCAAAACAAGAATGCTGCGCCAAGTAGAGAACCTGCGATTGCTGTGTAAATCCACAAGCGATCAGTCGCCATTCTTTCTATCATTTCCCACATATTCGCTCCTAGTTAATTATAGTAGTATTTATTTAAAATGCACAATTAACTTCAGCTTTGGGCTTGACGTTAGGTAGTTGTTTGGTATTTGTTGATTCGATGCTTACATCTACGCCAGGTTTAAGTTTACAGCGTAGTTGTTGACAGGAGGCAAGCATAACTAAACATGCTATTATGATCGCCCTTGTTAGCACTATTTTTCTTCGGCAGTTTCGCTTTCGTAGTACTCTTTATAAGCATCAATGATTTTGTTTTGCTTGATCATGTATGCACGGATTTGTGCATAATTTTTTCTGAAGTTTTCGTAATCTTCGTCTGTTAATCCTATGATAACAGGATCAATGTTATTCTTTTCTAAGTCTGTAAATACTTGTTCTGCGTTTTCGCGATTAATTATGATCCAGCGAACTTGTTCTAGTGCTGCTGGTTCAGGTAAAGGTAAGTTTAATGGTCTGCGTTCAACTTCTGTTTTAAAAACTTCTAACGGCTTAATCGTACTACAACTAGTAAGTAACGTAGTTAGGATTAGCAAGTTCAGGACAAACAGAATTGACCTTTGACTTCTTTGTAGCATTTAACTCCTCTTCAGTTAACGGAGAACCGCCTATAATTTCAAAGCAACGTCTCTCGTGAACTTCATCTTTATTTAAAATTCTTTCAATGGACTTTGGTCTAGTTACTGATAAAGCCCCAATATCTCTCTTATCACCTGCTGCATTTAGTTTATTAAATTTTTCATTTAGGTTTCTATTTGCAGTTTCTAGTACTCTATTTAAGTCCTCAAGGTCATTTCGGACTTTAATAATGGCTTCAAAATCTTTTTTCTGCTGTTCAATTACAGCCTTTTGCTCATTGATGCCATCTTCTAGTTTAACAATGTTTGCTTTTGCTGTGTCAAGATCTTTTTGTAATGCTTTCACATACATAAATCCGCCACCTGCCGCAGCAAGTACAACTAGAATCATTGCTATTCTAATACTACTGAACAATGTTCTTCTCCACCTCGTTTAGTAAGTCTTGTACTGTTTCAATGTTAAATGTATCTTCTTCTGGAATATTGATTTCTAATTTTTTACAAACTTGATCAGTAACATCAACAATGTCAAAATCATCTCCATCTAAATCATCAATGAAATGACTTGCTTCAGTGATCTCTTTTCCAGTACCGAAATGTCTTTCCAGTACTTGCATGACTTGCTCTTTCCACATAATTTAATCCTCGTTAGTTTGTGCTTCGTATTTATACCTTGGATATTGACACACTACTATCTCTATTGGCTTATTGTCTCCATCCTTAAATGTTTCGACTAATCGGCCTTCGTGTTCTCTTCCACAGTTTTGACAAACTCCGGACATTCTACTCCATCAACTTAGCAAGGGTCTTAGGACCTACAATGCCGTCTGCAACTAAACCATTTTTGGTTTGCCACTCTTTAACAGCCTTTTCAGTACCAGGACCAAAGTCGCCGTCTGCTGCAATACCAAGTTTCTCTTGCATTTGCATAACTGCTGCACCTTTTGCTCCTACTCTTAAAATACCAACAACTGGTGCTGGTGCTTTACTAGGATCAAAGTTTCCACCTAATACATCTAAGAAATGTTTAAAATGTTTTTTACGATCTTCAAGGCCTACTGTTCCGCCGTTAACCTTTTTACTCATAGCAACAATATCTTGATTGTCAGCCATAGCATTAATATTTCTTGTGTCCCAGAACCAACATGCACTTTCTAATGCACCTTTGATAGTAGTTACATAATCAATTACTTCTTCAGCAGTCATGCCAATTGTTTTACCAAAGTCAGCATAGTTAGCACGACCAGTTAATTGAATAACACCTCTACCACGGAAACGCCAACCATCTCCTGATGCTGTATCTCCATTACCAATTCTATTTGCGTATGTTACGTTTGCAATTTTTTCTGGTTGTCTTGCATATTCGTTTGCATCTCTGCCACCACGTGCAAAGTATTTTCCAAATACTGCATCTAATGCTTTTGCACTATAGTTTAAATTTTCTTCAAGTACTCTAAAGTTAAGACTTTCGTGAGCGCATTGTGCTAAAAATCCTGCTGCTCTATCGACAGTATCAATTTCATACTTAGGAAGCATCTCAAGAAGTGCTTCATACCATTCGTCTACTTTACTGTTACCGTGCAATACTTCTGCACACATCTCTTTTGTAAACTCAAATTTCATTATTCAATCCTTTGTAATATCATGGACTTCTGTCCATTAGTAAATACGAAGTCAGCGCCAACTTTATTAATATTATAGTCGCCTAGTACTTTGCTTAACCAAAATGTTTCAGCAGAAGCATCTAAACCAATATCTGAAGTTGCATCAAGACCTTCGATTATATCTTTTGTTGCGCCCTCTTTAATCCATTTCATTTTAATAACATTACCGAAGGGCTTATAAAATGTAATGATATCATCTTTAAGTTCTAAGTTATCCATAAGTGTTTTAGTAAAGAAAGACTTAACTTCGTCTGTTCTTACTTGGGCTAACTTTGCTTCATACATTTGTTTGTCTGAAGGAATAACTTTGCTTAAATTTTCTGTTGTTGCTAACATCTTGTCGTTGTCTTTATAGTACTGAAACTTCCAATCTTCTATACCAGTTAGTTTAGTTACACCGTACAATAAATCTTTAATGTTTTCTGCTATTTTTTTATTTCTTTCAATCTCTACAAATACAGAATATTCACCTTCTTCGTTTTCACCTGAGCTAACATCTGCATCAAGTACAAATGAAAATCCTTTTTCGATAAACTCCATTAAATCTCTTGCTGGGTATCTATCTTTTGCTTGGAATGTTACAACGCATACATCTTGATCCTCTCCCATCTTTGATCTAAACTTATCTACTTCAAACATAGGATATACTAGATCTACTAAATCATTTTTACGTAGACCTTCTTCTAATACTTTATTGTGCTGCTGTGTCATCTGCTGGCGCCTCTTGTTGAGCTGCTACTTCTTGTGCTGGCTCAAGGTTCATATTAACTGCATTGTTCGCTAAGATATCATCTACTTTATTTCTATCAAGGTTCTTATAACCGCGATCAATATTCTTCATTAAACGTTTTGGCATGGCAATTTTAACCATCCAAATGTTATCGTAGTCGATTTTACCTTTTCTTGTACCAGGTCTAATATCGTCTACTGCTTTAATCTTTCTAACCTTAGCAATAGCAGATTCTGCAAAGCCTACTTTACAACCGTATTCTTTTAATCTTTTACCGCCTTGTGGCTCAGGCATATTTTCATATGGCCACATAAAAGTACATTCAACAAAGTATCGTGATTCGTTAGGACCAGCGACTAATTCACCATCTAGCCAGCCATCATAAACATATACATCTAACTCATCTAAAACACGTTCAAAGTCTTTTAGTATATTTAGGCTGTTATTTGAACCATAAATTTGTTCAATGTTTCCAATAATATCTTTAGTAGTTGCCATTTGAGATTTCCTGTTCTCCTATTGTTATTGTATTTATGCTCAAATTTAAACTAAGAGCTTTATATATGAATATATCGAGTAAATATTAGTATGTTCGAACACGGACTTAACATCGCTAATATAGGTATAACTCTGTGTTTGAGCCCAACAAAGCACGGAGGAAATGCTTAATATGAAGAGTAAAAGAAAACAATCTCACCACTCACAAAACTTCAACAACGTAATAAACATTAATGAAAAGACACGCAAACGTGTAGTCCTAACTCCAAAAAACAAAGCTCAAGAAACATACTTAGAAATGCTGAACAATGCAGATTCACATATTGTATTTGCATGTGGCCCAGCAGGTACGGGTAAAACCATGCTAGGTGTACAATGGGCTATTGATGCTTGGAAAGATGGAAACTTTGAAAAAATTATTGTTACGAGACCAGCAGTTAGTGTAGACGAACAACATGGCTTTTTACCAGGAGATCTTAATGAAAAGATGGCTCCATGGACAAGGCCAATATTTGATGTCTTTTCCGATAACTTCTGTCAACGTGAAGTCGAGCGACAAATGAGAGAAAGTATTCTGGAGATTAGTCCTTTAGCATATATGCGAGGAAGAACCTTTAAAAACTCTGTAATAATTGCAGATGAAATGCAAAACGCAACGCCTAGTCAAATGAAAATGCTTCTCACAAGATTAGGTGAAGGATCTAAGATGGTGGTAACCGGTGACTTGCAACAGGCAGATCGCCCTAGCAACAACGGCTTACTTGAGTTCCTTGGGTTATATAATAACTTCCGTAACCATCAATATGTTGATATATGTCAGTTTGACAAAACGCATATTGAAAGGCATGAAGCAGTAAAAGAGATTCTAGAGATCTACGGAGATCAGTAAAAGATAAGGGAGCGTAAAACCTCCCTTATTCTTCTTGGAATCTATCGCGGAGTGAGTCTAAAAGCTCAATAAGCTCGTCTATGAGATTTTGATCTTGTTGTTGAGCTGTGTCAACTTCTACTTCTATTTTGATTTTCATTAGTCTATTTGTACTGCGGGTATAGCTTTAAATAATTTTGTTTTATCTTCTTTGTAGTTCTCTTTTGCAAAGTCTATATAGTCTTCCATAGGTGGTTGTTCGTCTGCAATGTTTGGCCAGTTAGCGTCATTAGAAAAATATTGATTATGCTTAAACCATTTGTTATCTTCGTCATCAGTTTGCCATATTGCATCTTCAGGACATTCAGGAACACACACTCCGCAATCAATACATTCATCAGGATTAATTACTAGCATGTTTTCACCCTCATAAAAACAATCTACAGGGCAAACACTTACACAGGTTGTGTGTTTACAGTTAATACATTTGTCGTCAACTACATGAGTCATTTTATACTAGCCAATTATATATAGCCCTTAATGCTAATAATAGATACATACCTTCCATTAATGCCCTAGGTATATCTTTATCTTTAATACCAAAGTAAATCCACATTGCACAACTAACTGTAGCAACTGCCCAGCCTATCCATTGTGTTTCTGGATTAGCGTCTGAAAGAATAAAAGCAGCAATAATTGCAAGTAAGAAACCAACCCACCTAGGACCATCTATGTCGTGGTAGTATCTTATCTTCATAGTCTTGCTAACTTAATTAATGTTGCAGCCAAGTTAATCTCTGGATCAGCAACAAGTGTATGATCTACTAGTCCTTGTTTAATAACAATTACTGCTGTGTCTTGTTTTTCTTCTTCACCGAATATTTCTAAATTATCATAAAGCCAACGATAGATCTCTTCCATTTCCTCAGCACGTACTTTACCACAAAGCAGTTTACGTGCTTGTGTAATCTTACCTTCTTTAAATAGTTCAACCATTTCAAACTTCCAGTCAGCTTCACCTTCGTCACCTCTAGTAGGCGAACTTAGTTTAGTACCACTGACGTTTTGTTGCACCATATTAATACATTTACGTAAGTCTGGGTATGCTACCTTAACATAATTATCAAGTGTATCTAATTCAAACTCTATGTTTTCTTCAACAAGAATAGTTGCAACCCTTGCAGTAAATTCTGTCTGATCAATCTTCTCAATATGAAAGCCTTGACACCTGCTGTGAATAGCAGGAATAATTCTATTAGGGTAGTTACAAGTTAAAACAAATCTTGATGTGCTATGATATTCTTCCATAACACCACGCAATGCCGCTTGTGCATTAGGCGACAAGTAATCAGCCTCATCTAATAGTACAACCTTAAATGGACCAAATGGAATAGTTTGTACAAAGCCTGTAATCTTATCTCGAATTTCATCAACAGAGTTATTTCTACTAGCATTAAGTTCTAGTACATCATATCCTTCAATGCCTAGTTCATTAACAAGCATCTTTGCCATAGTAGTTTTACCGATACCGGCTGCGCCACTAAACAACAAATGCGGAATACTTTCATCTTTGACCCATGCTTGTACCTGTGCTTTCTGATGATTGTCTCTAAAAACATAATCTTCAAGTTTCTTAGGACGATACTTTTCTACCCATAACTCTTTCATTCCGACTCCTTAATGCGTTTTCTCAAATTAGTTGTACTAAATGAGTGTTGTCTTTTATTATAGTGTATTTTAATATTTTTGTCAACACATATTTGTTTGGCAGTAAAGTCTTTATCTTTGTATTCTTCACCAATAAAACGTATATCTATTCCGTATGTAAGAAAAATGTCCGTTAAGTCTTTTTCGGATTCATAAGGAATAATTTCGTCAATATACTTACAACCTTCAAGTTGTACATAACGCTCAAACACACTTTGGATTGGCTTATTCTTATTGGGTCTATCGATTGTAGGATCTGTTTGCAAACCAACAATCATATAGTCGCAGTTTGCTCTTGCTTCTTTAAGCATAGCAACATGTCCACTATGGAACAAGTCAAATGATGATGCTGTAAACCCTCGTGTCAAAGATCACCTTCTTGTCTGTTTTCTGAATAGTGAACATCAAACTCACCACCCGGATAACGCTTCTTTAATTTGTTAACATTCTCTGCTACGACCTCATTAGGATCCAGCCCCAATGCACGGCAACTATTGACCCAATACCAAATAATATCGCCAAGTTCTCGTTTAGCATGAAACTTAGTTTCATCGTCCATAGGTTTACCTTGAAATATACATTTCTTAACAATTTCTGCAAATTCGCCTCCTTCTGATGCAATACCAATAGCACCTGTCATTAATAATGAAATATTAACTTCGTCATTTAATTCATGTAAACGAGCCTGTGTATAAGCCCAATCGTTTGATTCTTCTGATGTTACTTCTTTTACAAAGTCTTTATACTTGTTTAGATCTACTGTAGACATCTATATTTCCTTTACTGTTTATTGCTTTATTATATAATAGTACTTTATACTTGTCAACCCCTAAGGTAAATATTTTTAACAGCATTCGCTGGTTAACAGGAGAACAACCCATGATTAGAAATCTTTCACTAAACCTTGAAGTAGGACAAGAAATCCTTGTCGGTAAAAACAATAAACGTGCTAGAATTACGAAAATAGAGTTCCATGAAAAATCAGGGGAAGTTACAATTAATACGACCCAAGGCCCACGTAAGGCCTTGACGTTTAGATTAATGCCGGATTTAGAATACGCTTATTGAGCACCGAAGTCACCTGCGTCAAATGTAGCAGTGTCACCATCGCTATAATGTTGTCCCCAGTAGGCTAATTCAGGTTCAAAGTCGTCTGTACCAACAGCAAGAATTGCAGACTTTTCAACTTTTTGTATCTCGACCTCACCTAGGTCGGGATCGTCTACCTTTATCTTTCTTGTCCAACGACCATGTTCAATTAAGATCCAATCGTTTTTTTGGTAATCGTCTTTGTTCTCAGAACCTTTATCATAGACTTTTGCCCAACGACTTTTAACACCGTGTGCTTTTGCATCGTCAGCGGCCATGATAATACCGCCTTTAGTTTTAGTTTCACCGAAATGCATTCCGTATACTAAAACATCATCGTGGAGGGGAGTGAGTTTACCTTTGATCATTTGCCTTGTCCTATCTAAAAATTTATTTTTTTCTACTTACAATTTCTTCTTTGATTGCTCTTGGATTCTGCTTATAGTAATCTGATAGAACTTCTTCTCTTGTTCTAACAATTTTTCCACCTGCGCCTAACTCGTCGCCACGTGCATTTACTTTAGCATTACCAACTGCTGGAAGTTCTTCATTTTTGAGATTAAGTTTCTCCATGTCAACTTCCTTACCTCTCATACTTCTTACTAGTGCCATTATATTTCTCCTTTAAAGAATTCATTTAGTGGTATATTGTATTTAATACTATCTACCTTGTGTACCCCCATTAAATAGAGTACAAAACTAGCAACACTACTACCTCTACCAACACCCCAAACAATATTCTTTTCTCTAAGTGTATCTATTATATATGCCATCTGTTTGAGTAGCGGAAATAAATCTCGCTTCTCATACTCTGCTAGTTCTATATTTACACGTTCCACCTCAGTATCATTCGAACATTTGGCTAACAAATGTTGCTTAATGTCCATGTCTTGATATTTGTAAGGAAGGAACCAATTGGTAGAATCTATTGATTGTTTAGGAAGAGGATAGTTAAGAAACTCTTTTTCTATCTTATTTTTGTATTTGCTTAGATCATCATTGCACACACAGTTCTCAAGTATGTCAGGGCCATACTTAACTATGCCTTTAATTAGTTGATCAGTAGTATTATTCTCAGTCCACATTTATTAGTTGATCCAAATCTTTCTCTTGTTCTTCGTCAAATTTTGCTTGTATTGCTCTCTGACGTAGTTCATTTCTATATATTGTAACAAAAGTTTGAAGTTGTGTCAACAGTTGATTGTTCCCTAAACGCTGGGCTTGGTAATATTTTTTGTTCAATTCGCTTAGTTTAAGCTCTACATCACTAGTAGATACTTCGGATAAGTTTTCTTCTAATGGATGAAACATATTAACTAAATGTGCCCAAATGCCTCATGTAAATGAACTCTTGGCTGTGTCGCCAAACTTCAATAAACACAGGATCTGTGGTAGAAGTTAATGTAAGTGATGCTGGAAAAGCACTATCTTTCTTAATTACAGTGCCGCCTGTAGTTGTAAATGTTACTGCTCTGTCACCAACACCTGAAGCGTATAGTTCCAAAGTTACTTTACTTACTCCACCTTGTGCTGTTGTTTCTTCACCATTTGCAGGATCTCCTGCAAAGTTTGTGAACTGTAAGTTAAGTGCAGATGATGCGTTAATAATAAAATAAGAGCCAGTTTGGTAATCAATTTCTGTCGTTGTTCCGCCAACAAGTGGTACTGTACCCAAATTATTAGTTTTATCTCTGTTATTTGCCATAACAGCTCTAGTAACTTGATTAAGTTGAAAGTCATTAATGTATGACCCACCGCCTGGATTGGATAATCTAGCGGCAGTTGACTCAAGACTAGTAATTTCAGTCTTGGCTGTGTTTAAACTTGTTTTAATAGTATCGAAATTATCCCTGAATGTTTGGGTGTCGTTATCGGCACCTGCTACAGGAAAGTTTTCGTTTATGCTCAAATAATTTATATTACTCACGGTTTCTTTTCTCCACGTTGCGGGAATACAAAGTATTTATCCTCAATTTGTCCGTCAACTATATCTATTATATAGCGATCTGCAACAAAGTTAATAGACTTAAAATCAAACGCTTTTTGCTTGATTCTAGCTAAAATACTGTCGGCCTTCCCTGGTTTTGTATAACACAATACTAGTGCTTTGGTAAATCCAAGTTCATAAGTCTTTGTTTCTTGGATACTTCTCATCCATAAAGGCAAAAACTCTCTGTCTCTTTCCCCAACAGTTTGTATTCTCTTTCTCATGTTATTTACTGAATTAGGAAAAATTCTTTGATGATCTGAATCACTAACTAACGGAATATCGCTATCAATGCTAATACTGTCGTAACTAACAATAATTTTACTGTTAATATTGTCTTTTAGTTCTATTACTTGTGATATGCTTTTACCGTTCTTTTCAAGATCGTCAATTAGATCAACATAGACAACTTCATATAAAGTTGATTGTGTAGTTGGATCTTTAGCTACTGCTTTTTTAACATCGCCAAACGTAAAGCGTTTGTTATAGTGATTTTGGCCCATTGCAGAAACAAACGTTTGTGCTGTATTACTTTCAATACCTGCAAATAGTAATGCTGTTAGTTCACTTTGTACTCCGTAATTTTTATCACCATAACGATATATGTCATCAGGTTTAAAAACAGTAGAGTCGGTAATAAAGTTAAACCATGATAATCTTTTCTCTTTCGTTTGTAATGCTCTAACAAGTATGTTTGAGAATACTGTTTGATTATCAGCAACAACTTTTATTTTAAACTCTCTTAATGCTTCAGCAAAGTTTGCACCGTCTTGGGCTTTTATTGTAAACTTAAACTCTTTGTCAAACGATGTTCTTTCTTGATCAAATACTAAACTAAAATTTTTAGAACGAGTTGAAGAATCTTCGCCAGCACTATCTTTTTCATAAAATCTAGTTAAGCCTAACCCTTTATTGTCTTCAAATTGTTTTACTTTACCTTGTATAAGTCCTGTAGGCAAAAATTCTAAACCTTCAGGTAACTTTCCGCTCTCTAATGTATATAATATTCTACCGCCGTACAGTAAACTTTTTGCTTCGACGTATAAGTTACTAGGCTCATTGGGTTTAATACTTCCTCTGTCTGAAGGAGTTATCCATTCAATCGAACTTTCGATGTCACCAATAATATCTACATTGAATGTTCTTTCAACTGTTGAAACACCTGGTACCCAAAAATCACTATCTGTAGGCAATCTGTTTTGGTTTTGCACAGTAGCAATGTATATAATACCATCATAAACAATTGCTTCATTAACATTATAAATTCTAGTGCTACTCCAATCACCTACAAGTGTGTAATTAATTGTTGCTAAGTTTGCAGGAAAGTTTACAGCTCTCATGGTGAACTGATAGTTTTTAGTTACTGCTGCTTGATAAGGAACTTTACCAGAAAGGTCACCTGTTACTGTGTCAAGTGTAAGTCCAGGTGGTATAGCACTTGCAGTACCGTCTGGATTATTATCAACCAAGAAATAAGTTATTGTACCTGACAACGTAGGTGGATCGTAAACATCTAATGCAATAGTTACAAAGTTATTTGCTCTATACCTACCTAAGTAAGGATCTGTGATCCATAACGGTTGTCTGTTACCACTGTTGTCTGCTTGGAATAAATTTGTATCAACTTGTAGTAATGTGTTATCTGCTTTTAAAAATTCTTCAGTAACAACATAAATTTTAAATGTTCTATGTATAGCGTTAATGCCGTCAGTGACTGCAATACTAAAAGTATATTCTCTACTTAACTTTCTAGGTATCTGACTTCCTTCTGCATAGTCAAATCGTTGTGTGTCGTAAAAGTACGTATCAAACCCTGTTGATGTATTTTTTGCAATATCGAGAGGAACAGTATCAAAAGAATGTGTATCGTATGCACCAGTGTTAGCTGCATTGTACTCTACAGCCTGCACAGGCTCCGTAAAACCGCTGATCTTTCCTGTTTGGGACAATGACAAGCCAGGAGGTAAAAGACCGCTGTTAGGCACCAAATAATAGCTTAGAACCTCCCCTGCTGTAATATCTTTGTCTGTTGCTTGTAATTGAAAATCTATCTTAGAATCGTCAAGTGCAAAGTATGCTTCGCCAAGCCCGACATTTAAATATCCTCTTTCTGTAATCCATTCTGGAAAGTCTGCACCAGTAATTGACATACTAAATGTTCTATCCATACAGCCACCAGTAGTGTCATCTGCTCTAATAACAAATTTCTTAGTTGTATGTTTTGTAACTTCTCCAGGCGCACCTTTGATGACACCATCGGATAATACACAGCCTGTAGGAAGTGTACCAGCAATTATAGAAAATGTGATTGGGTTAGAAGTATCTGTAGATGCCTCTATTGGAATGTTGACTGTGATCCTTTCTTCGAAAGTACCTAAGTCTCCTGCTGGCGTTATCCAAGTAATTGCCATTTAGACTTCGCTCCCTATATGCCGCCAACATCTAAATTGATTCCTGAATCATACGTTAGTGTACCAAAATCAATATTAGATCCTTGCAGTGCTAATTGTATGGCATTTTCAAATCCTGAAGCTCCAACAGGTCCGAAATCGTATGTTGTTAAGTACTCAGTTACAGGTACAATAGTTTTAAATTTAATAGTACTACCTACAGCGGTAACTTCAATATCTTTGAAACCGTTTTCTGATTGTGGCGCACTAGTACCTTCTAGAGTAATTTGTTGATGCACGTTTGCCAACATACTACCACTGTCTGTATCAATTCTTGTAAATGCATCTGGTGCTGTACTAGCAACTATAATTGCCTCAGGACCTTCATCAAGTTGCATTTTAGCGCCAGCTACTAATTTTCTAAAGTTTAAGTTCGAACCAACTTTATCTGCAAACACACTAACACCATTAGCACCTGTATTGGTTGCTGTAATTGTTAGTTCTGCTTCTAGTGTAGAGAAGTTTGTATTGACTTTCTGGAACGCTGTTCGTAGATCGTCACCTAGCCCATCGTTTACAATATTACCTATGTTTATTAATTGTACTGCCATTTGTCACTCCTAATGTAGATCCGCCCAGCCTGCTGTACTGTCACCGTTTGCATCAGCAGCGTATCCTTGAAACTTTCCTGTTGTTGTATTATAGATCATCATACCTAACACTGGTGTAAGTGCATCTACTTCAGTCTGTGTTAGTTGTGGTGGCCCAACATATAATTCTGTAAAGTTAGAATTAATTTTTTCAAACGCCCCACGTAGAGTATCGCCTGTTCTATCGTTTGCGGATGTTCCAATGTTTACTGTAAGTTTTGCCATCTATCCGCTCCTATACCCAACCGCCGATTGCAATTCTGCCCCAGCCCGTACTCTTGCGGACATAGACATAACTGTCATCAACTCTAATTTCGCCAACTTCTGCTGCTTCTGTTTCTGAACCTGGAGCAGCACTGTTCGGTGCAATCTTACCTGTAACTGTGCCTGTTGCACCATCAATTACTACAGAAGAGTCATCACCAAATACTGAACCTCTAATATCAATAGTTGCAGTACCATTTAGCACTGCTGCTGGTATTGTGCTGCTAACAGCGTCTATTAGTAATGTACTATCATCGCCAAACACACTACCTTTAATGTCAGTTACAGGACTTCCTGTGTACGATACTTCGCCTGTTGTAGCATTGTACATTAGCATAGTTGTACCAACTGCATTTCTAACTGGTTTAACTATAAACTCGCCTGTTTGAGTTGTGTTTAATTCAGTCTCTGTTTGGGCATTAATCACAATTGTATTTGCGTGTTGATTTAAGTGACCGGCTCTTTCACCAATTGCGATTGCATTTCCGCCTTGGCCTGATTGACCCGCTTCGTCACCAATTGCAATTGATGATGCCGCCTGGTTTGTTTCACCTGCTTGATGGCCGATTGCTACTGCTTCTTCGGCTTGTGAATTATATCCTGCTTGATAGCCAATTGCAACTGATCCTCCGAGTTGGGTAAGTTCACCTGCACGGTATCCAATTGCTATTGCAGCCGAACCTTGTGTTGTTTCACCTGCTTGATTACCAATTGCAATTGCATTTGAAACTTGGTTCTCTTCACCTGCTTGATATCCAATTGCAATTGCATTTGCACCTTGATTGTTTTGACCTGCTTCGTCGCCAATTGCCACGGCATCTTCACCTTGGTTTGTTTGGCCGGCCTGTTCGCCAATGGCTATTGCATCACTGCCTTGGTTTGTTTCACCTGCACTTGAACCAAGTGCAATTTTTGATTCACTTGTTCTTAAACTTGTTGTATCTACTGCACCAACAATCTTACCTTCAACACCGTCAACTAGTAATCCTGAGTCGTCTGCAAACACTGATCCTGTAATATCAATCTTCGAATCAACTGCAATAGTAATCTTATCGTTGGGTGAATCAAGTGTAATACCAATACCGTAACCAGGTTCAAACGTTAAAATATCAGCAGTACTATCTGCTGCTAAACTTGTTTGTCCATCAACAGCAATCTGTTGGAATGTTGGAACTGCCGGAGCACCGTTTGAAACAGTCACAACACCTGTTGCAGGATCTGTTGAAACTGTAATACCAAAACCTTGTTGTACTTCTAACACACCTGTGTTAGTAAACTGCACAGCACCTGTTGTTGAACTAACAGTAACACCTTCGCCTGGTGTTCTTCCTGTTGCTCTGCCAGGAATGTTAGTTGTGTTTTGTGCAGATGTAACACCTGTGTTAGTGAATGTTACATTGCCTGTCGCTGAACTAACTGTAATACCTGTACTTGCAATTGCTTGTGTTACACCATCGTTAATAAATGTAATACTGTCTGCATCACTTCCTGCTACTAGTTGTACACCAGTACCACCGTAAAATGATAAAGTATCATTTGTATGATCAGCTTCAACAATGTCGCCATCATCTAAGTTGATGTATCTGAAATATCTTTTTTCTGGATCAATAATTAAGTCACCGTTAATAGTTGAACCAAATGGTAAATCAACTTTACCGCTTTCGCCTTTAACATGTGCTGTACCTAAATACAATCCGTTGTCTTCATTACCTGCTGTCGCTAGTGTTTCAGCAACGTGTACTTCTTTCCATTTATGTGTAGCATCACCTAAAACTTTTTGTGCATCGTCTGCTGGCTTAACAGAAGTTGTAAGTGCTTCTAAGTTAAGTGTACTAAATTCATTTAGTCCTTGTGTTTTACCACCTGATGCATATGCAGTAAAGCCTGTGCCATTAACTGCTGAACTAATTCCTGCATCTGTGTAAAGAGCAAAAGTGTTACTGGTTAGTACATCCGCATAATAAGTATTACCATTTAGTTGTGTCATACCTACTACATCTGTAATAGTTACACGTTGTCCGTCAGTAAGTCCGTGTGCTGTTGAAGTTGTAACTACAACAGGACTTGCTTGGGTCGTATTAGTAATTGTTTTTTGTTCGCCACCTGCAAGTGTTGCACCGATAGTTACAAAGTTTGCATTGACTTCATCTAATGCACTTTTAAACTTATCCCATAAAAGTGGTGGATTACCTGGCGTTATGTTTGTATTATATGCCATTAGTTTCTCCCTACCGCTACTTCAATTGTGCCTATATGATCACTATCATATGCTTCAATTGCTTTACCAATAATTGTACCTGCTCGTACATCGCTATTAGCTACTGTACCAACACCATGTATGCCTGCACACACAATTAAATCACCTTTTTCAATCTTGCCAACTACTTTACAAGGTACTCTACCTTGCAGTGCAACAAGATTTTTAAATCCAGGACAACCTGCGTACATAACATATGCTGCTCTATCTGAAACAACACCTGCTACTTTTGGATCTCCTGTTTTATTAGAAGTTGTAACTTCCTTGTCACCACCAAATACTAACACTGTTCCGACTTCGTATTCCTTGTCACCTTCGTAGTATTCTGCAAGGTCAGCTGCATAAGTTGCTTCAAACCTTGATTCACTTGGAGTTGTTCCTGTTAATGTCCAACGTCCTGTTACTGTACCTGCTGTAGTATTACCACCAGTTGTTAATGCTGTTGTAACAATTTGTGATGCTTCGACAGGTGCTAGTGATACACCGTTCTGTGTTCTAAACTTATGATAGTCGTTATCATATAAGTTTCTCTTATCTGTTGCAAGTGAACCGTTCTGTAAATATATACCACCACTACCACTTGAACCTGTATACAATCTTACGTAACTTGCAGATCCTGATGTACCATAACCTACTGATGTGTTACCGTTAATATTAAATGAGCTTGTAGCGTTCCAAATTCTTGCACTGGCATCTGCGTTACTATCTCTTTGAACAAGTTGACTTGCAGTTGCGTTAGCGGTTGCTTCGATAATACCGTAATCAACATCAGCTGTATTACTTGAACTACTGGTTCTTCTTAAGAAACCAGTTGTACTAAATTGTGTTTTCTTAACAGAGCCACCTTGATCAACAACAGTTGTCATTAATATATCTGCAGGAGCACTAGCACTTAGTAAGTTATTACCTAATACACTCTTACCAGTAACGTTTTCTAGTTTTGCTTTTGTAATTGTGCCATCAGTAAGTGTTACCCAACCGTTTGTAACAGTAAAGAATGTATTATCAAATGCTGCAATACCTTTGTCAGCTTGTGTAATACCGGTATCATTTGCACGTACTTGAGCATCTGACATGTTCAACTTGCTTTGTTCTATTGCAGCACTAGCATTAACATCAGCGTTATCAATTACGCCTGGTTGAATCTGTGCGTCAATTGTATTTGCAGTTGAATCAATACCTAAAGCAATATCACCTACAACAGATGCATTAATAGCATCGTTGTTATTACCTGTGAATACAAGTATATCATTTGCTTCAAGATTGCTTAGTGTAAATTCTTGTAAGTTACCAAATGTTAAGTTTCTTAAGTTAACTACGTCTTGTGGCTGTGTTGGATCACCAACATTGATCAGTTTAAATCCACCTTGATCAATTGGGCCTTTCATAGCCAGTGAACCGTCCAGCGCCATAAAGCCACCACTGATTGGTGGAATTAAGTTTGCTGATGTTACTGGAGCACCACCGTGTGTGGTACCAAGACGTCTTTCAATGTAAAGTCTGGTTGCGTTTTCTGTTGGTACTGTATCAACAGCGTTATCAGTCATACCAGAGTCTGTACTAAATTCTGAAACAGGAACACCACGTTTAAATCCAATACCGTCCAAGTTACTCAATGCAATAGCTGCTGAGAACGTAACCTGTCCTGTACCTTGGTCAACTCTAAAGAACGGTCCAACGTTGAAGTTACCAAATTGGTCTGTGGTTACATAGAACACACGTCCAACGTTTCGTTCATCTGTTTCTGTATCAGGGTTGAACGCATTAACTGATGGTCCATAAATCTCTGTTGGGTAGTTGGTATCAGCATATGATCCTGTACCAATCTCAAGTAAGTCATGAGATGTAACACGAGTCAATGAAATTCTAATTGTTAGTTTACCATTAGCACCATCTGTTCCTCTTGCTACAGCAGATTTAACTGTATATGATGCTTCATACTGTGTAAGACTATCTACTAATGGCCTATCAAGAGTAATCCTTGCCCAAGGATTACCAACTACGGTTTCATCTTCAAACAAGTCAATTACATAAACTTCACCGTTGAAGTTAAATGTACTTCCTTGTACCCTTGATCTTTCCTGAGGAGCAACAGCAACAATAGCAAATGAACTATCGCCTACAGCACCTGTTGGTGTATAGTACGAATGTGTTCCACTTTGAACACCTGTTGTATCAACTTGTACTGCGCCTGACAGTGTTGGATATGCTACACTTATTGTAAATGTGTTTGCATCAAGAACTGTGTGTACAAAGTAATGTGTACTTGTGTTAATTCCTGTTGGTAATGAACCAGTTGTTGTGAAAACAATTGGATCACCTTGTGTAAAGTTATGCGTTGTTTTTGTAATAACAGCCGGAGATGCAACAGATATTGTACAAGTTTCTGTTGTACCTGCTTTTGCTTCGCCTGGCTTGTACAGTGTTAAGTCAATATAGTTGTAGTTCTCTCTAAGCGTTGTAACAGTTAAGCCTTCAATAATAGCTGAATGTGTACCTGTACCTGTATCTGTTGTAGTTACAGGTGTCGAACCATTAATAGCACTTGAAAGTTCAAAGTTTGTTGCGGTTAAGTTTTCTTCTCTAACCCAATAAGTTTCACCTGATGTAATTCCTGCTGGTAATGTACCTGTTGAAGTAAAGCTCAATCTATAGTTGAATAATTGTTTATGTGGTACAACACATTTAATAGTTGGTGTACCGGTCGTTAGTACTAGTGCCGCGCCTCCAGCACTTGTACTTAAAACTACTTGATCGTATTTTGGAACACTAATAACATGATAAGTTGTACTTGCAGTTATTCCATTTGCAGTTGATCTTGGAACAATAGTATCGCCAATAATTAATCCGTGATTCTGACTAAACGTAGCAACATTAGTAGTTGCTGTTGTTGCAGTAATAGTTGCAAGGAATGTACCTACACCTGGTGCTGCTGCTGTAAATTCTACTTCATAGTTACCTCTTGAATCAGCTGATGACTCAAACTGTAGAACACGATAAACATCTGTGTATTCTTGTAGTATCAAACCAGTTGATGGTCTTGTAGCAACGTCAACAAGTTCACCTGTTAACATAACCTGCGAGTTAGAACGCAACGACATTTTAGCATTGTCTGGAATAACAGCAAACAATCCATCGAAGTTACCAGTTGAGTCACTTGTTAAATTAAGTTTAGCAACACCAGCTGGCAAGTCATTAGTTGAAACTGATGTTACAGGATATCTATAAATTACATTACCATGATCAACTTCAAGTTCTGAGTTGTTAAGTGGCGTGTAGTCGTATCCGTCAACATAAAGGAACAGTCCACCTTGTGTGTTTGCAAATCCTGCACTTGGGAAATAACTGTAAACTGTTTGTGCAAGGTCATTGTATAATGAAGTTGGTGTTGGAACCTCAAGTGGATCCGAACCATCTGCAACCAATGCATAGATACCATGTGCAGAAGAACCACCAACGGATCTAATCTGCGCACCGTTAAGTGACATGTACGATGCATAACAGTAATATGTAAACATCGAAACTGCTTCTGTTAAACCACCGTTGGTTGCAAGTAGGCCGTAACCCATATCAGCAACCTGTGTAAAGTCATTTGATAGCATTGATCTGTTACCAGGCATCAATACTTCATAAATTCTTTCTATTGAGTGTGTTCCGCTACCAGCACTTGTTGTTGCAACTGATAAACCACCTAGTGAAGTACTAACTTGGAATGTGTTAGTTGTTAAATTAACACCTGAAACAAAGTAATCTGTACCAACAACTAATCCAGTTGGCAATGCACCTGTTGTTGTAAATCTAACAACAGCACCTTCTTGTAATTTGTGTGCTGATGAAGTAATAACAGCAGGGTTAGCATTTGTAATTGTAGCAGTAACAGGTCCAGCAGTTCTAGTAAATGGTGTAGTTTCATCTAAGATAAATGATGCTGAAGAACCGTTCTTGTTAAAGACAAAATCTCTAACGTAGTTTACTCTGAATACTGTATCATCAACAATAAACGAACAAGGAAGTTGTGGTGTTCTGTCTAGTCCTGTTACTTCAATTCTTGTAGGTGATGTAGATGAAGCGTGTCTAAATTGTAAGTTACCAGCAAAGCCGTCAACAAACATACCACCTGCAAACGTTTGTGCGTTTTTGGATTTTGAGAATGATGCTGATTCTTGACAGTATGGTGACTTAGCAAGGATTTGACCTTCTGGGTCAAGTACCATCATAAAGCCGCCATGCCCTTGACCTGTAACAGCTCTAATAATGTTAGCGTCATTCATTAAGAATACGTCTAACTTGTCGTTCTCTTCTGGATAGTTAACACTACCTGATCCGTCAATTACATCTTCAATAGCATCAAATAGTTCAGCAACAACTGCTTGTGTTCCTGTTTCTGCTGTAAATGATGTATCAATAATCTGTAGTGCTGTAGTTACTGTTCCTGGAAGTGCTAAGTTTTGTACAACATAATCAATTGCTAACTGCGCTCTTTCAAGTCCTGCAATTGTTTGTGAAAGTTGTGTAGTAATTGCTTTCCGACCACTTGCAGTCTGATAATATTTTAAACCTGCGGAAATAGTTCTATTATATCCGCCGTACTTCAGGTCGAATATCATAGCATCAATAATTAATCCTACATCACGTTTACATTGTGTTTTGATATATGTATATGTGTTTGTAAATGGTGCAATGTTTCCAGCAATTTGCGTATCGATCCAATCAACAACTTCGTTTTGAATGAATGATTTATTAAGTTTGAGAAGTGCTGCTGACTTTCTGTAAGCACCTTTATTATCAATTTTAGGGTAAACTGGTTGTGTTGAGTCTGATAGATAATGATGACCATACAATTGCGTAGCAGTTGTCAACCCATCGATATTTGTATCTCTTCTAAATTTCTGGAATGCCCAAGGAGAACTAGAAGTTCCCGGTTTTGGCTTAATAAGAACACGTCTAAACTCATCACCAATGATTGCAACGTTCTGCGGTACTTTAAGTGGATAGTTTTCTTGATAAATTCCACTTTCAACAAGGACTGCAATTTGAACTTGGTTAGTAATATCACCATATGAAATAGGTTCATCAATTAAAAATGTTCCATACTTAATATCTACATCAAATATCTCGTTACCGTTACTATCTAATGATCCGTCGTGTGCAAGAATCTGCGCAAGTGCGCCTGATGTTTCGCCACGTAAGTGTAAACCTTCTCTAATATCTCTTGTTCTAAATGCTACCGGAGTATCTGTTAATACATCACCTGTGTAGTCTGTACGATATCCATCTGTTTTTAATAAGAATCTTGGCAAGTCAACTTGAACAGTTCCAACTGTTGTAAATCCACTACCTGCATCTGCAATATCAATACCAGTAATAACACCACCGGATATAACTGCTGTACCAAAAGAACCTGTTGCTCCTGTTCCTACAACACGTACAGATACTAAACTGTAACTGTTACCACCACTGCTAATATCAACACCGTTTACTTTATATGTTACATCAAATGTAGCACCTATACCAAATGTTGAATCAGAAGTTGTAACAACGCCGCTTGTTCCAGGTAAAACTGTGTAATCACCTTGTGCTACAAGTTTAAATGTTGTAATAGCACCTGGTGTTGTTGCTGTTGATAATACTTCAATAGTTGCATTTGAACCTGTACCACCTTGCAGTGTAATAATATCGCCTGCTTGATAGTTTGCACCTGATGCATTCATAGTAATAGTATCAACACTCATTCTTGCACTACCAACAAATCCTGCACCTGATGAAGGTGACGTATCAATTTGTGCAAGTGTTACAGTGCCTGAGCCGTTATTAAATGTAAGTTGTTTCTTATAAGGACCAATATCGTCTAATGATTCTAATACTATTTCTTCAGCACGTTTTAATGCTGCTTCAATTGTTTTATAAGCATAAGCAAGAGCTCTACCTTGTAGTTCTTCACTTACACCTACTCTTTCGTCTTGACCTGATGTAGCAACATATAGATTTACCTTACTACCAAATGATGCATTATCAACATATTGTTTAGTTGCAGCAATCAAGCCGTCATATAACTCGTCATCTGAAGGTTCTGGGCTTCTGCTTAAAATTAATGGACCAGTCATTGTACCAAATGCTACGTTTGGATTACCTGTTGACGGATCAATAGCATCAACACCTGCTCTTGAAATCTTTGTATCTACATATTCTTTGTTTGCTGCTTCATCATCTGAAACAGGAGTATTCATATCTTTAATACGGTATGTGTTACCACCTGATGCAACAGATAAGTTACCACCTAGCTGTGGGCTAGGGTCACCTGAGATTTCACTAAACTCAGTCGCAACAATAATTTGGTTTGAATTTGAAGTATCATCTACTGTGATACCTAAACCTGCTGTAATCTGCTTAAATTGTAATCCGTCTGTTGTTGGATTAACTGCTAGTACAGCACCTTCTTGACCTAAAAACGTAGTGGGTGTATCGTCAAGTGCAATAAAAGTAAGTTTTTCGCCAAGTCCTAGCGAGCTATATAGTTCTTTAAAATTATCATTCGTCTTACGAAACGAATCTCTAATACTATCGCCGGTACCGTCGTTACCTATTGCGCCTATATCTACAATCTTACGTGCCATCTACTAAGTCTCCAAGTATCTTATTCCTAATGTATTTAGCCAATAATTTTACAAGCCTAATGTAAAATAGTAAATACATGCATGTTCATTAAAACTGAAAAAGTACATACTCACTATAAACGGCAGAGTAAACTTGGCAAAAAACACGAATATCTTCGTGAAAAAACTGTTGTTCACCTACAGTGTGATAACTGTGATACTGTATTTACCAGGGATCTAAAAAAGATGAACTCAAGCCGGTTGAACAACAACTACTTCCATGTGTGTACTAACTGTGATGCTAAACGTTTTGCTCAACGCAAAGGTGTAGAACAGAAACAAGTATGGGATTTGCCTGCAAACACAGACTTACCTTTATCTAAATTCTAGTAGATCTACTAGTAAGTTCTTTTTTTACTTTTACTATAGTTTTAGGCTTTGCATTACTGCTACCTATATAGTCTACTAGCTCTTGTGTAGAGGTACACTTCATGTAAAAGTGTTGAGTTTCAGTTTTACCTGTGGATTTATTTCTAATTTTTTGTGATGGTTTAAATTTTACTGGCATTATTCTGGACCGTTATTGTGTTTTCTTTTTAATTTTTTATTATCCCAATTCTCTATTGCTTCTTTGATTGATTCTTCTGCTAGGATTGAACAATGTAGTTTCAATGCAGGAAGTTCTAAAGCATCTGCTATATCTTTGTCTTTGATTTGTTGTGCTTGTTCAGTAGTTATACCTGTTAGCATTTCGACAAACATGTGCGAACTTGCAATAGCACTACCACAACCATATGTTTTGAATTTTACATCTTCAATAACATCGGTGTCAGGATTAATTTTTAGATCTAACTTCATTACATCACCACATGCAGGTGCGCCAGTCATTCCAGTAGCAACGTTTGGATCTTTAGGATCAAACCTACCAACTCCATTTGCCTCAGGATCATGAAGTACATTTTTAAATCTGTCTACTACTTTATTACTGTATGCCATAATAATTATTTACCTCGTTAGTGAGCGTTCCATTTAACCTTACTAAAGTCAACACCGTCCAAATACATATCCCACAGAGGAGATAGTATTCTAAGTTTGCCAATTACATTAAGCATTGTCTCTGCAACACTATCTACTTCTTCTACAGTAGTTGTTCTGCCAAAACTAAATCTAATGCTACTGTGTGCTAACTCGTCGTCTCTGCCTATAGCTCTAAGCACATAACTAGGCTCTAAACTAGCACTTGTACATGCACTACCACTGCTTACAGCAACGTTCTCTAATGCCATAATCAAAGACTCGCCTTCAACAAAATTAAAACTAATATTAAGTATGTTTGGTACTTTGTGATCTAGTGAACCATTTATGTATGATTCTTCAATAGTAGTAAGTTTGCTTAACAGTCTATCATGTAGCATTTTAATATGCTGTTTGTTCTTTTCCATTTCAAGTCTTGCATACTTGAATGCTTCGCCCATACCTACTATTTGATGTGTAGGTAATGTGCCTGAACGCATACCTCTTTCGTGTCCGCCACCGTGTATTTGAGCTCTCAGTCTTACTCTTGGTTTCTTTCTAACATATAAGGCTCCAATACCTTTTGGACCATATGTTTTGTGTGCGGATAAACTCATTAAATGTACAGGAAGTTCTTGTAAGTTAAACTCTATTTTTCCTGTTGCCTGTGCAGCATCAACATGAAACATTATTTTGTTTTCAAAACAATACTTACCAATGCCTTCTATGTCATTGACAGTACCCATTTCATTATTAATATACATAATGCTAACAAGTATAGTATCGTCTCTAACAGCGTCTATAACCATGTCTGCTGTAACTATGCCATCTTCGTTAGGGTCTAAGTATGTAACTTCAAATCCGTCACGTTCTAATTCTCTACATGGATCTAGTACTGCTTTATGTTCTATCTTGCTTGTTATAATGTGTTTGCCTTTGCTTTGATAAAAATCTGCAATACCTTTAATTGCTAAATTATCTGCTTCGGTAGCGCCACTTGTAAATACTATTTCTTTAGGATCTGCACCAATTAATTCAGCTACATTTTTTCTAGCCTCATCAACAGCATCGTCTGCTTTCCATCCAAAACTATGACTTCTACTTGCTGGATTACCAAATTCACCTTCATCAGTCATGTACTTGACCATGGTTTCGACTACACGTTTATCACATGGAGTTGTAGAAGCATAATCCATATAGATTCTGTTACCCGATGACTCTGCATGGGTATCGATGGTCGCTGTGACATCTCTGTGTTGCTTATGATCCATTAATGTATATGATTTTTTAGTTTATTGTACAACAATTTAGTAATATTGTCAACCAACTGTATTTATACAACACAAAAAGACTATATGTAATGATTGGTTTTTATTTTTTATGCCGGGCCTAAGTGTATAAATACAGTATGACCATAAAGTTATACAGAAAAATAGTCATTGAAGCAGATACAGCTCGTGAAAATCTAGTGCAAGAAAAGTTGCCCTATGAGAAGAATGAGCTTGAAGTAATGAGCAGCGACACACTTGATTATCACTACGGCAAACTTGCATCAGCGTATGTTAAAAGATACAATGATAAGGATGGCGATGATGATTTTAATTATGGCGGTGCAAAATTACATAATTTGTTCTTCCCACAGTTACAACCTGTTTCTGCAGGTAATAAACCTACAGGCATATCGCAGGAACTTATTGATAGCAACTTTGGTTCTTTTGAAAGTTTCAAAGAAGAATTTTCAAAAGTAGCTATGGGCATTCAAGGTTCCGGTTGGTTGTACTTAGATACAAAAGGACGAATCAAAACAATTAAAAATCACGGTTATAAACGTGGAATGAAAATTGCTTTGTTAGTTGACTGGTGGGAACATGCATGGGCACTAGATTATCAAGCAGATAAATCAAAGTACCTTGCTAATATTTGGAAGATTATAAATTGGTCAGTAATCAATGACCGCATACAAGGAGAATAATATGAATCCTATTAATTGGGTAAAAGATAGACTAGAAGAAAGAACATCCTGGGACGGTGCAGTCCTTATTGGAGTTGGTGTAGTTGTTCTAATCGCAGGACCATTTGCGAAATTAGCAGCATATGCAGCAATCGGATATGGTATTTGGACACTATGGAAAAAACAGGACTAGTTAAATTAACTCAATCAGCGGTCGATCACATGACCAAGCTGATAGACGAACAAGGTAAACCCATCGTCAGACTTCAAGTCAAGGGCGGTGGGTGTGCCGGTTTTCAGTATGAATGGTCCATGACTGAAGCCTTAGAAGAAAAAGATGAAGTAGTTGACTTACCAAACGGTCAATTTGCTATTGATCAATTTAGTGTAATGTATGTTGCAGGTACTGAAGTTGATTTTATTAAAGAAGTGTTTGGATCCCAACTTATAATTAGAAATCCTAATGCAACGTCAAGCTGCGGCTGTGGCGAGAGTTTTGCGGCTTAGGTCATAATCTAACAAAGCCTTACTAGCAAGATTTTTTGCCTTGCTTTCGCACATAATATCTGCCGAGTCACGGAAGGACAAAGCCCAGTCATTAACTGTATTGTTAGGATAGTAATCACTATGGGCTCTAAGTTTTTGCTTTTTGTGGCCTGCCTCTAGTAACTGTTCCATGTTAGGCATTGTGTCGTGTGCAAAGTCTTGCGGTAACCATTCGTCTCGACTGTATGAATAATGTATCACAGGTCGTACACCACGCCACGAATCTATCATGCGTAGATATCTATCGTCGGTGGGCAGTATATATTCGCCTGTGCGGACCCAGTGATGGTGTATGTCCAATACCAATGCACATGTGTCGACAAGTTCGAGGGAGGCTTCGATGCCCCACGACATTTCGTCGTTCTCGATTGTGATGCAGTTTCTCGCTTCTGGAGAAAGTCTTTTGTTAACTGCGTGTATGATACCGGCTGGACCTTGTCTACCTGATATATGGACATTGCACTTGAAGTCTTGGAAGGTCTTGCCGTATCCCATCCAGCGTATGACATCGGTGTGATATTCAAATTCTTCTATGCTCCTCTCTACAATTTCGGGGTTGTCGCTCGCAAGTACAGTAAATTGGCCTGGGTGCATCGATAGTCGGACATCGAGGGCTCTTGCCCTTTCGCCGATCGGTGCAAAGTGTTTCTCACAGTATTCGCGGACGTCTGGCTTACGCCAATAATAGCCCCAAGTAGGCTCAGTATAAACAGGAAGTACATCGCTACCCAGTCGTACCATTCGCAACTCATCTGTCAAACTCCCTACGTACTCTATCAAATTAGCATAGCTCTGTATGTTGTGGACCATGATATCCCACAAGCGTTGTTCTGCATCTTCACGTGTTTGCCTGTTGAGCCATTGTACTGTTGTACTGCGAGTATTTAGTGGTCGTTGGATCTCTTCTAGCAGTTTCTTCTTCTGCGTCTGATCGTGCCACATGTATTTGCAGGCAAAGCCTATTCTCTTATTCATGCTTATAGTATACTATCTTGTGAGGTTGATGTCAATCGTGAATCGCTTAATATTCTAAATGTTTCTTTCCAATCATTAACATGATAAATTTTTGAACGTTTAAAGTTTTGTCTTAGTGCTTCGGCAATAGGAAAGTCATTACCTGCAGGATCACAACGATCGCCAAAAAACAAAATACTATCGTCTTTATCAAAGTCTACAAGTATCTGACTTTTATCTGAACCTATAGGTGCAATGTCTAACCCTGTTTCTCCACCCACTGTTGCTCTTAAGTTCTGAAATTCTTTGTTAAACAAGTCAGCAATAAGATTTCTTTCTTTATGTTTAGTATCATACTTTGCATACAACTTACGTTCTCCTATTGTAGCATTACGACCTACAACGCTAAAGTTTATCATACCTGGGCGTTCTTCAATATGTAGTCCTGTACGTAATGGAAACTCACTTTCCTCTAATTTGTCTAATAGGAATGTTTTAGCGTTATGTGGAAGTTTCCAATCGCTTCGTCTTACGTTTTCATTTGACTTGTATACGTCTGAACCGCTACAATTATAAGCACGTCTAGCCAAGCCGTAGATAACATTACCTACCTGTTCCACAGTTTTCTTTTTATCGCTACCTGTAACGAGATAAACTTTGTTTTCTGTGCAGAAGTCAAAAAAGAACTTTGAAAATTCTTCGTCCATCTTCTGACGACTTGGCGTCAATGTACCGTCTACATCAAATATAAACTTCATACTGATTATTCCTCTACCGGAATATCAGTGTATAGTCTTTCGTACTGGTCCCAAAACATGTATTCGTCATACACTTGAGAACCGTATAATATTGCAAACTCTAGCAAAACTATTATAACAAGTACTTTTATTATTGTATTAAGCATAATGTCCTTTCTAAATTTTAGCATTAGGATTTTTCTTTCTAAAACGATCAAACAGTTGTTTGATACGCTTCACCTTTGCAACAACATTATCTGTTTTTGCAAACTTGTGATGATTTGCATATGTAAATGCATCTTCAATATCTTTTTCAAGTTGACCAGCTTCATCTATGATAATTTCATGATCATGTAGCATACTTCTACTAATAGGCACAAACTGTGCAAGTGGTGTTCCAGCTTTAACTAGAGTTTCTCCTTCTAGTACATGCCAAAATAATTGTATTGGAATGGCATGCATATACATAGGATCAACTATACCATACGCAGCCGTAAATCTTGTTTCATTGTTGTAGGTTACAGGCATTTGCATTAGTAACATATCGTCACTTGCTTTTACACGCCAAGGTGTTTCAACTTTGACTGCTGAATTTAAGTAAGGTTTGTTTGTGTTATCAGTATCATGAGGAATAAGTGGCTCAGTTTGCCAAGGTGCATGCCAGTTAATGTAATATTCCCAACCTTGTATATTATAATTTCCTGTGCTTGGTTTTACAAACTGAAAAGGAACTTCCCAAGCAACACCGCCATCTACTCCGGGACCTGTTTTAATTACAAAATCTGCAGGAGCTCTCATGATATACCCTGACTTCATAAGTGGCTTGATACCAGGACAGTTTTTAGAAAGTTGATTGCCGCTCTCAGGCCTAACTCTACGTGTTCCAACATCATTGAATCCACGGTCTGCTTTACC
>Ga0181398_1000004_pt1 | contig 93622 bp, 136 predicted proteins | sample 21SPOviralmetaG_FD_130127 | JGI IMG/M metagenome (GOLD analysis project Ga0181398, IMG submission 130127) | Marine viral communities from the oligotrophic San Pedro Time Series (SPOT) site, San Pedro Channel, CA, USA - 21 SPOT_SRF_2011-04-29 | ecosystem: Environmental > Aquatic > Marine >...
AAACACACTATGGTCGCGGCCCATAATACACCTACTACAACAATGATCATCTGAGCCACACCGGCCCAATTAATATTACTCATAATACTCTCCTATTATCTATATAATATACACTAAACATCAGGGTTTGTCAACCGAAATGTCTTGAAATCTATTCTTTTTTGTGTATTGATCAGGAACAGGAACTCCCATACATTCATACATATAGCGATAAACTAGATGCTTATTCGTACTGCGTAGAACTATATACTGATCCTTATATAGTGTATACTGATTACGATTCTCTGTTATATAGTATGATTCTTCCATAACACTATTTACACAGACCACACCGTAAAAGGGCGGTTATACACGGTAGAAGTGGTGATGCTATGCGAATCGCATATAGTGCCGTATGAACTGTATGACACTATGCAGAACCATTATGACTGAAAAACCATACATTTTGACCACCCTTTTCTTTTTTTCGACGCCTTTGCCAACCATGCTTTTAGAAAAATATTAGCCATATTTAAGCATAGACCAAACCTTAGAGGGGAATACCTATTCCCCGAATAACCCTGCTCTGCAGGTGCTATATGCTCTATATAGTGCTATTAGTGTATGGGAGTGTTGTATGTGTGTCGGCCGGCTACCTTGTGGGAACAGTAAACACACTATCTCTATAGTTTGCACACAGTTGTTTCCAGTTTGATAACTCATCACAATGTATGGTTTTTAACAATTGATGATATTCATTAGTGTTACACATCAGCAATTTACCTATATCAATAGTTGTTACTGCACATACTCCATCGTACTTACTGTAGCTATTACGTTCTGGATCACTGCTAGTACAGGCTATTCTAGTATAATCTAGGTTTAGTACACTACGTTCTACAGTTGTATTGAATGCTACAGTATTCCTTTTAACGAACTGTTGTTTGAGTTCTTCATTCACGTATGGAACTATTAGACTTATGGTATTACTAGCACTGATCAGTTCTATGTCACGGTCTATAGCATAATAATTATGAATGGGAAACAGTTTATACACCACATTTGATTTATCATTCCACTGGTTATTCTTCACAGTTGTTTGCCAATCAGCTTCATCATAGTACCACATTAGATCATCATATGTAGCCCAGTCTAGTTGTGTAGGATTAAATTGTATGTCGTAGTTCTGAAAGCCTTTATGCTGATTGATGAACCAGGTTAGCCATGTTCCACCAGTTCCTGCATTGTAGCTTACTGAGTATACCTTCATATAGTTATTTATATGTTATATACCCTGTTTTAAAGCTTCAAGAAAAAATTTGCGAGCCGTGCTTCGCAGATATAGTGAGAGGGTTGATAAACCCGCAATCTGAGTGTTGAAAACCCTAAACACTACTGTTAATAACAAAGTGCTCCTTTGGTCACTATCAACAGTAGGACATATAGGTTCGAGGTAACTTCTCTGCACTACATACGGTTGTAAGCTGACACGTATTGTTACGAACTATTAGTATATTACCCTAATAATAGCTAATTAGGTTTTCCTGGCCTGCTATATAATCCAGGTGCTATAAAATATCTAGGATCGGTGGTTGCTTACTTACGAATAAGGTACGAGCTTTGCTAAGACTCTTTATTACCGCCTAGTTAGCTAATATATAAGGGGTTTGGTTATTTGTCAACCTATATTAATCCCTATTATAAACCAGGGTATAAAGTTTGATCTTGGTAATCTTTTCGTGTATAATACACAGTATTACAATAAGAAAAGGAACTAAACAATGGAACTAAACACACTAAAACAAAACTATATGATCAGAGTTAGACCCACTACAAGCACAGGTAGTAACAAAATGTTTGATGTACACTATATAAAAGCTATTAGCAAACAAGACGCACAATCACAATTAGAATCCTCAGATTATGATGGGGAGATTATAGATGTATTGGAACCTGGATCAGATGTTTATGGACTTACAAAACATGATATACGAGCTTTCTTTAGACTAAAAGAGATCAAAAAAAGTCAATAAAATCACTAGAAAAAGGTTGACAAGCAAGAAGTCTTACTGTATAGTAGTAGCATAGTTAGAAACATATAAGGAATCACAATATAATGTATGATGTATTCACAAGTCAAACCGGAACTATATTCGGAAAGCAATTCCCTTCAGTAGAACTAGCAGAAAAGTATGCTCTTACACTAGGAATTGAAGCACAGATCTTTAAGGTTGGAGATCCATTTACAGTTGTTAAAAATGTATTCCCTATTCGCTTTGAGGACGTAGATCAATCAGTATTAGATGCTGAAGATCTGTTGGATCGGTATCCCAATAGCATAGAACAGTTGGATATATTGAAGAAAGATTATCTAGGAATAGAGGTTGACAAGTAAGAAGTCTTACTGTATACTGTAAGTATATTAAATAAAAGGAGCGATTATGCAAAAGCAATACACGGTAGAAGAAATCCAAACAATACTAACACAGGCTAAAATCTCAGCCCAGAATGCTAGTCAGAAGTATTTAGACGAGCGACTAGGTGGTGAAGATAACTTTCCTTGTGGATTTGCTTGGGTTAACATCTATGGAATCAAAGGCAATACCAAAATGGGTCGTGCAATGAAGGCCGCAGGTATTGAGAAAGATTAAAGTGGTAGCTATAAGATTTGGAATCCAGGTAATTTAAACGTGCAAAACGTTGAAGTTAAAAGTGCAGGTGCAGAAGCTTGTGCTGAAGTATTCAAACAATATGGGTTCACTGCTTATGCAGGAGATCGTTTAGACTAAACTTTAGGGTGTAGGTTTCTTTGAGTAGGCTCACTACACATTCTTTTACAAATACTAGGGCAGTTGGAGTCATTTGATTCTAACTGCTTTTTTAATAGTTGCCAGGTAGGACTGGCTTTTATATTATCTAATCCTTGATCAAATAGATTTAGATCTTCTACATTTAGATTGTTATCGTTTACCCATAATAGGAATTCATTCCAGTCTCTGGCATTGTTTACAAAACAACAGGGTTTTAGATATCCATCTGGACCAACAAATACACTATTGCCTTTGAGAAGAAGACATCTAGGAAATAGTTTTTTATTTTCCATAACGATGCTCTTTCCATTTAGCTAATTCTTCAGGGAATAGGTATTGTTCTATATTATGGGTTGTTTCTGGATAGGGTTGCCAACGTGTACTCTTACGAGCTTCAAAACTATTAAATCCCCATTCCTTTGCTAGTTCTTTAGCCTTGTCTGTTTGATGTTGATTGAAAGGGAATTCAATCCACTTCCACAATGTATATGGTCTACGTTCTTCTGGCATAGCCAATATGGTTTGCATTGCATAGGTTATATGTTTCCAATTACTACGAATACGATATGTACTATTTGTATCTCGTAATCCATCTACACTAAAAGTCCAGGTAGTATAACTTAAATCTAATTCAGCTATCTTATTCCATAATTCTGGTTTGGTATTACTAGCATTTGTTTCTATGAATACTGTTTTACCTTTACTATTATAATAGTCTAGTATCTCTACAATATCTGGATGATATATGGGATCTCCATAACAACCCACAAACAGATACTCTTTGAAATCTGTATTGTCAGCAATCCATTTTACTTTTTCTAGTGGCATATTTCCTGTATGCCATTCCTTTTTCAAATGTTTTTGATAGTTACGTGGACAAGCAGGACAACCCAATGTACAAATTGTGGTTAGTTCAAGTTCTATAGTATTTGTGTACATTACAACCTTTTCCAGATTTTATCAAACGTCTCACAACCTAATTTAACACCTGGATGTTTGTCGTCAAGCCAATCATCTGTTGTTGAGTTATAGGCCAATGTTAAGTAATCTAATTCTGTAGTTATAACACCAGCATCTTTAAGCATTGTCTTTGTTCGGTTCCATTCTTTAGGTTTGCACACTCCTGGCCAGCCTCTGAATACATATACCTTAGCACCAAGTTTTGATAGCATACAAAGAACTTGAATTAAACACTCAGTATCTGCTTCTCCAGATAAGTGCTCCAATGGAAATACTTTACTACCACATATAATAAATTCATTTTTGTCTGTTATATTGTTTTGAAAAGTATTAACTTCATTACTATTATCTTCTTTGGTTAGGTATTGGTTAACATTACATGGTCTCTGATAGCCAGTTAATTGTACTACAATAGTTGTATCTTTGATTTCGTTTACTAGAAAATGATTAAGAAGTCTATACAACATTAACCCATGAGTACCACCTGATTGTTGTATTCTGGTTACTTTTTTCCAATTACCAAGTTCGTAATCCTTGTCTGGAGTTGAATCGTGTGTTGTTGGTATGTATCCATCAAAGTATGGCATCCAAGATCTACCAAGACTACACCCACATAATACTAGTTTTTTCATTGATTTTTCCTACTGTACTATTTAGTTGCATAATTTGTTAAAGTATGTTATAATAAATACAATTATAATTAAAAGAGAAAAGGCTTTTCGAATGAATACCATATGGGGAATTAATGTTGGCACCCATGATAGTAGTATCAGTGTTTTTAACAAAAATAATAGTGAATTAGATCTAGTGTTTGCCGCACATGGTGAACGTAGCTCTAGGATTAAAAACGACAAACTATTAAGTCATGATATATTCCAACAAGCGATAGCACACAATGGAGCTAGGCTTCCTAATGAAGTTGTGTATTACGAAAGAGACCTCAACAAAAGAACCAGACAGCTTTGGGCAAGACAATGGAAAACAGCTCTGCGGAAACCATCAGTGAGCAGTTACCTACCAGGGTATGTCAAGGAATCTATACTCTATCCTTGGGTAGGGTCTAGAGAAACCAGTACAGAGCATCACAAAAGTCATGCCGCGGCTGGATATTATACTAGCCCATACACTGATGCCGCAGTAATAGTTGTTGACAGCATTGGTGAATGGGATACCTTCACCGTTTGGCATGGCGTAGGAACCAAACTTAAAAAAGTTTACAGTCAAAGCTATCCCCACAGTTTAGGCTTGTGGTACTCAGCTATGACACAACGAGTAGGACTAAAGCCAAACGAAGAAGAGTATATTTTAATGGGCTGGGCCGCATTAGGAGATCCTAAAAGATTACACAAAGAAATATATGATGATTTCTTTTATCCACTAAAAGATGGATCATTAAAAGTCAAGTTCAAACACAATCTACACAGAGGTTGTCGTTGGTGGAGACCTGAATTAAACAAAATAAAAGACTATGCAGATATTTCAGCAGGTACACAAATTGTTTATGAATATGTATTCAATCATATAGTAAAAGAAACTCGCAAACTTGTTAACAGTAAGAATTTAGTTGTAATGGGAGGTTGTGCATTAAATTGTGTAGCCAACAGTATTGCACACGAAGCCTATGATGGAAACGTTTGGATAATGCCAAACCCAGGTGATGCTGGTAGCAGTTTGGGAGCAGTACTTGCAAAATACAAAACATTCATTGAATGGAAAGGTCCTTATTTAGGTTTTAACATTAGAGGAGACTATCCGGTTAAAGAATTGCTACAAGAACTAAAAACAAATAGATTAGTTGGAGTAGCAAATGGACAAGCAGAGTTTGGACCAAGAGCATTGGGTAACAGAAGTTTGTTAGCAGATCCACGTGGAGCAGATGTAAAAGACTTGGTTAATACAGTTAAGAAGCGAGAAGCATTTAGACCATTTGCACCAGTTATAATGGAAGAGTTTGCACACGAATACTTTGATGGACCAGTTGGACCTTATATGCAATACACAAGTAAATGCAGATATCCCAAAGAGTTTCCTGCTATTGCTCATATAGATAATACAAGCAGAGTACAAACAGTTAACAAACAACAACACCCAGGCCTATATGAACTACTACAGAAATGGTATAAAGATACAGGTTGTCCTATGTTACTTAATACTAGTTTGAATATAAAAGGTGAGCCAATGGTAGACACAGAACAAGATGCAGAACGTTGGCAGGAAAAATATAAAGTAAAAGTCTTTACAAAATCAAAATAATGTGTATAATAAAGTAAATGAAGAGTATAAAAAAATATAAAACAACAGTCAAAGACGTTCTAGCAGACAATCCACAAGGCGGATATGTGTATAGAATAATGTATAATGACAATGTTCCATTCTATATTGGAATGACACTCAAAGGTGTTAAAGCCAGATTCAAAACCCATATGGCAAAGTTTTATGGACACAAAAAGTATCCTGGCAGACCTAATTGTCAAGAAATAGTATGTGAACACGCAGATCTTACATTTAAGTGTACAGGCAGACAAACTCACGGTTATAGAACCATAAGAGAGGTATTTGATAGCAATAAGATTAAATACGATATGTATAATGCTGAAGTAATACTAGAAAAGTTCAGCAATGAAGCATTGAACGATTATGGTACTGACTTGGGTAAACTTACAAACAAGTTTTACTTTGAACAGTTTGAAACAAACTTAATCGAAAAACTACTACCACTTGCAAACGATGAAACTATTCATTTAGCAAAACAACGAGTAAAGGAATTATAATATGGAATTTTTATTATGGCACGGGTTAGCAATAACTTCTGTGATAGCAATCAGCTTTGGTTTAGGATTTATAACAGGTAAACAATATGTTAATAACAATAAACGAATTCATAGAGGCAAATAAAGGATCATTTTTAAGGACGTTGGTCTTTACACTTGGTCATTTTATTATTGCGGCTACAATACTTAAGATACTTGATCCAGGTATTGAAATGTGGGTTGCAGTAACAGATGCTATTGTTGAACCATTAGTTAATGCAGTATGGTTTTATATACTAGATAGACTATGGATAGATAAACAATTAAAGAGAAGAAGATGATATTAGAACTAGCAATAGCAGGAATGATGTCTTGTTATTTAAAAAAAGATATAATTGTTAGAGACGAGTTACTTTGTTTTTACCAATGTATGGACACAACAAAAGAGTTTGCTAGAACTTTAAAACAATACAGTTGTCCAACAACACTACACGTAGACAGACAAGCACTACCATTTAGCGAACGAGATCGCAAAGGCAACAGGTGGACAAAAGAACAAATAGAAAAATATATAAAATGAGCAATAAGAAAGACTACACAAAACCAGAACCGGCAGAGTTACAAAGAAAACTTGATGAGGCAATGAAAAAGTTTTTGGCAAAGGGTGGCAAGATAGAAAAACTTGAACCAATGAAGCCAACTAAAGACCAAGTAAAAAGTTGGAAGATATAATGGCAACATTCATAGACATTCTAATAGGATTGTTCTTGGTATGCTTTGGTGGAATAGGGTATCACCTTATATACACTTGGTATAAAGAAAAAGAATGGGCAAAAAACAATCCAGATGAATACAAAATGCAATACCCTATTGAAGACAAACCAAAAGCACCTAGAAAGAGTATGATGGAATGAAAATATTAATATGTGGATTACCTGGCTCTGGTAAAACAACATTAGCAGAAAGAATTGCACCAGCATTGAATGCGGTCCATCTTAATGCAGATAAAGTTAGAGAAGAAGCCAACGATTGGGACTTTAGTCCAGAAGGCAGAACTAGACAAGCCAACAGAATGAAAACTATGGCAGATGAAGCCGTAGCAAAGAATAGAGTTGTAGTTGCAGACTTTATATGTCCAACGCAACAAACAAGAGATGATTTTAATGCAGATTATACAATTTGGATGAACACAATAAATGAAGGCAGGTATGAAGATACTAATAAAATGTTTCAACCTGTAAAAGAAGCAAACTTTGTATGTGAATATAAAGATGCAACAACACTAGGATATTTAATATTACAAGAATTAAGAGATAAAATACAAGAGGAGAAGAATGAACACAGAAGTAGTGAGTAATCTAATGGGACCAAATGGTGAATCTATAGATAGACTATACGGTTCTCCAGCAAGTGGAGGTCATATGAGATTAATCAATAAAGACTTTACCGAGTATAAAGGTAATATCCATAAACGAGCATTATCAAAAAAAGGACTTGACGGATCTAGATTTAGAAGTTATTGTTATGTAACAGATGATGAAAGATGGTTTGATAGAAGTGGAATGCCAATCAATAAACCAAACGATTTACTAAAAGAGAGTAGCAGTGAGCCTAAGACAGAACTATAAAAACATCTTAATTAACTTAGAAAATAATTGCGATATAGCAAGTAGACAATGGGTAGAGACACAAGACCCAGGATACTTGAGAGCATATGAACACTACAAAAATGAAATGATAAGAATAAAAGAAATGATTATAGAGAGTGAAAGACAAGGAGAATTAGATGTTTGATCAATTTAAACCTACAACACAAATGTTAGGCAGATGGCAACCTTGGCATCCTGGACACACAGAATTATTTAAGAAAGCTCTTGCTGAAACAGGGCAAGTATGTATTCAGATTAGAACTGTACCACAAGACACAGATGCGTCAGGTGGACGTACTATGAAACAAGATGATAATCCTTTTATTGTTACCGATGTTGAAGAAAATATCAAGAAAGAACTAGCAAAAGAAGGCTTTACATATAACGAGGAATATGTTATAATGATTGTTCCTAACATAGTTGATATAAGCTATGGAAGGGGAGTAGGGTATACATTTACCCAGCATGATCTAGGAGAAGATATCCATAAGATTAGTGCTACAGGCATTCGCGAAGGAATGCGAAAGAACGGAGAACTATAAAATATGACTACTTTAATTATAGGAATATTAATAGGATGGTTAATTCCAAGACCAATTTACGTTGGAAAAATCGAGTCTACTATTTGGGCTCCAATTAAGGCTAAACTACCTGAAAGTATTACAAAACATTTTGGGTAAGGAAAGGAAACTATGAACACACATGAACAGATAATGGCACACTATGAAACTTATCTAAGTGAGCAAGAAGCATTTGAAACTAAAGGCGTAAAAGCGGCCGCATCTAGAGCAAGAAAAGCATTAGGTGAAATGGGCAAGTTATCAAAAGCTAGACGTAAAGAAATTCAAGATAAGAAGAATGAAATGACGTCTAAAAAAGCAGTAATGTAACAACAGTAACCAAGGAGGGTTATGACAAGTGTAGATGATTACGATAATGACAAGTCGTTTGAAAACGAACAAAGCACAGTAACAATACCCTTAAAAGAGTATGACAAGTTAAGAGAAAAACAAAAGTATATTACTGACAAAGATATGATTTCAGTAGTAGATAAGATAGAAGAACTTGTCAGAGCATTAAGAAAACATATAGTCAGATCGGAGTTTGATTAATATGGGTAGAAAGATTAATATAAAGATCTCCGACGGCAAAGAGTTTAACGAAGAGAAAGAAGGATTAGGTTTAAAGAAGATATTTAAATCAGTTTGTCATTCAGCTCCAAAAGGAACAAAAGAGTTAAGAGTGGAGTATACAAATCGTAAAGGAACTGCCGTAGACAGATGGGTTAAGATACCTAAAGAAAAATAATGAGAACTGTTTTATTAATTGTTACTTGTTTGATGCTAACTGGTTGTTTTGGGCCACCTATAATGTATGTAGGAGGACTAACAGTAACCGCAGTTGATATAGCATCTATTCCAGCTAAGAATAAGATAAGAAAAGAAATCATTAAAAACGAAAACGAGAAGAAGGCACTAATAACTAATGAACAGTAAGATCATAAAACAATTACAAGTCATGTTCACCGCAAGTCCTCAGCTGATGCGAGACACTGACTTATTGAGAAAGGCTATTAATGGAACATTTGGTGTTGATATTAATATTAGCTCTTTTGATAATGTAGAAAACCTTACAAAAATAATTGATCATGAAGTACTTAAGAACTATTTTAGTAAGGTGTGGCAACCACAAACAAAGAGGTACAAGTATAGTGGGTTATCAATAATTGATGAAGTAAACAACCTACAGCCCAAGAAAGTATTAGACTTGGGCTGTGGTTACAATGAATTTAAAGGCAAAGTCAACAACCTTATTGGAATTGATCCTTATAATGATAAGGCAGATGTGCAATCTGGAATATTAGAGTACAATGCACAGACCAATTTTGATGTTGTAATATGTTTAGGTAGTATAAACTTTGGTACCGTAGATAAGATTTATTCTGAATTAGAACACACAGTAAACCTAACAAAGCAAGGTGGGTTACTATATTTTAGAGCAAATCCAGGAACACAACACGAAGCACCTGAAGCAAAATGGATTGAGTTTTTCGAGTGGACAACCGAATTCATTATCAATAGTGCAGAACGATTAGGTTGTGAACTAGTTACGTTGAACCAGGATATGGGCGAAAGAGGCTCACGATACTATTTTGTATTAAAGAAACTATAAGAAATTCATCATTATGTAGGTATTAAATCCTACAGATGATAAATAAATGTAACAGTAAAGAGCTTTACTGTTCCTTCCAACGTCAATATACAATACCCAAGCGAGTGCAAGGGAGCAAGTATCTCATAAGTTACAATAGGTTTTTATGAGTTTTGTTTAAAGCAAATTGACACTTTCAAAAAAACAATACGGAGAATAAAGATGAAAAAACTATTAGTCAGTGCATTAATTGCATTCGGTTTAATGGCAGGATCAGCTCAGGCTGATTATACCTTAATTGTTCCTCAGGAGCCTGGTAAAGGTACTTCTGTATGGGGCGAAATTATTGCTAAGAACTTAGAAAAGTTCTTACCAGATGGAGAGAAAGTTGTTATTAGACACATTCCAGGTGCTAGAGATATTCCTGGATATAACAAGTTCCATAACTCACTAAGATTTGATGACAAAACAATCATGGTTGCACATGGTGGTAACGGTGTATCGTTTCTATTAGATAAAGTTGATTACAATTATTTTGAATATGACTTAATTGGTTCAATGAATAATGATATCGTTCTTGGTAAACAAAACGGTAAAGATGAAAAAACAGGCACGTGGATTATTGCTGGTGGATCAGGCTATGAGCCAGATGGCGCCGCTCTTGCTATGCTTGTTTGTGGACCACAACCAAACGGTTCAATTGATGCATATCTAGAATGTTGGAGAGATCGTGTTAATTGGATTAACGGTGTTGCAGGCGGAGAAAAACGTCTAGGCTTTATGAACGGTGAATTTGATGTAACAAGAGAATCACCAGCGGCATGGAATCGTTTTTACACAGACGTTGAACAAGAACTATGGTTCACACATGGTATTTTGGACTTAGAAAACAAAGTACAAATGAATGATCCAAACTTCCCAGGTTCTCAAATGGAAGATGTATATGAGAAGTTATGGGGCGAAAGACCATCAGGTGAGTTATATGAAGCATACCGACTTACTCGTAACTGGCGTGATGTTGTTCAGAAATCATTATGGGTAAACAAAGGTAATCCAAATACACAAATCCTACGTGACGCATTGCACGAAATGATTAATGATCCAGTAGCAAGTGCAGAAATTTATGCTAAAACTGGAACGTATCCTTGGATTGAAGGTAAAGATGGACAAAAAATGCTTGACATTATGAAGTCATTGATTACAGAAGACGCATTGAAAAATGCAGTTAGATGGAATCAAGAAGCATATGGTTTCCCATCAATCTACAAACCAGAGCTACTAGAACAATAGGAGAGTAGCTATGGAATTCATGTGGATGGAATATGTAATGTGGGCTATGGCCGGCACCGCGTATGGAATGCTAATTGGTATTATCCCTATCGCAGGTGTTACCACAGCACTAATTACTGTCTTCAGCATGGGTGCATATTTTATGGCCGACCCCTACTTGGGGTTGGTCTTTCTGACTGCAATCGTGGCAAGTTGTGCTAGTGCCGATAGTTATACAAGTATTCTTACTGGTATACCTGGTGCAAGTACGACTGCGGCCTGTGTTATTGATGGTTACCCTATGGCAAAGAAAGGTCAAGCGGCAAGAGCAATGGGAATTGCTATAACTGATTCTACATTTAATGGAGTTATATTTGCGGCATTGACTTTCTTTTTACTTCCTTATTATGGAAAAGTCATAGTATTATTTGGACGTCCAGAGTTTCTGGGCTTCATGACAATGGCCCTAGCCTGTGTAGGCTTTGTGGCAAGTAAAAATGTTTTCTTAAGTATCTGTGCTATTATCTTTGGATTATGTGTAGGTATGGTAGGAGAAGATGTTGTAAGTAATCCTAGGCTAACGTTTGGTTGGGAATATTTACAAAACGGAATAGGTATGGTAGTTTTACTATCAGGACTATTTGGAGTTCCAGAACTATTAGATGGATTTAAGAAACAATTGAAATCAGCGGCACCGCCACTTGAGGGAGACTATTGGTCTGGACTGAAGCAAGGCTTTGGTGATTGCAGAAGACATTGGAAAGATATGTGTAGAGGCGGACTAATTGGATTCGTAACTGGCTTATTGCCAGGCGTAGGAGGAGCAGTAGGCGACTTCTTAGCATACGGTGCCACAAAAGCCGCACACAAAGAAAAAGATCAAGAAGTTCCATTTGGTGAAGGTAATCCTGTAGGGTTACTAGGCTGTGAAGGAGCCAACAATGCACAGAAAGTATCTAGTATGATACCTGCTTGTTTGTTTGGTATACCTGCGGCACCATTTGCGGCCATGGTTATGGCAATTTGTATGTACTTTGGTATGGAGATTGGTAGACCAAGTCTATTAGATGATATCAACTTTACAAACAGTTTGGCATTTGGTTATATTTTTGGAACAATTGGCGTAGCAGTATTGAGTATATTTTTATACAAATATATACTTAAAATCTTAGAAGTTCCTTTCTGGATTTATGCAACATTTATTTTGATAGTCATAACGTGGGCTAATATGCAATACACAGGTGGATGGGAAGACTTTGTTCTACTCGTTATCTTAAGTGCTATTGGTGTAGTATGTAAACACTTTAATATTAGTAGACCAGCAATTCTAGTTGCATACGTTGTAGCATTTAAAATTGATGAATATTTTTGGGGAACACTACAGTTGTACGGTTATAAATTCTGGAAACCAGGATTTAGTTCAATGTCAGACTTTAGATGGTTTGATTTATTCAACATTTATAATCACCCTATCTTTATATTTTGCATACTAGTTGCACTAGGCATATTTATAAACAGTCTAGTAAGAAAAGACAAAGGAATTGATTACGTATAATGCGACATCAAACTAACTGGAATAAAAAACTATCTGATCCCAAGAATGCAAAAAGTTCTTGGGATTGGACTGTTCAACATAGTGAATATCATTTTGATGATTCAGTAGTAGAACAAGAAGGTGATTGGTTTAAAGTATTAGGTAGATTTAAAGGTAATTGGCAACAAGACACAGATGCTATTATAAAAGCCGCCAGTCCAATAACATGGGCAACAAGAAAATACTACAAAGAAAATTACGACCCAAGTCCAATGTTAGAACAAGAAGAACGTGACATAGCAAACGTAGGAGTTGATCCTAGTAAACTTATGCTCACAAATATGTTGGAAGATTTAGACAAGTATCCAACACTAAAAAAGATGTGTGATTATTTTGAAGTAACAGGTAATTACAAATATAGAATTCATGTCCAATTAACAGGACAAATGTTTAACACACATATAGATAAACTATGGCACTTATCTGAGCATGACCCAGAGCAGATATGTAGAATGAGTATTATGCTAGAAGATTGGAAGCCAGGACAGTTTTATCAATATGGAAATCATACTTACACAGGTTGGAAAGCAGGAGAAGCTCATATATTTGATTGGGCTAACGTTCCTCATTCAACGGCTAACGCAAGTATGTACGCAAGACCATTGTTACAAGTAACAGGATTAAAAACAAAAAAGACACGTGAACTAATCAACAATGGATCAAGCGATATAGTATGGGAAATCTAATATGTTTAAAAGACATTGTTTGTTTCAACCTCTACAAAATTGTATAGTAGGTCGTAGCTATTCACCAGAGTTTTATAACTTTATTGAACACTCTGGCACAAGAAGCAGATGGCAACGTATAGCAGAAGAAACAGAAGAAGACTATCAACATCTAATTAATCTATTACAACAGTTTGGTGTAGAAACAATTAGACCTGTTGTAGAAGAAAAAGCAGAGTTTGTAGAAAGAAAAACAAGCAATGCATGGTTTAAGCAGTTTGGATTTCAAAACGGCGAAACAGATTATCCTGTATATAATTGTGTAGTACCTCCACCAATGGAACCACGTGATTGGTTTATGATGATGGGTGAACAATTTATTCATTGGTTGAAACCTGATCAAATATCACAGTATCAAAATATATTAGAATTTATACATAACCAAGGCAACCTAGTTTCACATAGCAATACAGTATTGAATGCTGAAGGTTGGATTACTAAGATAGGTACAAGAATTACATATAGTTTAGGAGGAGCCCAATGGTTCCCACAACCAAGAACTGAGTTTGATAAGTTTGTTAGAGAGTTTGCAAGTGAATACGATAATAAGTTTTATGATGTACAAGGATTTGCAGACGGAGTTTATAGACCACTTAAACCTGGTGTGTTATTAAGTTTATATGAAGCACCACGTTATGCTAGTACGTTTCCTAATTGGGAAGTAATTAGTGTTCTTAACGATAGCTGGACTAAAATGGATAAGTGGTTAGAATATAAACAAAGTCGTAGTTATAAAATGTGGAATAAAGATGCTGACCGAGTAAGAAAAGAACTTGCGTATGAATGGTTAGACAACGGCTGGCAAGAGTATTGCAGTAAAAATGTATTTGATGCAAACATATTAAGCATAGATGAATCAAATGTTATTGTGTTTAATTATCGTAAAGATGTATTTGATAGATTAAAAGCAAACAATATAACACCACATATTAGTCACTTCCGTCATAGATATTTTTGGGGTGGTGGCATACATTGTATAACTAGCGATATAAATCGTAAAGGTAATTTGGAGAATTATTTTGGACACTAAATTAAGAAGTGTAGTAAAAACTATTAGTTGGAGACTGACAGGAACATTATGTACGTTCTTAATTAGTTGGGCCATACTAGGAGACATTGCGACTAGTAGTGCAATAGCTCTTATTCAGCTCACATTTAATACCATTGTATTCTACTTCCACGAACGTCTATGGAATCTGATCAAATGGGGCAAAGACAAATCAAACTAAATTTCTTTCTATTTGATAATCAATCGCATAATCTAACTTAGGCAATACATTTATATTTAATACGTATCTATCTCGATTACCATCTTTATTTTTAGCATTATGAGGCTTACCAGCATCTAAGAAATATATTTTATTTGATCTCTTTACAGTATAATCTTTATCTAACACAGTCCAGGTATAATCAATATCTGGAGTTAAACATATATGAAGCCTAATTCCTTTGTACCAAGGATAATCCATATGTAGTCTTTGACCTAAGTTACATCCAGCTTCCAATTTAATTAATCGTAATTGTGTTACTGTACCTCTAAATTTAGATACGAGTTCATCTAGATATGGAAACCAAGCATCTGTTTTTTCTGTAAAGTTAGTGTCAAAATCAGTTTTCCAATCGTGATTAACACTATTACTAGATAGTCCATCTTGTAGTGGATTTTCTGCATTCGGAAAACTTTTAAAACATAACCCATAGTAACCAGGCCATGTATCTGTACCCCACGTACTTGGATGTCCTTTATTAATTCCTTTTGGATAAGGAAACATTCCATAATTATCTATAGATTGTTTTATACCAATGTCTAGCTCTTTTAAATTAACATTATAGTGTTTATTTAGAGCCACAACATTGTGTGAGCTTAATGCATAATTGCTATAATAGTCTTTCCATTTTTGAACATCGTATTTTTTCATACTAAATTGTATTTCTTCAGTTTATGAATTAGCAATGTTCTACCAATTCCTAAATGGTCAGCAGTTTTAGTCCTATTACCTTCATGTAATGATAGAGCATTGATTATTCTTTCTTTTTCTAAGTTCTCTACTTCAGTAGCAAGTGGAATATTAATTATATTAGCACCCCAATCTAGCTGATCCATAGCCTCAAATAGTGCATCTTGTTCTAACTGATTATCTTTCAGCGATTGATGTCTAAACATTTAAATCTCCTTGGTCTAAATCATTAAAACTAATGTAAATATTTTTACACCTTTTAATAAATATGTATATAGTTAATTATATCCTTTAGGATATTAGTATGTTATTATAGGAGTCAACAATACTATGACAGTATTTATAAGAAGTTTTTTAGTAGTTGTAATCGTTACATTATTTTCTGGTCAAGTATTAGCTGATCCTATCGTAACTGAATCAACAAGTAATGTCACTACAAAAGGGACAACAGAAACGACAGTAAAAAGCCCACCACCAAGTGCAATATCACCAAGTATCAATAGCAGTAATTCAGACCTATGTACAGTAGGTGTATCTGGTGCAGTACAAACCCAGATACTAGGTATTAGTGGAGGATCAACAGTTAGAGATTTAAACTGTGAGAGACTCAAGTTATCTAAAACAATTTATGATATGGGTATGAAGGTCGCCGCAGTAAGTATTATGTGTCAGGACGAAAGAGTATTCAAAGCCATGGAGATGGCAGGTACCCCTTGTCCATTTAGAGGTAAGATAGGTGAAGAAGCTCAAGCAGAATGGGACGCTGAAGAGAATAAAGAACTTTTACCTAGTGCCATAGAACAGGAAACACGTAAAAATGATAAACTTGAAGGCGCGGCTATGGGTGTTGGTGCTAGTTTGTTGTTGCTTCTGTTACTCTAACAGTTTAGCAGACACAACGAATACTTCACCGGTTACAGAGGACCTAAGCACAGGTACTATAACAAATCCACAATACGGATGTCCGTCAGGAACAACCGCGGCCCAAATCAATAGTTCAAATTGGGGCAGACAAACAATTCGCTTTGGCGAATGTGTTAACACCTTTGCTATATCAAGAGCAATCAATCAAGCATTATCACAATCAGGAATATCAGTAGACAAAGCACACTACAGTTGGCGTTATGTTCACTGTTTTAATACACCATTGTTCAGTTGTAATCAAAACATAAGCAACAGAGTTAATACAGCCACAGGTGAGATTACTGATGATACTTATTGGGACGAACTACAGGTTACAGTAGAAATTACAGATGCCAATGGAACAGTTGTTAAATCAGAAACTTGGAATATGGATAAATGGTATCAATGGAATGCGGCCAATAGTTATAGTGGTAACGAAGAAACTTCAGGTAGTGTACGTTGGCAAATAGTAGAAGGTAACATAGACTTTTATAATCACGTAGATAAAATAGGAACAATATATACACCAAATCAATTAGGCGATGTACGTTTTAGAATAGTAGGTAACGATGGTGGTAATTGGGATGGATACTATGGACCAGTTGTTAACCAAGTGAAGACTTGGTTTACTTACAGAAACAATCCTTGTACAGATACAGCCTTATATGATCCAAGTTGTCCAGGTTATGCTACAGCTCTTGCACAATATGAATACAATCAAAATTGTGCCGCCAATGCGTTATACGATCCAGGTTGTCCAGGTTATTCTACTGCATACTATAATCAACAATGTACTGCCAATGCATTATACGACAGCGGATGTCCAGGATATGCTGACGCATATTACACTCAACAATGTCAATTAGATCCATTATATGATAGTGGATGTACAGGCTATGCTGAAGCATATTACACTCAACAATGTACTGCTGATCCATTATATGATAGTGGATGTACAGGCTATGCTGAAGCATACTACACTCAACAATGTACTGCTAATCCATTATATGATAGTGGATGTACAGGCTATGCCGCGGCATACCTAGCACAACAATGTTCTTTAGATGCAACATATGATAGTAGTTGTACAGGATATTTTGATGCAAAATGTGATAAAGATTCTTTATTTGATGTTGGGTGTCCGGGTTACCAACAAGCATATTTTGATCAACAATGTTTACTTAATCCACAATATGATCAATTATGTAATGGTTATATAGCACCCGTTGTTTCAGACCCTACACAAATTGATGATGGTACAGGAACAGGTGATGCCGTTGTTGATGATGTTATCAATACTGATACTACACCAGGAATTATACTAATACCAGTAATACCAGAACCAGAACCCGAAGTGCCTGAAATAATTGTAGTAGATAATACACAAGATACTACAACAGTTCCAGCACCATTAACAGATTTAGATGTAGAGATACCTAACGTAAGTATTGAGAATATTGAACGAGAAGTTGAACAAGAAATTGAAAGAGAATTAGAAATAGTAGTTGAAGTTGAACCAGAAACAAGTGAGCCAGAGGTTGTTGAAGATTCTTCAACAGAAGAGACTACAGAAGAATCAACTACAGAAGAAAGCACAGAAGAATCAACTGAAGAATCAACTGAAGAAAGCACAGAAGAAAGTACGGAAGAAGAGTCAACTGAAGAAGAAAGTACTGAGGAAGAAAGTACTGAAGAAGAATCAACTGAGGAAGAATCAACTGAGGAAGAGACTACAGAGGAAGAAAGTACTGAAGAAGAATCTACTGAAGAAGCAGAAGAAAAAGAAGAATCTAAAGAAGAAACTGTAGTAGCTAAGAAAGAAACTAAAAAGAAAACATTAACTAAAAAACAAAAAGCAGATGCTAAGAAAAAGAAAATGAAAGAAATAATTAAAAATAAACTAAAAGCACTAGCAGTTGAAATGGGTAAAGCACAATCATTAAAAGACCAAGCGGCACTACAACAATTAATTGCGGCACTAATAAATTATGTGCCAGGGTTTAATGAATACGGTAAATATAATATACCAGGCATAAACTTTTATCAACCAGAATCTATATACCAAGATAAAAAAGTTCCAGAGAATCAACGTGGGTTGTTAAACGGACTTGCGAGTGAATTACTACATAAGAAAATGGTTGATATGCAATATGAGGGTATGGAATAATGAATTGTTTAGTGTTAGGTTTGGCTTTGTCTATGCATTTAGGATTAGTAAATGACTATAATCAAGTACATCCTTATGCTATGTGTGAAACAGATAATACTATTACCGGCGCATACTATAATAGTTTAGATAGAACAAGTTTAGTAGGAGCATATAAGTTAAATATAAGTGAAGATTTAGTATTAGATCTTGGAGTTGTTACTGGATATGATTATGATGTTGTACCAATGACAAGATTAAGATATAAAAACTTTTTTGTAATGCCAGCATTAGAAAATAATAGAGCTGGAGTTGTACTTGGATTACAATTTAATTTTAAAGAAAGAACAAACAAATGATTTACCCAAAGTGCGAAAATGGAGGAAAACTTTATGTTACGTCAAGTAGTCAAGTAAGACCTTGTTGTTGGATTGGTGAGTACGGAAAGATAAATCAAGATAAAAAATGGAATTTAAATTACAATAGTATAGAAGATATCCTAGAAGTACAATTAAAAGAATTCGTAAAGAACGTAAAAGAAAATACTAAAAATTGGGCACAGAAGGCTTGTTATGAACAATGTAATAAACCATTTACATCAGTTGACAATCCAATAGAAAACTGGGTAAAGGTTAAAAAATGAATACAGGAATGTCACTACATTTAGAAATGAGTAAAAGGTGTCTACTTGAATGCCCTAAATGCCCAAGAACTATTCGTAGAGGCACGTATACTATTGACGATTTAAATATTAACCATGCAAAAGAACTAGTACTTAAAACAAGACCAAGTGATGTTGTTATGTCTGGTAACTTGGGTGATCCTATATATCATCCAAACTTAATTGAATTTGTAAGATGGTTAAACTTAACCAATTACCCGTTTGCAATTCATACTAATGGATCAGGAAAGAAAGTATCTTGGTGGGAAAAGTTTTATGATTCATACAAAGAATACAATAAAAAACCAAATGGAAATAAATATAACAAAATTTGGTTCGGAATTGATGGACTAGAAGATACAGCTCACAAATATAGAGTTGGCATTAATTGGCAACAGTCATTTGATGCAATGTGTTTAGGTGTTAAAAAAGGTAAACAAGTTAATTGGCAATGGATCCCATTTAGTTTTAACGAACACCAGATAGATGAAGCTAGGAAACTAGCAAAAGACAATGGAATTAATCTTGTACTTAGATTAAGTGGAAGATGGACTTCTAAAGATGATCCATTAAGACCTTCCGCAAAATGGCTTCCCGAAGAAGTACATGACGGAAATAATAAGGAGATATAACATGGCTGAAATAGAATACAAAGGTCTAAAGGTAGGCGGAAGTAAACTATTATTAATAATTCCTTTACTAGGTATGATAAGTGGAGCTCTATGGGGAGGTTTTGAATTTTACAAAGACTACTCAAATATGAAAGATAAGATCGAACAGTATGTAGCACCAGACCTAAGTGGAATTAAAGCAGAACTAGCAGTAGTCAACACTAAACTTGACGAAGCACTAGATTATTCTAAAGATATTAAGAATGGTTTACGTGATGATATTGTTAGACTAGAACGTATTGTTGATCAAGTTGAAGATGATGTAAACAAAACTGAAGAAGATGTTCGTGTAGCTATCGATCTAGCTGACCAACGTTTTGAAAACAAACGTGATCAACTGTTAACTGATTACGAACAAAAAGCTGATAGTTTACGTACTAGTACTGATTTAAAACTTAAAGAACTTGAATCTAGACTTAATAAAAGATTACAAAGAGCATTAGATAATCCACTAGCTCAATAATTATTTAGGTTTAACTTTTGATTTAGGACATATTCTGTTACAGATAGTTATATTTTCAAAGTTATTCATAATCTTTTTAAACGCAACACCTGAGATAATTTCATCTCGGGTGTTTTCGTATATACTCAGTGACTTAACATCTTCATCTGTAATTCCTGCTTCTTTAAAGTTATTCTTTTGATCAACACGCATAAAACAACAAGGCAAATACAATCCTTCACTTGATATAAAGTTAGTATAATTTTCCATATTCATACATTGTGGAAAAACACTCTTAGTTTCAATAGCTTCTTTCTTAAATCTAATTGGCTGTTGAGCAAATTTGTTTAGTTGCCTTGCTTTAAGTTCTAATTCTTTTACCCCTGGCTTATTTTCTATATCAATAACTTTAGTAGTTTTGTCTTTTATTCTAAGATTATGTGCCTCAGGGTCTTTGTTTTCTATAATTTCTTTTATTTTAAATTGACTTGTTCTTGGTGTAATAGCAATTTTTAATCTAGTAATATGTTTTTGATATTGAAACTTTCCGTAATATGCGAGAGCTTCTTTTTCTTTCATATAAACATATTCTTCTAGTTTAGTTAAGTTCTTATCAAATTCTTCTTTATTAGCTAACATTTCTGGAGGAGCTCTATGAGTATGTACTACAACAAATTGAAAGAAGCCTAACTCTCTGGCAGTATCGTATGCAAGTTTCATATCTTCAAAACTTTGATTATATTTAAAAACAATGTATTTCCATCTAAGTCTAGCTCCATAACTTACTAAAGTTTCTACACCTATTTTGATACTAGGCCAGTCTGCATTCACTCTATATTTTGTAAAGTTTTCTGGAGTTCCATCTATACTAAAAACAATAAAATCTTGTTTGTTTACTAGCTTACCAATTGCCTCCCAATCTTCTTTTTTACGATAACTTCCGTTAGTGTCAAATATAAATCTACCGTTTGGTAGGCTTTTTATAGCTTTTATTACCTTAATTAATTGTGGATGATATAACGCATCTCCATACGCACCTGCTAATCTAAAGTCGTAAGCATTAGTGGAATGAAGAAACTCAATTAAATCATCTTCTTTTATATTACCATTGTCCCATTCTTTTCTACGATGTTGTTGGTATGTTCTAGGACAATTAGGACACTTAATGGTACACTTAGAAGTGAGTTCTAATTCTATTTTATTTGAGACCGGAAATTGATGTTGCATAAATATATTTATGTTAAGTATAACTTGACAAATCCAACACTACTGTATATAATAGAGTATAAATGAGCAGATTATTAATTATAACAGGACCTCAAGGTTCAGGTAACCATGTTTTCAGTAAATGTTTAGCAGTACATGAAGATGTATATGGCTGGAAAAGTCTACTGAACACGTATTGGGAAGGACATCACCATGAACCATTTGCTGATATGTGGCAAGATCCTGAACTGTTAAGAGAGTTTGATTGGACACAAAGTGAACATTTTGTTACTAGTGTTAGCTGTCCTTATTTTAAAGATCAGAAACCTCATTCTCCTGCTTATAAAGAATTTATTAAAATAGCAGAAGAGTATGTTGATGTAGTAGATGTTGGTATTATTGGTAGAGATCAAACTATACTAGAGTATCAACAAAACAGAATTAGAAAAGCTCATACAACACCAATAGCAAAAGAAAACTTTAAATGGTTGTTAGAAAAACAAAGATGTACATTTTTAAGTCAAGAACTATTGTATTTGTATAAGAGCAGTTACTTAGAACAAGTGGGTAGAGATTTAGATTGGCCTATTGCTTATTGGGATCCAGAAATAGATGAGATCCTAAAAGAAGATGCGAACAAAAAGTATATCAAACCAGCCGACGAACATTGGTTAGACTCTGAAGTATACAGAGCAGTTCGCGAAAGTTAGAGAGAATTATATGTTAGATGTTTTTATGTTAACCTTTGGAGAGCCAGAGGCAGATGATAATTTTGAAATATTAAAACAAAAAGCACCACACGCAAAACGCATAGATGGTATTGAAGGATTACTGAACGCACACAAAGCCTGTGCAGAAGAATCTAAAACAAGTTACTTCTATGTATGTGATGCTGATGCAGTTATACAAGAAAACTTTCAGTTTAAGTTTGAACCAAGCGACAGAAGAGAAGCATATCCTGGAGTTCCAGAAACTGAATGTGTATTTACATACAGAAGTCATAATCCTATTAATGATTTGATATATGGATATGGTGGACTTAAACTGTTTCCTAAAAAGAATTTATTAGCAGTAGAAGAATTTAAAGTTGATATGACTACAAGTATAGGAGCAAAGTTTGTTCCTAAATTTGAGATAAGCAATGTTACAGCATTCAATACTGATCCATTTAATACATGGCGTAGTGCATTCCGTGAATGTACAAAACTGTCAAGTAATATTATTGACCACAATAAACAAGTTGATGACGCATACAGGCTTGAGGTGTGGTGTACACGTGGAGACAATAGAAGGTATGGCGAATATGCTTTACTAGGCGCTCAGCAAGGTAAAGACTTTGGAGAGCATTATAAAAATAATACAGAAGCATTAAGAAAAATTAATGACTGGAAATGGTTAAAGGAGAAATTTAATGAAGTTATCTGAGTTTAAAGAACAGTATCACTGGATGAATGGATTAAGTGAATACTTTGAGTTCAATGGTACAGGTAGTAGATGGGAGAACGTTCATAAAGCTCTCTATCATGATAATTGGTATAGAAAACGTGATGTTATGATTGACCTAGCTAATATGCCTAATTCAAATCCTGCACACGTAAAGGCTTGGATGAATGTATTACTACACGAACAATTAGATGACGTAGAAATTAAACCACAGTTAGTTGCAACACTATTTAGAAAATATATGTTTGAAGATCCTTTCTTAGTAAACATATGTAAGTTTATTAACTATTGGGCAGATGGCGATAAGGCCGCAGAGATGCCAGATATGAATGACTTCTTAAGTAGAGGACAAGTAAAAAGTAAACTATGGCTAGTAAGTGAACTAGCAAAAGTAGTTGATGGTCCTATAGGTAACGTAGTATTCTATGGAGGCTGGTATAACTTTATCGCTCATATGTTATTCTCACAATTTGATGTTTCTAAAATATGGAGTTTAGACTTAGATCAAAATGTAATTGAACCAAGTAAAAGATTATATCCTAATGAAGTTAAAGAAGAAAAGTTTACTCCTATAACAACAGATGTAAACAAGATTAGATGGACTAATAAGAATATGTTAACTTATAGTGCTGATTTAGAAGCAAAGCATAAAGAAGCAGGCAAGTTACTTCCACAAGATATATATGATAATAGTTTTATTGATAGAGGTAAAGTACATCTAGTAATTAATACAAGTTGTGAACATATGGATAATACTTGGTATGAAAATTTACCAGCAGGTACATTTGTATTGTTGCATCAAAATGATTATTTCAGCAATGAGCAACACGTTAATTGTTGCAAAGATATAGAAGACGTTAAAAAGAAATATCCTATGCAAAGTATTTTATATGAGGGTGAGTTAGATACTCATTTATACAATAGGTTTATGTTAATTGGAATTAAATAGATGGATGCAGTATATATAGAATTTGTAATGGGTGAAGACATTGAACATATTGGAGAACAAGATGCTTGTTGTAAAATAGCATCAGAGCTAGGTGCTAAAGGATTAGTATATGGAACAGACTTTTGGTTTCATGATATAATCAGAAATGTAAAAGCAAAAGAAGTAGCAATAAGATTTGGATTTAGTGATAGACACGAAGCGATGTTACTAAAGTTATCTGGAGTACCTGGAGCAGTAAGTTTACATTGATGAAAGCAGAAATAAAATACTATACAGAAGACTTTACAAAACTTAAAGAACATTTTTCTACTTTAGATGCAGTAGCAAACATATCATCTTTGTTGACTGTTAAGGGATTTGAGTATGGTAAAGAAAATGATTATTGGTTGCAAGAAGTACACTTTGATAAAAGTGGAAGACAAGTATTAACTTTTAGATTCAGTGATCCGCAAAAAGCTATGATAGAAAGATTAAGAGGAATTTAATGGAAGACGATGAAGTTTGGGAACTTACAGTTGCAGAATTTGATAAACATCTAGATACATTAAAAACAAGAGAATTACAACGAGAAGCCGCACGAGCAATAAGTACAATGCCTGCAGATAATAAGTCAATTCATAAGTTTAACAAAGATGCACATCATAATAGTTGGATGTGGTATAAAGCAGTAATAAAACATTATGTATATGAGTATGGCGGTATGCCAAGTGAAGTAGGACCAGGAAAAGATGTTAAATTTGTATTGGACGAATAAATGAAATCAGAAGAAGTATCATTAGTAAATATTGTTTATCAATATGGAGCAGGCGGACAGTTTTTGAGTTACTTAATTTCCAGTAATTGTATTCCATGTATGGATAAAACAAAACTCAAACCATCAGTAACAACCGAAGACAATGAGTATCTTTACACTACATATCATCCATTTTTAAGTAGAACACACCCACAAAACATTAAAGATTATGAAAAATTGACACAGAATAAAATAATTGTTGTTACTTGTGATGATGACGAATCTAAGTATTGCAGTGACCTTGGGTTCTTTAAACACGACAAAACTATAATGAATGTTAGAAAACAAAAGCAAAACCACGCATTTTCTGCAGAACGAAAGCAAGATATTGATAATTTTTTAAAAACTTTGTACCCGCATCATAAGTATATAACTGTAAGCTATGGTGGGTTGTTTCTTAGACAAGACAAAGCAATAATTAAAAAGATGTTTAGTTTTTGTTGTATGGATCTAACACAAGAAACTTTAAACACAGTAGCAGAAAATATACGAGTATATACAGAAACAAACAAAAGAAAATTGGTAGAATTTGGAATTAATCTTAGTAAATATAACATACGTAGCTTATAGGCTAATAGTAACAGCTCACATCATTAAGTTTTTAATGAAGTTTATGCCATATAGTATTGCAGTACTAATTGGTGCTCAAGTAAGTTTCATATACGATAGTGGTTTATTTTCTGTATTATTTGGAGCGGAACAGTTTCCTCCAATAATGGAATGGGTATATGCCAATGCCGCATATACCGCAAGAGTAGGAATAGCCTGGGGTTTTATTAAGTGGTTATGGATGAAAACTGATAGATTCTATTTGTCAGTATTCATAGGCGCTGAAGCCACATTTATAGTTGATTATTTTATATTTGACAATCTTTATTAAAATAAATACTAAGAGAGATATCCTATGTACAATTACAAATCCATAAACGAAGTTCACCTCGAAGTGACCCAACGGTGTAATGCATCATGCCCTATGTGTGATCGTAATGTTAATGGTGGAGAAGTAAATCCACACATCAAAGGCAAAGAAGCAGAACTTACATTAGATCATTGTATTGATATATTCCCACACGATTTTATATCTCAATTACACACGATGTATATGTGTGGTAACTTGGGCGATCCTATTAGTGCTAGAGATACATTAGAAATATTTCAATGGTTCCGTGATTGTAATCCTAATATGTGGTTAAGTATGAATACTAATGCAGGTGCTAAGAAACCTGAATGGTGGGCAGAAGTAGCTAAAGTTATAGGCAAAAAAGGTTGTGTAATCTTTAGTGTGGATGGACTAGAAGAAACTAATCATTTATATAGACAAGGTGTTAAGTGGGAACACGTTGAACGTAATATGAAAGCATTTATTAATGCAGGTGGTAGAGCTAGATGGGATTATTTAATATTTGAACATAGCGAATGTGATGTAGAACGTGCAGAACAGTTAGCCAAAGAATGGGGCGTTGAAAAGTTTATTAAAAAGAAAACAGGCAGGTTCATTACTCAAGCAAGTAAACCAAAAGAAATGCATCAAGCACGTAATAGAAAAGGCGAACAGACAACAGTTTTAGCAAAGCCACAAAAGAAAGAACATCAAAATCTTGCTCTACTAAAACAAAAAGAGATAGAGAAAAGTTATGGTGGTATGATGAACTACTATAACCAAGCAAAAATAAAATGTAAAGTTGCTAGTGGAGATAAGAATAGTATCTTTGTCACGGCTGAAGGACTAATAATGCCTTGTTGTTGGACTGCAGGTCGTATGTACAAATGGTGGCATGAAGATCCTAAAGTAGAACAGATATGGGATTTTATAGATAGAGCTGGTGGCAAGGATGGAATCAATGCAAAGATACACGGCATTGAAGGAGTATTTGGTAGTGGCATTATGAATGATATACAACGTAGTTGGAAACTAGATAGTATTAAGAATGGTAAACTAGGAGTTTGCTCAATGAAGTGTGGCACAGAATTTGATCCATATGCGGAGCAATTTAAATAATGAATAGACCGTCTTGTATAGCACCTTGGGTAACAACATATGACCATACAGGTGGAGGCATACAAGTATGTTGTGAAGCAAATAAAATATTAATTCCTAATAAAGAAAAAAGACATATGTCTTTTGAAGAACGCTTTTCTCATCCAGAAATGGAAAAGTTTAAAAAGATTATGTTGAATTCAGATACACTTCCTCCTATGTGTAATAATTGTGTATCACAAGAACAAAAAGGTTCTAAATCATTAAGGCAAGAATTCAATGAAGATTATTTAGATGATACATGGCAAGAAGATAAATTTGTATTAAGGTATTTAGATTATAGAGAAAGTAACTTGTGTAATTTTAGTTGCAAAATGTGTGGTAGTTATTTAAGTAGTACTCATGCAAAAATAGAAGGTAAGCATGGTAAGACTGGAGTACTTAATAATGTACATCAATTACAACAATGTTTAGATAATTTACATACTGTAGAACACGTATCATTTGCAGGCGGAGAGCCATTAATGACTAAATCTTTCTTTGATATATGTAAAAAGATTAAACAATTAGGCAGAGAAAAAGACATCAGTATAAGCATGGTAACCAATGGAAGTGTACTGAACAGGCACGGTGAGAATGTGTTAGAAACAATTGATGGATTTGCTGATGTAGGATTATCAATTAGTATAGATTGTGTAGGTGAACAACATGATTACTGGAGACACAAAGGTACTTGGAATAAAGTTCTTTCTAACTTAAAAGAGTTTCATAAATTTAAATTATCTAATCCAAAGTCAGTACGTACAAAAATAAGAACAGCCATAAGTTGGCCAAATGCATATGGTGCTAGATACGTGTTTGATGACTTAGCTCAATATGTTGATAAGATGAGACATAACTTTGTTACCAACCCATATGGTTTGAGTATTGATTGTTTACCAAAAGAACACCTAGACAAACTAATAGAGCATTGGAAAGATTACCCAGAAGTACAAGTAGCATTTAAAAATGTTGTACCAAAAGATGTATATCTATACCCAACAAAATTTATGCTTGAAAGACATGATAGATATCACGGTAACTCATTTGAAAAAGCATTTCCAGAGTTTGCCGACTTCTATAAAAAAATAATACCAATAGAAGGCTTGACAAAGAACTTATAGTGTGTTACAATACACTTTAAACTGAAACTTTGAACATGGATTAATATGACTACTCACGCGATGATAGACTTAGAAACATTGGGCACAGGTCCTGATTGTGTAGTTCTAACTATAGGAGGTGTAAAGTTCAATCCTAATGAAATAAGTGATACCCACAATGAATTCTACTATCGATTTGATGTAGATGAACAATTAGCAAAAGGAAGAACAACATTAGACAGCACTATAGAGTGGTGGGGTAGGCAAGAAAAAAGTGTTAGAGATGAAGCACTTGGTGACGAAGGAAGAACGTCTGTACTAGAAGTCCTACAACATCTAAATAAATGGTGTGTTGGTGTTGATGTTATATGGTGTCAAGGACCTGCATTTGATATAGTTATACTAGAAAATATGTATCATCAGTACAAACATCATATACCTTGGGCATTTTGGAAAATAAGAGATAGTAGAACACTATTCAGTATTATGCCAAGTGATCCAAGAAAAGAAATAGAATTTGCGGCTCATAATGCTTTAGAAGACTGTAAAGTACAGGCATTATGTGTTCAAAAATCTATTGGTAAACTAAAACTTAAATTAAAATAGGTATAAGTCAATGTTTTTGTTGACATTTTCTAAATACTATTGTAATATGTTTATATTAATAACTCAAACAGGAGAAACTAAATGAGTCAGACTCGTGATATAGTGCAAGACATTGTTAAGCACACAGCCGGCTTAGGCTTTATTACTTCAGTGAAAGTAACAGGCACAGATGAATCAACTACATTAGATGCTATGGATGCTGATCGTACAGTAATCTTACAAGCAACAATGCATAATGCAGTTGATGAATTTAACGGCGAATTTGGTCTTGGAAACCTTGGATTTTTATCTGGTGTTACAGGACTACCTAACTATCAAACAGATGATGCTACAGTTGATGTAGTAACTCGTGAACGTAATGGAGTAACAGTTCCAGATCACTTATTGTTTAAAGACAAAGAAGGCAATACAGATCAATACAGATTTATGAGTAAAGAAATTATTGAACAGACCTTACAAACTGTTAAGTTCAAAGGCGTTGAGTGGGATGTAACATTTGCACCTACAAAAGCTAAAGTAAGTGAGCTTCAAGCAGTTGCAGGAATCTATGGTGGAATTGAACCTAACTTTACTGTTAAAACAGACAACGGTGATTTAATTCTTACAGTAGGTGCCGCTGATGGATCTTTTACAGGTAAACGTACATTTGCAAACAATGTAAATGGAGAAATTACAGAAGGTTATGCATGGCCATTAAACCAAGTGTTAGCAATTCTAAGACTAGGTATGAGTGGAACGTGTGTAATGAACATCAGTAAAAAAGGTGCATTAATGATTTCAGTTGATTCAGGCTTAGGCAAATACGACTACATCTTACCAGCATTAACTGTATAACTTTAACCTTATATAAAGGATAGTAAATGGCAAGTAACAAAAACCTTACAGAAAGTAATAAAGACTACTCAGTATTCTTGCCGAGCATTAGTAGTTTTTATTCTAAGTTTATTAGACAAGCACAGAAAAGACCAGACTTTGTTAAACCAGAGAGAATGCCTAAGGGCTTTGAGTTTGGCATAGACGGCTTTGATTTTCTAAAACCTAAAGACAATTATTATAGTTACAAGTGGGGTTTATACTCTGCAGGTCATGCCACTCGAGATCCAGTCAAAAGTGATGAGCAAGAACCTATGATTCAAAAACGTGATAGAGAACATAGTTTTATACTTGGTGATAGTGGTGGGTTTCAGATTGCTACAGGTGTAATCAAATGTGATTGGCCTAATTTTAAAACTGATGATGATCTACGTAAAACAATTTTAAATTGGTTAGAGCATACTGCAGATTATAGTATGGTATTAGATATTCCTACATTAGCGGCGGCTCCACCATTGAATGCTAAAACAGGATTGAAAGATTGGGTTGATTGTTTAGAATACACAATGTTTAATAACGATTACTTTGTACGTAATAGACAAGGTAAAACTAAATTCTTAAATGTATTACAAGGTAACAATGAGCAACAAGCTGATGATTGGTTTAGTGCAGTTAAACATTATCCATTTGAAGGTTGGGCAATGGCTGGTTACAATATGAAACAGTTGCATCTTGCTCTACGTAGACTTATTGTAATGCGAGATGAGAAACTGTTAGATCCAGGCAGAGATCTAATTCACTACTTGGGTACAAGTAAACTTAATTGGTCTTGTATCTTTACTGCAATACAACGTAACATTAGAGAAACTATTAATCCTAATATGATGGTTACGTATGATGCCGCTAGTCCTTTTATTACAACGGCTAAAGGACAAGCATACAGTCAACACGTTCATCGTAACGATAAGTTTAGTTATGTAATGGAACAAGCAGTTGACGATAAGAAATTTCAACATAGCAATATACCGTTTCCATTTAACAGTCCTATTGGCGAACGTATGACAATGGGTGACTTATGTTATATGGGTCCTGGTATGTTAAATAAAATTGGCAAAGAAGGCAAGACAAGTTGGGATAGTTTCTCATACTTCTTGTTAATGGCACACAATGTATATCAACACATTGAAGCTTGTCAACGTGCTAATACTCTAGCAGATATAGCCTGTACTAGATACAAGCCAAGTCACTTGGAATGGCGTAAAGTAAAACCTAAGCAAGAAGAATTTGACTTATGGGTTCCAAGAGATGTGATATATGTAACCGAGTTTATTGATAAGCTATTCAAAAGTGAAACACCAATGCAATTATTAGAAGAAGCAGAATCAATGCTTACACACTTTAGTGGTATGAAGTCTATCAAAACTTCACAGAGTGCATTTGATAGTTTATTTGATTCTGGAGATGATTTACAAGACGTTGATGACGGCGAGTATACTAGTGAACAGGTAGAGGCCGCAGAAGACTTCTTGAATAACTTGGAGGAAACAAATGGCTGATAAAGCAACATATCTAAATACATTAAAAAAGAAACATAGAGAACTTGACAAAAAAATTAATACATTATATAATCAGTATGTTAATGAAGATGTATTAAAAGAGTTAAAGTATCAAAAACTTGATTTGAAAATGCAAATTACAAGATTAGAAACACAATTAGCAGAGGCTTAATAAATGAAAAGAGACTATCACTCAAGCAACAAAAAAACTAACATACAAGAAGGTATAACATACTTTCAAGGTGTTGAAATTGAACATACACCTGCTTATGGCATGGATACTTTATTTGTTGTTGGTATGCAAGACCCTGAAGAAGTAAAAGGAATTGCAACAAGGAAAAACGTACAACATATATATCTAGGAGCAAATCAAAGTTTTGATTTATCTGATAACGAAGATATATTAAAAGAGGAAGAAGAAGCTTGGGATAATTTAGTTAAGACACTTTGCGAAGAAGGTTTTTGGGTAACATTAGATTTTGAACATGAATATTTAGAATGGATTCAAGAAGCAGGTTACACAGAACATAATAAATTTATACCAATGATTAGTGTTAAGGTTCCATACATTGAACAGTTGGGGTATAATGCTTGTATTAAAATTGACGATAAAGATTTTAATGCAACAAACAAAGGAGTATGGACTCACAAGGTTCATGACTTAATGGATCGCGATAGATTCACACAATGGGACCAATATAAATCAGATAAGATAATTGAATAGGAGAATCTTATGACAAAGAAAATACGTTTAATGGATGAAGAAGCGAAAGCTACTGAACCAGGAACTGTAAATCCAGATGCACCAGTTGATGAGGCTGTAGCAGATGATGTTTACAAAAAGCAATTAATGAAGTATCTAGAAGCAATTGACTGGAAACTTTGGGAAATGCTAAAATTAATGAAGGCAGACAGAGAAGAGAAAGAATAGTATGGCACTAGATGTGACGACAAGGCAAATTTGGGTAACATTTCAAAAGGAAGGTGTACATTTGTATCCTGCCGCAAAAGATGACCCAGCATTAGCAACAGGTGATGAATATGATGTTAGCTTTTTAGGCTATGCACACAGACATATTTTTCACTTTAGAGTGGCAATTGATGTATTCCATGATGACAGAGATATTGAATTTATTCAATTCAAACGTTGGTTGGAATCATTATATGCTAAAGATGGAGTCCTAGAACTTAATCACAGAAGTTGTGAAATGATTGGTGAAGAATTAGCTAATCAGATTCATAATAGGTATCCAAATAGATCAATAACAATAAGTGTTGCAGAAGATAATGAAAATGGTGCAACAATGACTTTTAACCCTGTAACTAAAGGATAGACAATGTCTACAGATAATAAAAACGTTGAAGTGAAGAAAGACTTCGTAAAACGTGAACGCAAAGAAGAAAGTGTTGCGGTTCGTTACTTTAGAATGAGTGGGTTCTATAATATCAATGATATTAAATATGACCTACTTAAGATTATACAACCATATGATGGTTATATGTATAATGAAAAAGAAACTAATCAATTGATTAGTGTATTCAACTCCTACTTGGGAGATCTACGAGAAGCTAGGAAGATTTTTAGTTTTGAAATTGTTCCTACTGAAAAAGAGAATGCAATTACATTTGACATTCAAATTAAAATGCAGAGAGATCGCAGTCCTAAAAAACTTAAGATCCACGTAGGTAAACTTTGGATTCAACCAGAGCATGAAGCTTCAAATGATAATGAAGCGGAGGAGGCGAAAGCTGATGCGTAAATTATTTTATATGGGTTTAGAACCGTATGAAGGAAGATACACTCTACAATTACAAGAGTGGAGTGAAAGAGTATTTAAAAAGAACAATATAGATTATGTAATTGTTCCTGGTACTACTATTGATAATACAAAGTCTATTAGTGTTGGTCAAGTGTTAGATGCACACGGTAGAAGTTATTTTGGTATGAGCCAGCTTATGAATCTAGTACAGATGATGCGTAATGGAGAAGTGACAGCAGAAGATGCAGTTTTCTTTGAAGATATGTTTCAACCAGGTATTGAAAGTTTGCCATATATTATGTGTCAAATTCCAGAAGCACAACGACCTAAGATCTTCTTACGTTGTTTAGCACAGGCTGTTGATCCAGATGACTTTGTTCATGTATGGGGTATGGGCAAATGGATGGGCTTGTATGAAAAAATGTGTAATGAAATTCCTAACGTTCATATACTAGCAACAAATGAAGAAATGGTTGCTCATATGAGAATTGCAGGTTGGGAGGCACCAATTTATAATATATCAGGTTTAAGTTTTGGTAAAGAAGAAGTACTAGAAAGAGTAAACAATAAAGTTAAGCCATGGGCAGAACGTAGTAATAGAGTTGTATTTGCGGCAAGGTTTGATCAAGAGAAACAACCAGATTTCTTTATGGATGTCATTGAAATGGTCCATGAAAAAACTAGAAACTTTGATAGAGAAACGTTAACAGATAGAATTGATCCTGTAGAATTTGCAGTATTAAGTGGAGGTCCATTAAGAAGCAACAATGAAAAGTATTTGAAACGTGCTTTAGAAATGGAAGAAAAAGGTCAATTAAAAATATATAAAGACTTGCAAAAAAACGATTATTATAATATAGTAAATGATAGTAAAGTTTTATTTAATTGTGCATTACAAGATTGGGTAAGCAATACAGTAAGTGAAGCAGACACATTAGGTTGTAACGTAGTGTATCCTGCTTATAGAAGCTTTCCTGAAACGTTTGCAAATGATTATAGTAGGCTTTATACTCCTTGGAGTAAAGAAGATGCAGTTGCTAAGATTATGGCTGGATTAGAAAAGCCAAGTGAGGATATGGGTAAATTAAGTGATTGGACTAATGGAACTATTGACCGTATGATTCATATTATGCAAGGTGATTATAGAGCTAATAAGTGGTTACGTAGTGGAAATAGATATAGAGATCACGTAGCGGAGGCAAAGTATTAAATGGCAAAAGTATTAGTAACAGGAGCAAATGGTTATATAGGTGCTCAAACTTGTAAACAATTAACAAAAGATAATCATCACGTAGTAGCAGTTGATCGTAATCCTATAAGACATGAATACTATAATGATTTCTTTGAAGGTAGTTATACAGATCCTGCTATTCTAGCATTTTTAAAAGGTGTAGATTGTGTAGTACATATTGGTGCAACAAGTTTAGTTGGACCTAGTGTACTTGATCCTGCATCTTATTATTTTAATAATGTAACTGGTACTCTAGTATTACTAGATGCTTGTAAAACTGTAGGTATTAACAGATTTGTATTTGCAAGTAGTGCGGCAGTTTATGGAGAACCAGAAGAAGAATATTGTACAGAAACAGATGAAGTAAAACCAGTTAATCCATATGGCTGGAGTAAACGTATGACAGAAGTTATGTTAAAAGACTTTGCTAGAGCTTATAGTTTATCTAGTGTAAGTTTACGTTTCTTTAATGTAGCTGGTGCAGATAGTGATTGTGAGTTAGGACAAGAAAAAGATGGAACTCATATAATTGCTAAACTTATGGAAATGACTATGGACGGCAAAGATTTTACACTTAATGGTGATGACTTTAAAACACCAGATGGAACTTGCATAAGAGATTATGTTCATGTAGAAGATGTTGCTAGTGGAATAGTAAAAGCAGTAGAATTTACAAAGAGCAATATAGGTGCTCATGTATTTAATTTAGGTGATGGTAAAGGTTACAGTAATAAAGAAATTGTAAAAGCAGTAGAAGATAATACTCCTTTAAAACCTAACGTAAAGTTTGGACCAGCAAGAGCAGGAGACCCTGCCAAGCTAGTAGCAAATGATTTTATTACCAGTAGTGTGTTAGGTTGGAAACCTGAATATGATTTAAATCATATTGTAAAGACTGCATACGATTGGTATCAAAAAAAAGAGGTCAAGCACTCAGCAGACATCCTCGTCTTTAACTCGGAGAAAAAGAAATGACAATAAGAGACACAATTAAAAAACGACTAGAAGAAAACAATGTTAGATATTGGGCTAATGATAATATTAGCAAATACATTGATGCAGATGAAAAACAACAATTAATTGATGAAGCAGTACCTGCTTTTGAAAATGTACTACAAAGTTTATTGATAGATACAAAAACAGATCCTAACAGTATGGATACCGCAAGGCGTATGGCTAAGATGTATATCAATGAGATTATGTCTGGCAGATATAATGAAATGCCTAATCCTAGTGCTTTTCCTAACTACATTGAAAATGGTTATGAAGGTATGCTAGTTGTGAGAAGTGAACTTACAAGTCTATGTTCGCATCACCATCAAACAGTAAAAGGTGTAGCATATATTGGTATCCTTGCAGGACCTAAACTATTAGGGTTATCTAAATATACACGTATCGCTCAATGGTGTGCAAGACGTGGAACACTACAAGAAGATCTAAATGTTATGATTGCAAACACTATTCAGGAAACAACAGGTAGTGATGATGTAGGTGTTTATGTACAAGCAACACATGGTTGTTGTGAGAACAGAGGTATCCAAGCACATAGCAGTTTAACACAAACTACAGTATTACGTGGTGTATTCAAAACAGATCCTAACGTTAAAAAAGAATTTATTGATAACGTAAAATTACAACAACAATTTGCACAAGGAAAATAGACTCATGATTGATAAGGTTTATTATACTTGGAAAGATATTGAGCATATGATTGTTACTATTAACAATCTTATGTTTGCAGATAATTGGCGACCTGATTATATTGTAGGCATGACCCGTGGTGGTTTAGTACCGGCAGTTATGATGTCTAATTCAACAGGCATAAAAATGTATGCTCTTGATGTTAGATTCAGAGATGTTACTAAAGACAACAATCCTGAAAGCAATAAGAAAATGGCCGCAGATGCTTATGCTGGCAAAAACATTCTAATACTTGATGATATAAATGATAGTGGTCGCACATTTCAATGGATAAAAGATGATTGGAATATTAAGTGGGGTACTAACGTAAGAACTGCCGCTCTAGTTGATAATGGATCTAGCAATTTTGGAGAAGTAGATTACACAGCCTTGGAAATTAACAAGATGGAAAAAGACGTCTGGGTTGTATTTCCTTGGGAAGGAGAAAGGGACTATGGCAACATATGATATTGAAGTTACTGGTTCTGGCGGTGAGATTACAATAGGAAGTATATCCCAAGAATCATACGAGTATTGGGAATCGCAAACAGACGAAGCATTAACTTCTCATTTATTTGACAGTTCAAGTGATATTCCCGAAGACGATGAAAGATATATAGGAAACTTTGAAGATAGTGGAGATATAGTTCATACTTATGGAGTAAACTTAGATGATTGTAAAATTGTAGTAAAAGATGAAGATGGACAAGAAATATATACTACATTAACTCCAACAATAACAAGAAATCACATTGTTGATCATAATACATTAGACCCAGGATTCTACTTAAAATCACTTACATATGAAAAAGGTATGTTTTTTCAAGCTGAAATAGACACTGACAAATTTAACAAAGATCTACTTAAATTCTATGCTAAAAGCATAGATAATGATGCTATAATTTATGGCATAGAGTATGATAATAAAGAGCTAGAAACTGACACAGGAACTACAAAAGTACGACAAACAGGGCAAAGTTTGTACGAAATTTTATAAAACCCTTGATTTTATTAGACTTTTAACCAAGACATTTCGGTTGACATTCTTGGTATTCTTTGTTATTATATATGTATTGATAAACTAAAACAGTCAGGAGACTATAATGAAAAAGCTAATTGCAGTTGCATTACTAGTAGTAGGATTAACTACTTCAGCAAATGCGTCATCTTTTAAAAGTTATTACGATTATGCATCAGGCCTAAATAGCGGATTGCAGATCAGTTTTTCCACTTCAATGATTAAGGCCTATGAACGAAGTAACAAAACATATGGCAATTTAATTACAAAATACGATCATATGTTTGGAAAATATTCTTGGTTCCAAAATATGAAATCAAGGTACAAATTTCAACAAGCAGAAATAGTTAAGTATCAAGCCTTAATTAATAATAAAGAAGCATTAGTTACTCTAGTTAAAACTGAAACTAAAGTTACTAATGGTGTTATTGTTACTAAAGGTGATACTATAGTTGCAAGTGAAAGTTCAGCAGTAGTAGAAGAAAGAACAGGTAATACTGTTAAAGAGTATGCAGTTGTTACTAAGATATATTCTACTCCTGTTAAAAAACAACACTGGCAAAATACACAAACTATTAAACATTACAGTGACGGATCAATGGGTTCTACTAGTGATGTTAAAACAATCAAAATTGACAATACTACTGAAACTGAAACAAAAGTTGAAAAAGAACTTATCAGAGAATATGCAGTAGTAATAGAACAACCAATAGAAGATACAGTAGTTGTTACTCTAACTGAAGCTGAATATCTTGCTAGAGATGATGTATCTTTATATGATACACAAACTTACAAAGATGCAGTTTGGAATATGAATAGCAGAATTAACGAATGGTATACTACTGAAATTCTTTCTAAGAACTATGGTAACCATTTAGAAGTAATTGGTGCACCGGCGGCGTGGAGTAGAGGATATACAGGTAAAGATAGTATTATTGCTATTCTTGATACTGGTATTGATTTAGACCATAGCGAGTTTGAAAATAAAATTATAGATGCAAAATGTTTTACAAGTACTTGTAAAGCAGGACACGAAACTATACAAGATGAAAATAGATACTCGCACGGAACACACGTTGCAGGTATTGCGGCCGCTAATTTAGATGGCAATGGTACTACAGGTGTTGCTCCTGATGCAAGTTTATTAATTGCTAAAACAGCCTGGAATTTTGGTATGTTTGATTTTAGTACTGCCGACGAAGCTATTGCTTGGTCAGTACAAAATGGTGCTGATGTAATCAATATAAGTGCAAACTATAACTTTGATAGAACTTATATGAACAGTACTACAGAAGTATCGCCAGGTATGTATTTTGCAAATGATACACGAGGTAGAAATGGTATTACATATGACAAGTATGGATATGCGGCCTTATACAGTAGTGATATATATTACAAAAATATTGTAGAAGCTATGAAAGGACATGAAGCAGTTCTTGTATTAGCGGCTGGTAATCAAAATGCTGACTATGCCGGACAGCCTAGTAAACTTGCATTTGAAGATGGTGTAGGTGACAGGGTAATGATTGTTGGTTCATGGGATACACGAACTAATAAAATGGCACATGGTAGTAACAGAGCAGGTACTATATGTTATGACTTTAACTCAATTACAAATACTTGTAATTCAGATGATAAAGTTAGTGATCACTATTTGATCGCTCCTGGTAGATATATTGCGGCTCCTGATGCTAATGGTGAATATAGAACTAATAGTGGTACATCGATGGCGGCTCCTCAGGTTAGTGGTGCAGTTGCTATCATACATCAAATGTGGCCACATATGAAAGGTTCTAATATTAAGAAACTATTGCTAACGACAGCAGATAAAACAATAGCAAACTATGATGTAAATGTTCACGGACAAGGATTGTTAGATCTAGATGCGGCAACACTTCCACAAGGTGTTGTAGGAATTCCTACAACAGGTAGAGCAGATGGAAATACAGTAAGTGTTGATGGAACTATTGCATTTAGTGGCGGTGCTAATATTTCAGCTTTTAATGAAATTATGGTATTAGACGAGTACGATAGAGATTATTATTTCAACGGAAATAATGTCGTACAAGTAAATGATACTAGAACTACTAGTGCTATATTGAATACTAAAGCAGGATTTAACACAAACTATTATGCAGGTTATACTGGCGGACACTTTTTACCAGTTGCACATAATACAATGTTAAGTGTAAATGAAAATGCTAGTCAATATGGAATTGCTACAAACATAAATAAGTTTACAATAGGTTATATTACAGAAGATAAAAGCTTCTTAGGTAATATTGCTGATAGTCCTCTTATGAGAGTTAACGGTTCACAAACTACATACTTAGGTTATAACAATAATCTTGATGTCGGAAATGGCGTTAACGTGTTTGGTAGTGCAACAGTAGGTTTCACTAATCTAAACGTTGATAAAAGCTCAATGCTTAAAAGTGCAGATATGATGTTATCAAATAGTGCTACAATAGGTGTTAAACGTACAATAGACACCCATAGCTTCGGGTTTACAACAAGTATGCCAGTTGCTATAGTAGATGGCGATGCCAAGTTTAATATGCCTTCTACAGTAAGTGCTAATGGTGATATTGAGAATAGCGACATAAACAGTTCGTTAAAATCACAAAATAGAGAGATAGACTTTGGTGTGTTCTACAATGTAGGACTTACTGAAAATAGTACAATCTCAAGTTTTGCAGAAATGAGAACAAACTATGCAGGTACCGAAGACGATACTGTTGAACTAGGTATTAACTATAGGATTACATTTTAATGTCAGTTAAACCATACAAAAGAGGCAAACTAGAGGTCATCGCAGGCCCTATGTTTGCCGGTAAGAGCAGTGAGCTTCTAAAGCGATTGCTCTTTATTGAACACGGTGGACACAAAGTATTAGTGCTAAAGCCTGTTATTGATGATAGATATGATAGCAATTTTATTGTTACACACAATCAACTAAAACATCCAGCAGTAGCAGTTATAGATTTGGAGTTAGTCAAAGATAACTATACAATTAAACCTTATAACTTTCATACAGTATTCATTGACGAAGTACAGTTTTTTGATACGGCAGAAACTATGTGGTTTATTGAAGAAGGATTAAGAGAAGGTGTTAACTTTGTATGTGCAGGATTAGATCAAGACAGTAGAGGTGTTCCTTTTGAAACTACATCAAGATGCTTGGCACTAGCAGATGAAGTTATTAAGATCAAAGCATTCTGTACTATATGTGGTTTAGATGCTGGTAAAACTCAAAGACTAAGAGCCACTAAACTTTCTGATAGAGTAAAAGTAGGTGGTGCAGAAACTTATGAACCAAGGTGCAACGAACATTGGGAGGCAAAGTAAATGGCAAAGCAATATGCAATAAAAGTTGAACTTGCTCCTAACGATTGGATTTACATAACAAAAAGCGATAGCAAACATTGTTGGGATCTTGTTCCAGAAACTTATAAGTCTAAATTAGATGCAGAAAAAGCCGCAGGTATATGGCGTAAAAAATCAACTAGAAACAATGTAAAGGTAGTGAACTATGAAAATTAATATTGGAACTCATCCTAACCCATATAGTATTCTTTACAAGATGGGTATTAATACTGAGCAAAAGATATCTGTAAAGATTAACAAATGGGATACTTGGAATATGGATGTAACACTAGCACATATTATTCATCCTATGCTAGTTCAATTAAAAGAAACAAAAAATACACATCCACCAAAGTTAACAGAACAAGAATGGGATAGTATATTAGATGATATGATATTTGCTTTTAAATCTAAAACTATTGATTGGGAAAGTGAGTTTACTTCAGGTGAATGGGATATGAAATTAGTTGATAAGATTGAACCAGGACTTGCAGAATTAACAGAAGGTCCTAATCATACATATAAAGTTGATACAAAAGGAATGAAAAATTATCAAAAAAGAATAGCAAAAGGCTTTACACTATTTGGAAAATACTATAACCATCTATGGGATTAATTAGAAGAGGAACAATGAATTGGCAGATTACAGTGAACCAGAAAGATATTATGATTGGATGCTATGGAAAATGCGACAAGAAGAAAGTATTGCCAACAAGTATCCAGATGGATATAGCACAGACTGGAGACAATACGAAATGAAATTTGAAGAACAAGTAGTTAAATCAGATCTAAATAAAGAGAAAGAACTATTTTGCATAACCGCAGAAGAATGTGGTGAGTTAGTTCAAGTATGTATGAAAATTGCTAGATGGGGTGTAGATAAGAAAAAGATGCAGGACCTTATTGAAGAAGTTGGCGATGTTGCTTTAATGCTTGACTTGATAGTAGATGCAGGGTTTATTACTAAAGATGAAATTAATGCACGTAAACAAGTTAAAAAACTTAAATTAAAAAAGTACAGTAGTTTACACGGATACAAGTATGAAGGATAAAAAGTTATTTTTAGTTTGGCATGATTCGGGTTGGCCCGGCACTTGGTTGTTATGGTTTATCAATCAACATACAAACTTTCCTAAATTTAAAGGAAGGTATCTATATAGTCCAGTCGCCGGCGCCGCAGGATCAAAGTACGAATTTGATTTGCCATTACATTATAGTTGTGATGGAGTAAGTTGGCATCTAGAAACTAAAATGCCAACTGATCGTAATTTTTTACCTCCAAAAGTAAAAGACAAATTTAATAATAAGACTGTAACATTAGAACAACATAGAAAATACTTTATGACAGATAAGCATGATGAATCTTTTACAAGCATTGCATTAAAACTATCAGCACAACATAATCCACACAAAGCTCGTACTTGGCAAATTAATTCAGACATCGCAAAAGAATGTAAAGTATATAAAAATATTATGATGATCTCAGGAGATTACGAATGGTTAATTGGTAGAAGAATGTATGACTTAACTTTAGATGATAGTGCAAAAGTAAGAAGAGAAAAATTAAAATCAACTTATGTTAAGATGATTGATATGAAAAATGTTACTACAAACTTTCCATATCTAGCAGAAAATGCTCCAAACTATATTGTGAACATAGGCAGGCTATTAAACGAAAGTCAAGGTGAGTACGACAATCTAGTAAGAGCATTAGAAACTGAACCAAGAGAAGATTGGAAAAAGCTAGTAAAAACTGGAACAGTAACATTTCAAAAATATTTAAAGGATAGATAATTGAAGACATATAAGATAGCAGTATTTGGTTGTGGGTTTGTAGGAGGAACAGTTGCTGACTTTTTAGAGCAAGGCGGAGTAGAAGTAACTAGAGTTGATCCTAAACTATACCCAGACACAGATCCAACAGAAGCAATAATGAATACAGATGGTATAATTATTTGTGTACCAACTCCAAGTATGGAAAATGGTTCATGTGATGATAAACATATTAAAGAAGTATTGGAACTATGTGATTACAGAACTAAAGTATTATTAAAGAGTACAGTAACATCAGACTTATTAAGTAGCTATGTACCTAACGTAGTATATAATCCAGAGTTTTTACGAGAAGCAAGTGCTAAAGAAGATTTTGCAAATCAACACACACAAATATTTGGCCATCATAACAATGCATATGATGATGCCGTTTGGTGGGCAGATTTGTTTAATGAAATTCATTCTAAACCTATTGCTACAGAATTTACCAATAGAGAGACAGCTAGTATGATAAAATATGTCCATAATGCTTGGTTAGCCACAAAAGTAGCATGGTTTCATGAACTATATGATACAATGCAACCTGAGGTAAACTATGGCACTTTATCTAGTGTACTAGGTAAATTTTCTACTATAGGATCGACACATATGCTTGTGCCAAACTCTCAAGGAACCCTAGGATATAGTGGGTCTTGTTTTCCTAAAGATCTAAAAGCATTGACAAATATCCTAAATCATAGTATAATAAAGAACGTTGTTAAGGTAAATGAAACCCTATTAATCAAGGAGGTTACAAATGGGAAAAACAATAACTAGTATTGTAACATTAACAGTTGCAATAATTTTAACATATGCTTCAACTGCTAGTGCAGGTGGATTTACATCTGATCCTGTAAAAACAGATAGGGCATACATCAAAGATCATTATATCACTAAAACAATTAGAACACCTAATCCATCTACACAAACTTGTAGAGAAGTTGATGTTCCAATATATGGAAACACAGGTGGTAATACAGATGGTGCAGAAATACTAGGTGCTATCATTGGTGGAGTAATTGGATCTAAAATTGGAAGTGGCGATGGTAGTAAAGTTGCAACAGGTGTTGGTGCTATAATTGGTTCTAAGATTGGTAAAAATAATGCTCAAACTAATAACAATAATATTGTTGGTTATAAGAGACAAACAATCTGTGAAACTAATACAACATATAACACAGTTCAACAAAACGTATATAGCCACAGTACAATTAGATTTACTGATCAAAACGGTAAAGTTTTTGAACTTACATTTCAAAGACAATAACTCAAAATTTATAAAAAGATCCGTGGTGCCTACAATTACGGATCTTTTCTTAGTATTTAAACAGAAGGAATATAAATAGTATGGAAGAGAAAAAGTATTACTACTCAGAAATATTTCATTCTATACAAGGTGAAGGACATTATACAGGAGTACCAACTGCCTGGATAAGATTCTTTTTATGTAACTTACAATGTAGTGGGTTTGGGCAGATTGATCCTACAAATCCTGAAACATATGATTTACCATTTGAAGACTTTGATGTATCAAGTGTAAAGAGAGTTGAAGACTTGCCTGTATGGGAAAAAGGTTGTGATAGTAGTTACACGTGGGCCAAGAAGTTTAAAAGTCTTATGGGTCAAGAAACTCCTTCTGTATTAGCAAATAAAATTGTAGACATAATGAAAAATGAAAGTAACCCTGATGGATTGTTTTTACATCCTGTTACAGGGCAAAGACAGCATTTATGTATTACAGGCGGAGAGCCATTAATGGCAACAGGGCAAATGGCTACAGTAGGAATATATGAAGAACTTGAAAGACAAAATAACTTACCAGAGTCAATGACATTTGAAACAAATGGTACACAAAAACTCAGAGAACCATTTATGGAATGGGTTAAGAGAATTGATACAGAAATATTTTTTAGTTGTAGTCCTAAACTATTTACAGTATCAGGAGAAGCTCCTGGTAAAGCAATTAAGCCTGAAGTAGTTGCAGAGTACAGAAAACTATCTAGTAAAGGGCAATTAAAATTTGTAGTAGGTCCTAAAGATAGAGAGTGGGATGAGATGGAATCAGTAATTAAACAGTTTAAAGATGCAGGTGTTGACTGGCCCGTATGGGTTATGCCAACAGGTGCTAGAGAAGAAGAGCAGACTGCAGGTGCAGGTAAAGTTGCAGAAAAAGCATTTAAACGTGGGTACAATGTTGCGGCAAGAGTACACGTTTACTTGTTTGGTAATGCTATAGGAACATAATGGAATATAAAAAGAAATTGGATGACAAGATAAAAGAACTTAACTCTACAAGGGTATTTAAAAAAGTTACACCAAAGGGTGATTTATCTTGGTATGTAAAATGGACAGCAAGTATATTAATTCTTTTTGCAACCGTTGCTAGAGCAACAGGTACTGTACCACAAGTTGATTTATGGTTTGGATTATTTGGAACTATGGGTTGGTTTTGGGTTGGAATGCTTTGGCATGATAGGGCTCTTATCATGCTTAATGGGGTATTAGTAACATTAATTATAATGGGACTTGTGAAATATTATTTTGGAGTAGCATAATGGCTTACAGTAAAAAAGTTATGGATCATTACAATAATCCACGTAATGTAGGTAAGATGGATAAAGAAGATCCTAAGGTAGGAACAGGAATGGTAGGTGCTCCTGCTTGTGGTGATGTAATGCAGTTACAAATTAAAGTAGAAGGCGAAGTTATAGAAGATGCTTGTTTTAAAACATACGGTTGTGGAAGTGCGATTGCTAGTAGCAGTCTTGTAACAGAAATGATTAAAGGTATGACACTAGGAGAAGCAAAGGCAGTTAAAAATATGGACATAGTAGATGAACTATCATTACCTCCAGTTAAAATTCATTGTAGTGTATTGGCGGAAGATGCTATTAAGTCAGCAGTAAAGAATTATCAGAACAAAAATAGAATGCATAGATAATGGCAAGTATATCAGAATGGGCAGAGAACTTAGATCTCTTAGAAGATGGTACAGAAAAACTAACGTATCTAGTTGAGTTAGCTAGAAAAGAAACTAGCCTACCACTAGAACTAAGAACAAAAGATCGTTTAATAGGTGGATGTATGTCAAAGATATGGGTTGATGTAGGAATTGTAGAAGATAAAGTAAAAGTTTACTACGACAGTGATGCAATGATCACTAAAGGAATAACAAGTATTGTATGTGATTGTTTTTCAGATAAAACAGTTGCTGATGCTAAGAAAATTAAACTAGAAGACTTTGAAAAGTTAAACATTCAACAGTTGTTAACACCACAAAGAAGAAATGGGTTAGGTAGTTTAATTGGGACAATAATAAAAAGGATAGAATCGATATGACAAAGATAGGTAATTACGTATTCACTAGCGAAAGTGTTAGTGACGGGCACCCAGACAAAGTAGCAGATCAAATTAGTGATGCTCTAGTTGATGCGGGTCTAAAGAATGGCGATGATACCACAAGAGTAGCAGTTGAAACTCTTGTAACAACAAATCTTGTAACCGTTGCAGGTGAAGTTAAAAACTTTAATGTAACAAAAGAAGAAGTAGAACAAATTGTAAGAAACAAAGTAAAAGAAATAGGCTATGAACAAGATGGATTTCATTGGGATAAATTAAAAGTCTACAATGAAATACATTCACAGAGTGCAGATATTGGATTAGGTACAGACGACTTTGGTGCAGGAGATCAAGGTATTATGTTTGGTTATGCTTGTAATGAGAATGAATCATACTTACCAGCACCAATACATTATTCACACGAGATTCTTAAACAATTAAAAACACAAAGACAACACGTATTAGGTCCTGATAGTAAATCACAAGTAAGTATTGAATACGTAGGTGGTATACCCAAAAGAGTAGATCAAGTTATTATCAGTAGTCAACATGGCGAAGGACAAATTCAACAAGCAAGAAATATATGTAAGTTAGCAGGAATGACAGTATTGGAAGGTTTATATGATGAAAATACTACATGGCATCTTAATCCAACCGGTAACTTTGTTATCGGCGGTCCTGACGGTGATACTGGCCTTACAGGCAGAAAGATTATCGTTGATACATATGGGGGCTTTGCTCCTCACGGTGGTGGCGCTTTTAGCGGAAAGGACCCTACGAAAGTAGATAGAAGTGCGGCATATATGGCACGTTGGTTAGCAAAAAACGTTGTAGCAGACAATATGGCTGATTGGTGTAGTATCCAATTAAGTTATGCTATTGGTATTAAAGAACCAACAAGTATATACGTTGATAGTAATGGACATAACAAAAGTATTGAAAAGTTTATTAAAGAAAATATTGACCTAACACCAAAAGGAATCATTGACAAATTCGATTTATTCAAGTATTATATGTATAGTAAGAATTGTACATTTGGACATTTTGGAAATAAAGATGTACCGTGGGAGAAAATAGGATGGTAAAAGTAAATATATTATGGGCGTCAATGTTTGGAACCGCAGAAGATGTTGCAATTGACGTACACGAAAAAGTAAAAGATAAAGGCGTAGAAATATTTGAAATGAATGATGTTTCAATGGAAGACTTCCAAGCAATGGAAAACGTTGTATTTGTTTCTAGTAGCACAGGACAAGGTGATGTACCTACTAATGGTGAAAACTTTTATAGTGAACTAGAAAAAGCAGAACTTGATCTAAGTAAAACAAAATATGCAGTATGTGCATTAGGTGATAGTTCTCATACAAATTTCTGTGGTGCAGGTAAAAAGATAGATGCACGAATGGAAGCACTCGGAGCAACACGAATAGCAGATAGGCTTGAGTGTGATGGCGACGATGAAGGTGCTAGAGAATATTCAGAAGATTCAATAGCAAAACTTATAGGATGATAAATGTTTAAAAAACTAAAAAATCTAATGTCAGGTAGTAGCAATAGACAGCAAATAATGTCTGACAAAGAAAAAGCAACAGCCGAAGGCAAACCTTTTGTAAAAGTAATTGATGTTAAGTTTGATGAAAAGAATCCAGGAGATGGATACTTTGAGTTAGAATGGAACAAACACTTTGTAACTAAATTAGAAGAAGCAGGTTATAGTGGCAAAGATGAAAATGAAACAGTCGATGCATGGTTTACTACACTATGCAGAGGAATTGCAGAAGATGAATCTACGTCGTAGATTCTATAAACTTAAATTATAAGGAATAAAATGTTGAGTTATATTTTAGTTGATGCCGCTAATATGTTTTTTAGAGCAAGGCACGTTGTAAGAGGAAGTGATATGAAAACTAAGATTGGTATGTCATATCATATTATTTTTAATAGTATTAACAAGGTGTGGCGTGAGCAACAAGGCACACACGTTGTATTATGCTTAGAAGGACGTAGCTGGCGTAAAGACGCATACGAGCCTTATAAACGTAACAGAGCTGAAGCAAGGTCTGCTTTAACAGATCAAGAGAAAACTGAAGACGAAGAGTTTTGGCAAGCATTTGATGAACTGCAACAGTTCTTTAAAGACAAAACAAATTGTACAGTATTACAAAACAAAGAGTGCGAAGCAGATGACTTTATTGCACGTTGGATTCACAATCACCCTAATGATAAACATTGTATAGTAAGTAGCGATAGTGACTTCTATCAGCTTATTAAAGAGAATGTAACACAATACAATGGTATCATGGGACAATTAATTACTATAGATGGCATATTTGATGATAGTGGTAAAGCTATTATTGATAAGAAAACTAAAGAACCTAAGTTACTAGGAGACCCAGAATACTTATTATTTGAGAAGTGTATACGAGGTGATACTAGTGATAATATCTTTAGTGCATTTCCTGGTGCTCGTAAAAAAGGTACTAAGAATAAAGTAGGTATGCTAGAAGCCTTTGCTGATAAAGGTGCAAAAGGCTTTAATTGGAATAACTTTATGTTACAACGATGGGTTGATCATGAGAATGTAGAACACAGAGTACTTGATGACTATCAACGTAATTTACAGTTAATTGATCTTAATGCACAACCAGATGAGATTAAACAAAAGCTAGATGGTGCTATTGTTGAACAAGTGCAGAAGCAACCTAAGTCACAAGTAGGTATTCATTTTATGAAGTTCTGTGGCAAATGGGATATGCAAAGAGTATCTGAAAAAGCACAGGATCATTCACAATATTTAAATTCAAGTTATGGGAGTGCAAATGCCTAGAGCATATATTTTTGATGTAGACGGAACATTAACACCTAGTAGAACTTTAATGGATCCAGAGTTTTCAAAATTCTTTTATGAATTTTGTACTAACAATAATGTTTATATAGTAACTGGTAGTGACAAATATAAAACAGTTGAACAATTAGGTGAAGCAAACTATAGTATGGCTAAGAAAGCATATCAATGTAGTGGCAATGATGTATACGAAGGTGACAAAAGCATATACTCAAATGATTGGAAAATTAGTGAAGAGATAAGAACATTCTTAGAAGAGATGTTAGATGAATCAGATTTTAAAAAACGAATAGGTAAACACATTGATGAACGAATAGGCTTATGTAATTTTAGTATACTAGGTAGAGGAACAGAGTCTGCTAAAGAAGACAGAGAGCAGTATGATAACGATAGATCAGAATATCAAGAGTTTGATAAGAAAACCAATGAAAGAGAATACATCTGTAAAAAGTTTAATAGACAATTTGAATCTAAAGGTGTAAGGGCTCAAGTAGCAGGATCAACTGGTGTAGATATAATGCAAGTAGGAGCAGACAAAGGACAAATTATAAATGACTTTGACAATATGAACATATACTTTTTTGGTGATATGATGCAACCAGGCGGTAATGACGAACCTCTTAAAAATGCTATAATCAAACGTAATAATAATAACGATAAGTGTTATCAAGTAAATGGGTGGGAACAAACATTTAGTTTATTAAAGGCAATGAATGACAGCTGAGTTCGGAATACTTATGGGAGTAGGTGGAACATTAATATCAATCCTAGGATTCTTTATTGCATTTAAAATAGCAACATACGAAAAAACTGATAAAGAAGAACCTGATAATCCAATAACTGAATTTTGGAAAGACTTTCCAGGTAATAAAAAATAATGGAATTTGTAATTAACAGAGTGGAGAAATTAAAAATAATGGAAAATATAGAAATAGAATCAATTAGACAAGACTTGACAGAACGTTTGAAACAAGGTAAACTAGTTGTAAAGTTTAATAAATTAAATGGTGACTATAGAGAAATGACTTGTACATTGCAAGAAGATATATTACCTCCAGCTAAAAAAGAAGATCCATTAAGTCAAAAGAAAGTTAGAAATATCAATCCAGAAGTATTAAGTGTATGGGATACTAAAGCCAATGGATGGCGTGGATTTAGAATAGACAGGATTATTGAAGTTGAAGATGTTAAAGATTAAACAAATAATCAAAGACAAATATTGGATAGTTGAAAGTGGCTACGGTAAAGTAGGTACAGTAAGAAAACTTGACAATGGATTTGAATATTTTAATCAAGACGATAATACAAAAGAATTACTTCCAAATTTAGATAGGTTTAAAGAAACAGTAGTATTACAGACTACTAATGAAAACCAAGAGTACAAAGGATTTCCAACAAATACTCCTATATTATTTGAAGTAGAAGATGAATCTAGAGCTTTATTTAAAAAAGCTAAAGATGGGAAAACAATATTTGTTGCAGGCTATTATATTTTAAAGTATGATGGTATGGGGTGGCAACACGCATTTTGTCCTAAATTAGAAACATTGGACAAATATGAACACCGAGGCCCCTATCTCACAGAGTGGGATATGAATTTAAACTTAAAAAAGGCTAAAAAAGAATGAGAAACTTAATATTATCTTTGTTAGTACTGTTTACTATTGCAAACGTGACATATGCACAAACAGTTAGTCCAGACAGTTTATTGGATGGCTCACCGCCAGATATGTCAAATTCTACTCCTAAACAGGAAAAGAAACAGGTAGAGAAAGATCCAGAAAAACAGTTGCCAGCTCAGTCGTGGGATGAAACAGGGTGGATCCAACATAATAGATCCTTACAATGTCATACTATAGACAATGTTAGAGCATTTACAATGGCACGTGGACAGCAAATAATATTATCTGGGTTTAAAGCACCTCAATATGTACCCGCTGATCCGTTTGAAGGATTAATTATAACACAGAATCTTACAACAGGTGAGTATACATTGATGCTAGTTCAAGTATCTACTGGTCTAACTTGTATCGTACAAATGGGTACGGCTATACAATCAACATTAGACGTTATTAAACAGTTGGAACAAGACCAAAGCACAGAAAAATAAGCCATTAACTGATGTTTTTTCTTACAAGTATGCTAAATACAAGTAATAAGGAGAAACATTTAATGGCTAGACCAAAACCTACAATTATACTTGACTCAGTTGATAAGTCATATAATAGTGAACAAATACTTAATGCCGTTGCAATATATGCGGTGTATTATGAAAACAAACCTATCAATCTAAGGACTATGAATACGTTAGTAAACTATCCAGGTCCAAAGTATAAAAAGGTTAGTTTCTCAAATAGCGGTCATGCTTTTAATTTAGCAGATAGGCTGAATAAAAAGTTTAATACAGATAAGTTTAGTGTGGTAAAACTAGTTGATGGACAAACGATCAGTAGAGATGCAAAAGGTTCAGATTAAGATTCTGAAACTTATTACTGACGATAAAAATATATCCATCAAAACAGTTTTTAAAAATACACAGACCTTAAGATTGACAAAAACAGGTTTGAGACTATTAGGAAAGCAATATGATAAATGGACAGTAGACCCGCCAGTTCTTAGTGCAGGTAACTTAATCCAATTATTAAGAAAAATGAGATATCCTTATTATATAGATAAAAAGAAAATGGTTTTATTCACAGAACAAGATGCATTTCTTGCTAAACTAGCAGGAACCCAAGGTTGGTTAGATGGCAAAGATTAATAACTTTGATTTACCAGATAAGATAGAAGTCAGATGTACAGACAATGACGAAACTTATCAAGTAGATTACATATCAAACACACAACATTCAATTAAAACTGCCTTACACGGAGTCCCTTTAAATTTCGTTCATTTAAAACGTAATCTTTACATAGCCAATTGGCGTGGTAAAGAGTTTGTTATGTCATTATGATAAAATTAGATTTACACGGATACACAATACACAATGCCTGGAAAGAATTTACCAGACACGTTAATGAGTGTTACTATAATGAAATTAAAGAAACTGAAATTATCACAGGACACGGTGCAATAGCAGAAGAAATAATTGCTTGGGTACATTCCAATGTAAACTGTAAAACTATTATCAGAAATCCAAAAAATACAGGAGCATTTTTAATTAAAATAAAGAAAAAGAAATTATCTCACAAGGTTACTATAGGTGAAGTAAAAAAACCAACGTTAGATCTTTCTAAACTAATTAAAAAATTTAACGATCATTAGATAAAGAAAGTAAATTTATGGAATCTGAATTTAGTCAATTTGTAAGACAATTAGAAAAGATAGAAATGGAAACAAAAATTAAAAAGATAAAAATAAATCCAAAAGAGAATGCCAAGTGGTGGTATAATTTAAGTCTTGAGGATAAACAAAAAGCATTCTATGCAGTAATAAGCAGAATGCATAAAGCAGAAATACAAGAAAAAAATAACTATAGAGATTCTCTATATAACGTATTTAAATTTGGTGCAGATATGTACGATGCAGGTATTGAATGTGGATATAGAGAATTACAAGAAAAGTTAGAAGAAGATGATACATTAAGTAACTTATCTAATTTACAGATATCTGATGCTAATGGTATCTTTAATGTAGATGTTAACGTTGACCAGATGGAAATAGAAACAGAAGATAGTCACGGTGGTGGCAAAACCTTAAAAATAAAAGTACTAAATACTGAAGAAGAGGAATAGTAAAATGCAAGTACGTTTGGTCAGTTATAGCAAACCAACAGAACATTTTGAGGCTGAAGGGCTAAACAATGCTCAAGACCTCATAGCCTATTGTGCTAAAGTAAGCAATCCTAATGCACAAATTAATAAGAAGACTAGCAGTAAATTAATATCATACCTAATTAAACATAAGCACTGGTCACCATTAGAGATGGTTAGTGCTTGTTTAGAAATTGAAACAACCAGAGATATAGCTAGACAATTACTAAGGCATCGTAGTTTTAGTTTTCAAGAGTTTAGTCAACGTTATGCTGATGTTAACGAGCAAGGTATGCAGTTTAAGATTAGAGAAACACGTAAACAAGATCTTACTAATAGACAAAACTCAATTGAAATTGAGAACAACCCAGAATTACAATTAAATGTAAAAGATCAAGAACTAATTACTAATTGGCAAAGAAAGCAACACGGAGTAATAAATAATTGTAAGGAAGTATATAATTGGGCTATTGAAAATGGCATTGCTAAAGAACAAGCAAGAGCAGTACTGCCAGAAGGACTTACGTCAAGTAGACTATATGCAAATGGCACATTAAGAAGTTGGGTTCATTATATAGAATTACGTGGAGCAAATGGCACACAAAAAGAGCATATGGAAATAGCTCGTGCCTGTGCAGACGTTATTGCAGAAATATTTCCATTAATTAGAGAATTAAAAATATGAGAATGAATAAAAAAGTATTGCAGGATCTAGCAAAATTTATACAAATGAGGTATAATATAGATGTAACAAAGCATAATGAAAAGACTCCAGAGCTTTTTAAAAATTTTATGAGAATGCAATACTGGCTAGACGAAATAATACTAGAAAGATATTTTGGTCCTAATGATAATCCGGAAGAAGAAGGAACATATTGGACTCAGCAGTTAAAATGGAATACACGTAGAACAGGACAAAAGCTATTAGAATATATTAATACTATACAAGACCAAAGTCCACAAGTTCCATTAAAGATACTTGATGTAGGATGTGGCGAAAACGAATGGAAATCAAAATTAGGTGGAAGGTTATTAGGCATAGACCCTTTCCATCCTAATGCAGATATTAGAATGGGTATAAATGAATTTGCTAGTTTAAAAGAACATCAAAACAAATACGATATTGTACTAGCACTAGGAAGTATAAATTTTGGAGATCAAGTAGAAATAAGCAAACAGGTCAGTAATGTTGTTAACTTAACAAAACCTGGAGGAAAGATATTCTGGAGATGCAATCCTGGTATCACACACGACAACGAACACGCCAAGTGGGTTGATTTCTTTAACTGGTCAGAAGAATACATTATGGATATTTCAGAAAAGGTTAACTGTACAGTTAACGAAATAAGTTGGGACCATGATGAGACTGACGAAGATGTAAGATGGGGGAATCGCTATTACAGTGAGTGGACCAAGCAGGCTTTTAAGACATAAAGTTTTAGCTAAATACATATATAGAAAAGGTAATAAAACTTTATGTTGAAGAAACTAGTAAACCAAGTTCTAGGTAACGTAGCCAGGCTACTTATCGTTGTGTCTATAACAGTTATAGTCACTTCTCACTACCGTCCAATACAAGAAACCATACATAACGGAATAGGTTACATATACGACCAAAATAAAATAGTTGGTGAAGCATTATATGATGTGAATGGATTTTTATTGAATGGTAAACATTTTGATCTAGAACGCAGTCAAAAATTTACAATATATGAAAACTATACTCGTATTGTTATTATTAATATAGTTAACGAAAAAGAACCAGAGAATACTTCATTTAATGGTAGAGGTACAGGATTCTTTATTAAAGTAACAGACACAGAAGGTTATATCATTACAAACCATCATGTTATATCAAGAGCAATAGAAAACGAAGATATAAAAATAAATGTTTTAACAGCCGAAGATTATTGGACCTATAATGCAGAAATAGTAGGTTATGATGCAGTATCAGATATTGGCGTTATCAAAATTAATAAACAAGACGATGAACATTGGAAAACTTTAAAGTTTGCTGATACTGATGATTACAATACTGGTGATCCTGTAGTTATTATAGGACACGGAATGGGTATGCCTTGGACAACAACACAAGGACATATTACACATTCACAACGATATGGTTTAAGACCATATGCATTAATGATTCAAACTGATGCAGTAATTAATCAAGGAAATAGTGGCGGACCTATATTAAATTTAGAAGGTAATATAGTTGGTGTAGCACAGGCTATATACAGTCCAGGTAGACAAATCCCTGGTTGGGATGGAGTAGGAGTAGCAATATCCGCAGATCAAGCATTAAGATCATACGAATATATAATGAGCCCTCATTATAAATCTAAAGGATATGTACCTTATGCAGAGCTTCCTTTTAGTATGGGCACTTTTGAAATACAAGATGTTAAAGATATACCAAAAGACGAAAGACACATGGCGTACATAAATTATCCTGAAGTAGAAGAAGGTAAAGAAGCACCAAAGAAAACAGTAGGTGAATTGGCTGGATTACTACAAGGTGATATTTTGATAGAAATAAATGGTAAAAGAATAGAGAATAGTTTCGGAGTTATGAAACTTACTTTACAAGCATTTCCAGGTGACGTATGGGATGTAACAGTTAAACGAGGAGAAGAGCTAATTTCACTAAAAATTGCACTAACCGAGTTTGATCACTCAAAAATCGTTAAATCAATCGCACAAATAGCACGATAATATTCATTGACAAATTAGCCAAGATATCTTATAATATACTTATTATTAATGATAATAAACGGAGAAAATATTATGGATCAAATTATTAAATGGCACAAGGATCTATCTGAGTCAGTTAGAAAAAAATTAGGTATGTCACATTATGCTATCTATTGGGTATCCTTCTTTAAAGGTATTCTTTTTATACTACTTGTATTAGCACTAGTAGGTTGTAGTACATCAGCTAAAGCAAATGATATAGCTATTCCAAAATATTTCTTTGCAAATGAACTTACAAAAGAAACTTGTTCACTAGAAGGTGTGCATGGTTATGGAAGTTGGGGCAAAACCCATTGGGAAATGGATCTTGCTATAACACACGTGAGCAAGTCAAAAAATCCTGAACTTCAAGGTAATAACTATGATCACCTAATGAAACTTACTGAGTATGATTGGAACAAAGATCATGAACTAAGATCAAATAGTATATATGTTAATCACGAAAAACATACTAATAGATTAGCACTATTACACGGAACTATTGTTTATGCAATCGTAAACAACAAAATGGAAGAACATGGTCCAATTATTGCTGAAGTTATGGTAGCCTGGGCAGAAGCAGGTGTGATGTTAAGTATTTTAACTTCCGAAGAAATTAGAAAATTAAAAGACCAAGGCAAAGTTGATAATCTATGTTATGGAAATGGTAAAGGTGACGGTAGTAAACCTTGTATTTCTCATAGACCACACGAAGCTCAGATATTTGGAGCCACTTATATGCAACAAGCATATTTAATGAAAGATCAATTTACAGAAGAACAATTTAAAATTGTTGATGAGTATATTGAAACCTTATACAAAAAATATGTTAAACCAATGGCTATTAGTTCTTTGAAGTTAAATAAACATACCAGAGGTTTTATACAGTTAGCTGATGGAACTATTGGAATACTATCATATTTGGCTTGGAAAGATAAACCAGAACAAGTAGTAAAGTGGATTGAAAAAGGAATTGCTAAAGCTGATCATGTTTTATACAAAGATGGATATATTCATAACAACAGTTTCAGAGGTGTTAGAGATGTATGGTATCATTCACAAGGTGTAAACAATTTGCTAGGACTATATGCCATAGCTGAACTATGGGGTTATAAGCAGTTTCCAAAAGATTTAAAGAAAAGAATAGACAAAAGTGTAGATATACTTAACTTGGGTCTTACAGACGTTAAAACTTACAGAAAACGTAAGGATCCATCAGGAATGAAGAATCATACAAAAGACAAATCTCATTCAGCATACCACGTACACCAAATGGCTATATCACTAGACTGGTTAATTGAGAATTATACAGATAGAGATCATACTATAGTTGCAGATGATGGAATGTGGAAATCTAAAAAATCAGCTTATTTTGTAGACAGAAACTTTGGATTTGAGCCAAAGTGTATGAATTAATACAAAAATAATTTAAATTAATTTAAAAACCCTTGTAATATAAGGGTTTTTTTATGATCTTTTTTTGTATAAAAGGTTGACAATCAAGACGTCTTACTGTATTATAATAGTATAGTTAGAAACAAAGGAGAAATATAAATGATTAGAATAACACTTTCAATTTTATGTTTAATTTTAGCAGTAGGTTGTATTGACGGTCCAACAGGTTACGAATCAAATAACTGGTTAGGATGTTTTCTTTTTGCAATCACTGGAATCGTGCTAGGTATCTGGGCACTTATGACAGATAAAACTTTAACAGAAAATAATTAATTTATAGGTTGACAAAATAAGTAAGATATCTTATTATAATATTATATGCCAAAGAAAGCAAACTTAGAAGAAGGACAAAAAATGCAAACTGCGATATCAGATACAAGAACTGTAAAAATTAGCGAAGCCACTACTTTGATTACTAGGGCTTTTAAAAAGAAGAGACCTGTATTTTTATGGGGTCCTCCAGGAATTGGTAAATCAGAATTAATCCAAGGTATTGGTGATTCTGGTGCATTAGGTAAGACTCACGTTGTTGATATGAGACTTGCTTTATTTGAGCCAACTGACCTTAGAGGTTACCCAGCTCCAGATCTTAAAAATGGTAAAATGGTTTGGTTACCACCAGCTGATTTACCTTCAGAAGAATTTGCGAAACAGTTTGATACTGTTATCGTTTTCTTAGACGAAATGAACTCTGCCGCTCCTAGTGTACAGGCCGCAGGTTATCAGTTAATTCTTAATAGACGAATTGGTCAATATGTATTACCAGACAATGTAGTTTTAATTGCCGCTGGTAATAGAGAGACTGACAAAGGTGTTACTTATAGAATGCCTAAGCCACTTGAGAATAGATTCGTACACTTTGAACTACGTGTTGATTTTACAGATTGGTTAAATTGGGCAGTTCATAATAATGTTAACCCAGATGTAGTTGGATACCTTTCATTTGCCAAAGGTGATCTTTATAACTTTGATCCACAATCAAGTTCACGTGGATTTGCTACACCAAGGGCTTGGACATTTACTTCAGAATTACTAGAAGATGGTGATGAACTTTCTGAAAGTCTACAAACAGATATGGTTGCAGGTTGTGTAGGAGAAGGTGTTGCTGTCAAGTTTATGGCTCATAGAAAAATTGCAGGTGACCTTCCTGTTCCAGAAGATGTACTAGATGCTAAAGTTAAGAAAGTTGATAATACTGAAGTATCAGCTATGTATGCTCTTGCTACATCACTATGTTATGAGTTGAGAGATAGTTTTATTGCTGGTGAAAAAGCTGGTGCTAAATCTAAGGAGATGGACAAATACCATAAAAGGTTCTCAAACTTCATCAGCTTTATGATGGATAACTTTGAAACTGAAATGGTTGTTATGGCTTCTAGGATTGCAATGCAACAGTACAAGCTAGTACCTAAGCAACAAAAGATAGAGAGGTTTGATGAGTACTTTAACCGATATGGTAGACTCGTACTTGACGCCTAAATTAAAAGAGGGAGAGACAGTTGATCTCTCCCAATTTACCCCAAGACAGAGAACTAACATTAGATTATATGGTTTGGGATTCAAAGATTATACTGCTAGTGATATTAGTAAATACAAGCAAGAGTGGATGAAAAACTGTGAAATTATTCCATTATACAGTAAAGGACATAAGACTTGGATAACTAAATTTTGTAGAAAACACTTTTATCACCAAGATTTTCATATTGAAATTGATAAAGTTTTCTTTAAAAACCAACCAGATGCAATGGTATTTAAATTGTCATATAAAGGTTGACATATGTTGGTAAAGATAGTATTATATAGTTATAAGTTAGATAAGGGACATAAAGATGAATAAAACTGCTGAAGAAAGAATTACACAATCTAGAGTTAGGTTGCTATTAACTAAACCGTTTTTTGGGCAATTGGCTGTTAGATTAAAAATTGAAGAAGCTGACTATTTGCCTACTGCGGCAACAGATGGTAGAAAGTTTCTTTTTAATCGTGATTTTGTAAACAGTTTAACAGATCCTATGTTAGACTTTTTAGTGGGACATGAAGTATTGCATTGTGTATTTGATCATATGCAGGCAAGAGGAGATCGTGAACCGCAATTATATAATGCGGCCGCTGATTATAATATTAATATGACACTAGTTGAACAAAACGTAGGTGAACCAATTACAGAAGATAAACTAGGTGGTGGCAAAATTTGTCTTGATTGGAAATATCAAGGTTGGAATAGTTTTGAAATTTATGATCATCTTAAAGCAAATAAAAAAGATGCTAAAGGTATGGATGTACACTTAGAAGAAATTAAGCCAGGTGACAAAGATGGCAAAGGTATAGGTGCTGAATTAAGTGAAGAAGAAAAGAAAGCACTAGCAGACGAAATTAAACAAGCGGCAATCCAAGCGGCACAAAATGCTGGTATGGATGTGCCTGAATCCGTTAAGAGAATGATTAATGAATTAATTGCTCCTAAAATGGATTGGAGAGATATTCTTAGAACACAATTAGAAAGTTCTCTTAAAAACGATTTTACTTTTATGCGTCCAAGTAAAAGGTCAGGAGAAGTTATTTTTCCTGGTATGAATAAGGACGAGCAATTGAATATAGCGATTGCATTAGATACTTCAGGAAGTATAAGTCAAGATATGCTTCGTGACTTCCTATCTGAAGTACAGGGTATTATGGATCAGTATAATAGCTATAAAGTTACTATTATGCAATTTGACACTAAGGTTTATGGTGTTGAAGAATTCCATAGTGATGATGGACGAACTATGAACGACTACCAACTTGAAGGTGGTGGTGGAACTGACTTTGATGCAGTTTATAACTATATGGAATTGAACGACATCAATCCAGATCAGTTAGTCATGTTCACAGACGGATACCCTTGGGAAAGTTGGGGTAACCCAGACTACTGTGATTCATTATTTGTAATCCATAGTGATAAGCAAAAAAGAATTAAAGCACCATTTGGTGTCACAGTACATTACGAAGCAACATAAAGAAAAGGAAAATATGAGTAAAATAGGTAAAGTAAAATGGTTTAATGGAACTAAAGGTTTTGGTTTTATTGCCGTTGACGGCGACGAGAAGGATATCTTTGTACATATTTCAGCAGTAAAGGATTCAGGAATTGATTCACTTGTAGAAGGTGATACTATTGAATTTGAAGTTGAAGATGGTAACAAAGGACCAGTGGCTGTTCAGTTAAAGAAACAGTAGTACGGTACTAATATGGGATTAGTTAATAAACAAGCTAAGACTAAAGATAAAATAAGGTTAGTATCAAATGGTAACAGTTTAAGTAATTCTGATATGGAGTTACTCAAAGGTACTCTATTGCTAGAAAAGATGGTTAGGAATAGAGTAGTAATTGTTACCAACAATGAAGATATATCCTGGAAGTCATTAGTTGATAATATTTCTGGGTTGTATCACATTAAACCTTTAGATAAGGTAAAACATATATACCAACTATGGTTTGAGCTACCCAAAGATATTGAACAGTTCAAAAAGAACCTTTATGTTAGCAAATTAGCAGATACCGCACACGAGCCGGCATAAATAAACATAGTAGTTAATTAATCAAAGGAGATTAAAATGGCAGAAGAAAATAAAAATGCTGAAGCAGTAACATTGTCTATTCAGGACATTGTTCTTTCAGCTAATATTATTGACCTTGCTACACAACGTGGCGCATTTAAAGCCGCTGAAGCAGGTCAAGTAGGAAAATGTTTTGAAAAGCTAGTAGCTTTTATTAAAGCAAATACACCGGAACAACCTGAAGATGCAAAAGTTGAAACTGATGCAAAAGCAGAAACTCCGGCAAAGGAGTAATAATATGAGAAATACAAAACACGTTGGTAAATTGGCCAACACGCAGAAAAAAGTTGTAGTTGTATTCAGAGAATTACCAGATGATCCAAAAAGTTGTTTGGTTGTAGATACTGATGCACTAGCAGACTGGATGCATGATGATGTAATCAATGCAGTAGAAGCACCAGGTGCTCAAGCGAGTCCTAACTTCTACGAGTATGCAGAGAGAACTGTAATGGCAGACGGTACTAATATGCTTCAAACACTTCACAAGACAGGAAGACTTATGAAACAGTCTACTGATAATGTGTTAATGACACCTAATGCAGAAATTGCAGTAGGCTTAACTGAAATTAATAACATTGTTCGTGAAGAAACTAAAGGTGCACCTATTGTAGCACCACCAACGGATGAGACTCCAATGGCGGGTAAAGAAGTTAAAGCTGACCAAGCCGCTCCTGCACCAGTTGCAGAAACTGCTACACCAGGTGAGACTCTTGATGATACACAGATGGCAAAGAACTTATTAGCTCAAGCTAAATCGTTTGAGTCAGAAGCTAAAAACTTAAAAGCTCAGGCATATGAATTGGCACCAGGTTTAAAACCAGGACCAAAGAAGACTGATGCTAAAGTTACTGAACCAGCTGAATAATTAAAAACAAGAAGGCGGGCAAAAAATGCCAATTGAAAGAAAAGATAGATCTTTTGATCTGATCTTTGATCAAGTATCTATGGACCATATACCAGCAGAGTATATTAAAGAGGTCCAAATAAACCTAGCTACTGGTGAGAAGGTTGTACTGACTCAAGAAGATCTAAAAAAGATAAAAGAAGAATCTCCAAAAGATGATATCTTAAAAGCATTAACAGTAGACTCTATGTCAAAAATTAATCTTAAATTAGATTATGACGCAATTAAATCAGACGTGATGAATGGCGTTACAGGATTTTTAGGAAAACACTTTGACAAATAATATTAATGTATGGCTATGCGGTATACCAGGATCTAGGTGGAGCGGAATTGATATACAATTACGTTCTATCTTAACCTGTGATCGTACAGACGAAACTCCAGAAAGAACTCAATATCATAGACCTAAAACACCAGGTGATGTTAACAATGGACATCGTGGTAGTTATTGGGGTCCAGGAATGGGCTGTGGTGAAGATTGGATAGACTTTAATTTTCTTACACCTAATAAACTACAGGATGATATTAATGATGTATTCTCTGGAGAGGGATATCGTATTATTAAAGGTCATGTGTTTGCTAGGCATTTTAATTTAGATTACATATGGAATCACTTTCCAGGTGATAAGATTATGTTAGTTTATAGAGAACCTCAAAAGAGCTTTGCTTGGTGGAGTGAAGTTATGTGTTTTGATGAGGATCATTATCCAGATTATAGACCTGGATATAAAAACTATGATAGAATGTGGGAACTGTTATGGCAAGAAAGTAGTAGTATTACAGACTTTGCAGTTCGTAAAGGACTAGAATTCAAACCGTGGAGTACAGAACTATTTAAAAACTGGAATTCATTTAACCTAGATAAATCTTTGGAGTATGTAGAGGTAAATAAACATAAGCATTCAGATGTTTATATTGCATCAGCAACAATTCCGGAGAGATAGAATGGGATCACCTTTTAAAAGTCCTTGGCACTTTGACAAGTTTAGAGAAGACCAAGAAGGCGAATATGTAAAAATAGTAGGTCGTTTTATAGGCGACTGGACTGATGAAATAGAATTAGCTAGATCAAAGGGTGTACAAAATCAAGCATACAACGAGCAAAGATACGAACACGCGGCTAATAAAAAAAGCGAAAATCACGTAGAAGAAGATAAAGAGAACCCAGATGGCAAACCAGAAGCCGTTATGTTCCGTAAGGTAAACTTTGACAAATATCCAGACGAGTTCCCTCAATTTACCAAAATCACAGAATTTTTAAAATTTAACAAAGACGATAAACTAACTTGTAAGTTTAACGATCAATACCCTAATGATCAGCTTATGTGGCATATAGATAACTTACCAGGTAATCCACGTGGTGAACGGGTAATAGATAATCCAGATTTCCAATATCAAAACAGTAACAAAATAAGATTCCTCATTCCTATGGAAGATTGGGAGCCAGGACAGATATTTCAATTTGGTAATCGTGTATATACACAATGGAAAGCAGGTACTATATTCACGTGGGAGTGGAGTACATTACCTCATTTAACTTGGAATGGAAGTTGGCGTAAACGCCCTTGTTTGCAGTTAACAGGCAATGCTACAGAAGAAACGTGGAATATAGTAAACAATGGATCAGCAGATAAAACATATACAATCTAACATATGCTAATGATAAATACACAGTACGGTGCAGACGAACTTGCACATAAGGAAAAATAATGTCAGATAACAAATTACCTTCGGATACATTTTGTATCCTACCATGGATTCATTTATCAACAAGACCAGACGGAAGTATGAGAGTATGTTGTACCGCAAATGCAAGTTCAGTAGGTGCTACAAACGACAAAGAGCACGGTGGTCGTGTTGGAGTTTTGAAACTAGAAGATGGCAGACCTGCCAACTTAAATAATTCAGATTTAGATAGTAGCTGGAATAATTCTTATATGCGAAGTGTACGTAAGATGATGATGAACGGCGAAAAACCGGCAAGTTGTTTAAAGTGCTACAAGGAAGAAGCCGCAGGACATAGAAGTAAGCGACAATGGGAAACGGACTACTGGATTAAAGATGGAATTGACATAGAACAATTAAAAAAAGAAACATACGAAGATGGAAGTACTGACAGTAAACTTCGTTACATCGATATACGTATGGGAACCAAATGTCAATTAGCCTGTGTTATGTGTAGCCCACATGACTCGAGTGGTTGGGTTAAAGACTGGAAAGCATTACACCCACAGATTGAAAATAAAACACTCAAAGATACTATGGTATGGGAGAAAAAAGGTAGAGAATTTGATGCAAGTTATAATTGGCACAAAGATAATCCAATGTTTTGGGATCAGTTTTGGAAACAAATACCGTACATAAGACAATTATATTTTGCAGGTGGTGAGTCTACAGTTATTGAAGAACATTATGAAATCTTAGATAAAGTTATTGAAATGGGTTACGCACACCAAATTGAAGTGCGTTACAATTCAAACTGTATTGAGTTACCAGATAGGTTACTTGAGCAATGGAAACACTTTCAAAAAGTTCGTATGCATTATAGTGTAGATAGCATTGGTGCTATGAATGATTATATAAGATATCCAAGTGAGTGGGAACATAATTTAAGACAGTTCAAACGTTTGGATACAATGACATCAAACAATGTAGAAGTAACTATTGCCTGTGCAGTTAATGCCTTAAACATTCATTATATTCCAGATTTCCTTAAATGGAAACTTCAGGAAAGCGGACTAAAGAAAACTAATATGTGGCCATTTGGTGCAGGTGGTATTAACTATCACTTTGTATATTGGCCTGGACACTTGAATGTTAAAGTATTACCAAGAGAGTTTTTAGATAAGACTGAAGCCAAGTATGAAGAGTTTATTGAATGGTGGAAAGAAAATTGGGAACTAGGTGTTCCTAGCTGGCATAAAGGTAAAGTACCATATGAAAAGTGGGAAGAAGCTAGTTATGGAATCAAAAGACTTAGAGGAATGATTAAGTTTGCTAAGAGTGAAGACTGGACTCGTAGACTTCCTGAATTTAGAGAATACATTAACAAGTTAGATAAACTTCGTGGCACAGATTTCCGTGCAACATTTCCTGAGATGGCTTACTTACTAGATGAGCCAAAAGATGGAAAAGAATAACCAACCACCAACTATTAGATCTAGGCTAGAAGATTTACCTACATCAAGTTATTGTTCATATCTTTGGGCAGGCGCCGCAGTTGGCCCTGATGGGCTTGTTATGCCATGTTGCAGATTTTTTGGTCCTAGGACAAAAAACGATCCAGCTCCTCATATTAGAGACGGAATAAAAAAAGCCAGAGAAGGTGAATACTTTACTAGTATAAGAAAACAAATGATTGAAGGGAAGAGACCATATCAATGTGGAAAATGTTGGGGTATGGAAGACTCTTTGTTAAAAGCAGAAGATGCTGGCGACAAATTAGTTAGAGGAAGTCTTCCTAGATTAAACATTGATGAAAAAACAGATAAAACAAGACAAACTACAACAGGCCCTGCAAAAATAAAATATTTAGAAACAGGTATAAGCAGTCTTTGTAATATGGCTTGTGTTATGTGTGGCCCTTATGCTAGTAGTACAATCTACAGTATTAAATTTCCTAAAAAGAAAATACCAAGAGGCTTTCATGAATCTAATGATAACATAGATGATGACTTATCTGAATTACGTTATTTAAAATTTGTAGGTGGTGAACCTATGCTAGAACACAAACATGATGACTTATTAGAAAAAGTTATTCAGCTTAATGATACTCCAGAAAAACTAGCAATAGAATATCATACTAATGCTAGTCATTTTCCTAGTAGAAGAGTTATTGAATGTTGGAAAAAGATTAAAAAAATTCATATTATTTTTAGTCTTGATGGGGTAAAAGAAAATGCTACATTACAACGGCCAGGCAAATATACTTGGCAAATGATAGAAGATACTGTAAACAAGTATAGAGAACTATCAAACGAAGTTAATATACAATTTGCTAGTAATACTGTTATGACAGCATTAAACATAGGACAAATAACTGATATAGCAGATTGGTTATATAGTAAAGTTGGAGATAAAGAATTAGACTGGTTTAATGTTAATCCAATTACACCAGGACATGATGACTATATAGATTTTAGAAATCTTAGTAAGGAAACAAAAGATAGAATTAAAAAGAAATGGAACGATTGGGAAAATAGCAATCCACCAGCAAGAAAAAGTCCTATAGGCAGAATGCTTGATGTAGCTAGATTTCATATAGATGAAACTGGAAATTTAGATCAGCATTTAACAAAAGAATTGATGTTAGCGAAACATCGACTAAATCAGAACTGGAAACATTTTGGTGAAGATTTAACAAATTTAGATATTGAGGAAAAATAATGAAGTATGTATTAGTAGCTCTGAAAGGTGAACTTCCAGAGCATAATCTAAATCCAGAAGAATATAAAGTCTGGTATCATGGAGTCGGAAAAGTAAATGCTACAATGTTTGCTACTATGGCTTGTATACAATCTGATTGCGAAGCAGTAATTAATTATGGAACTGCTGGTGCATTAAATACAGAACTAGCAGAACAATTAGTTCAGGTTGGACTTGTTAAACAACGTGATATGGATACAAGACCACAAGCTGGGTTAGGTATAACTCCTTTTGAAGAAACTGGATTTGCAGGAGATATTAGAATATCAAATAGTGCATGGAGTTGTAGTAGTGGTGATAATTTTGTACAAGCACCACCAGAACTTGAAAGTGATATAGTTGATATGGAATCGTATGGTATAGCAAAAGTTTGTAAACATTTTAACAAGCCTTTTATTTGCTATAAATATGTAACAGATTTTGCTGATGAGAATGCGGCAGATAGTTGGAAAAATAATCAAGCAAAAGGCGCAGGTGCCTTTTTGGAGATGTGTAAATAATATGAGCGGATTTTGTTCGTTACCATTTGTTCAATATAGTACATATAACGGTGGACGTTATAGACTATGTTGTATGGCCAAAGAACCTAAAAAACTAGTTAATCAAGAAGAACTAGGTATAGAAGGTACTTGGAATCATGACTACGTAAAAGAAGTAAGACGTAAAATGACTGCAGGCGAATGGTTACCCGAATGTGGCGAATGTCAACACTTAGAACGTAATGGCATTATGAGTTCAAGACAATGGGAAAATGAACAATGGAAAGATGTAATTGATGATGTAGTAGCTGATGCTTCAGCTAATGATTGGGAAGTTGAACAACCTTTACAATTTGATTTTAGACTAGGAAATCTATGTAATTTACAATGTCAAATGTGTAACAAAGAAGCATCACATTTGGTAAGTATAGAACGTGCAAAGATGATAGACCAAGGACTTGGGTTAGATCACAAGGATTGGAAAGGCATGATTGCAGAAAAGAAAAAAGCATTACTTCAGCCAGGAATAGAATGGGAAAGTTTTACTCCTATGTTAAAGTATGCTCGTAAAATAAAATTAATTGGAGGCGAACCAACAGTAGCCAAAGATATGTTTAAACTATTAGATCTTGCAGTAGAAAGTGGACACGCAGAACATATTGAGTTAAGTTTTTATACAAACATTACTAATATGCAAGACAAATGGTTAGAACAATTAAGTAAGTTTGAACGTGTAATAGTTAACTGCTCATTAGAAGGTATGGAAGAAATGAACGATTATTTAAGACCGCCATCTAAATGGGATAGTGTTTGGAAGAACTTTGATAAGTTAGTTAAGTTTGCAGATACTAAAGCAGGTAAACGTATTAAGGTAAGAGTTACTACAGTTAACCAGATGACTAATGCACTTCACATTACAAAGTTTTGGAAGTTTATGCATGACTACCGAATGACTAGTAATAGAGGAATTGGAATGAGTACTAATCAACTTATTGAACCTCAATATTATAGTATGGCTCATGCTCCAGAATGGTTGAAAGAGAGACAACGTGAACAAATATTGGAATTTCTTAAGAGTATCGGAAATAGCCCACACTTTAAACAATACGAAGAGCCACTTATGGAAGTGGTTAATTTTAGTCTTGATAGTAAGCATAAGTATAATGCTGACATCATGCGTCAATACGTCAAAGTCACAGAAAACTATGACAGATTCAGACAACACGTGGTTACCAAAGTGTCGCCCGAGTTTGAACGAATTAGATCAGAAGTCACTAAATAACATTAACGAACATATTCACTGGCATTGCAAGTGGTCATTTTGGTTTAATGGAGGAGCAAAAAAGTAATGAATAATTTTGGATTTAAAAGTTATAATAGTTGGGATAAACTAACAAAGGTAATGGTGGGAAATGTATTTCCTGAAGGCTTCTTTGAAGACTATCATGATAAAAAAGTAGCAGATGTCATGACGAAAGTAAATGAAGAAACCAGAGAAGACTTGGATTATTTTTGTAAAGTATTAACAGAAAGTTATGGTGTAAAAGTTTACAGAATGCCAGATACTTGTGTAACTGATAATAAAAGATACGAAAGTGTAACAGAATTTGTAGAAGAAGAAGGATACATACCAAGACCATTTAATACACCTAGAGATGATCAAATTATATTTGGTGAAAAATTATTAACAGGCAAACGTGATAGTATTTTTAGAAAATGGAATAAAACAATGCTTGATAACCATAATATCTTTACTGAAGATGAATATGCACCTTGGGCAGGTTGTGATGATTTTTTAGATCTAGGAGATGAGAATCAAGAATTAAACATAATAAAAGAAGCAACGGCACTAAACCCAGGCAAAGGATTTGCTATTTCTTGGCCTAGTATTATGAGAACTGGTAGAGATATTATGATTGACTTACATGACTTTAATGGCCCTACTAAAGTATTAGTTGAATGGTTTAAAAAGTTTAATGAAAAGTATGGGTACAATTTTAGAATCAATACTACAGTTATGGGTGGTCATACAGATGCAGTATTAGCTCTAGTGAGACCAGGATTGCTTATTAGTCATACTAATGTAAACAAATATGAAGAAACATATCCAGGTTGGGATGTTATTAAAATAGATAGAAAGCATAATGATCATACTACTGCTTGGCAAGATTATAGAGTAACAGTAAAAGATGACTGGAGATTAAACAAGAAAAGACCAGTAGCAGATTATTGGATAGCAGGCGAAGAACAAAACGAAGCATTACATAAATTTATTGATTTATATATGCACCCTAGTGTAGGTGCTTGTTGGGAGACTAATTTTGATGTAAATTGTTTGAGTGTTAATGAGAATACAGTAATTGCTAGTGGCCCTGCTAAAGAACTTGAAGATAAATTAGGTGAACATAAAGTAGATGTAGTTACTTGTAATATGAGACACAGATTCTTCTGGGACGGTGGATTACATTGTGCTACAAGTGATCTAGAACGTGAAGGTGATTGTGAAGACTATTTTCCAGAACGTGGAGATCAGGGAATTGAGTTTGGTAGATTATGGGGTAATAACGAGCTACGAAGATAAATAAAACGATAACAAATTAATCAGATTTTTTTTTGGCTATCAAATATTTTTTTTTGAACAATGAAAAGGAAAAAGAAATGACACAGTTAATATCCCCACAAAAATTTACAGACGCAGTTGGCCTTTTAAGGTCATTTTTTTTGGCTAAAGGTTTCCAAGAAGTCCATACCCAAAACAGATTATCAATACTTGCCGCTTGTGAAGATCCATTTAATGTAGCAACATACAATTATGCAGGTCAAGTATGGCCACTTCCACAAACAGGTCAAATGTGGCTTGAACACGAATTACTTACAGACCCTAATGCAAAAGGTTTCTTTTGTGTAAGTACCAGCTATAGACAAGAGCCAAATGCTATTCCAGGTAGACACGATATAATATTCCCAATGTTTGAATTTGAAATGCCAGGTAACATTGACAATTTAAAAGAAATGGAATACGAACTAGTAGATTACTTAGGCTTTGAAAAACCATACGAAATGACATATGCTGATTGGCAAAGTCATTATGGTGTTGAAGGTGAGCTAAAGGCAGAACATGAAACTAAAATGTACGAAGACTTTAAAACTGCAATGATTACAGACTTTCCAGAATTCACAAGTCCTTTTTGGAATATGAGTAGATATCCTGGTGACACAGAATCAAAGAAGATTGATGTAATACTAGGTGGAATGGAAACAATAGGAAGTGCAGAACGTTCATGTGATGTAGAACAAATGCGAGATACATTTCATACTATTACAGAAGGTGCATATAGTGAACTATTATTTAAACTATTTGGTAAAGAACGAGTACAAGCAGAACTAGAAGAGTTCTTAAAGTTTGACTTCTTCCCACGTGTAGGCGGTGGTATAGGCATGACAAGAATGATTAGTGCTTTAGATAAACAAAATACTGTAACTTAATTATTACCAATATCTAAATAAATACTAGAATAGTTAGAGAAGTAACTGTAATACTTTAGGAGATTATCATGGCACAAAAAGCATTTATGGCAGATGCTGGCGTTCGTTTAGGCGAATGGAGCATTGTTGAATTAGCAAACGGCGACCTGCAAGTTTCTAATATGCATACTATATCAGGTTCACAAAAGATGTTCAGAGTTGACAAAGGTTTACGTATGGGAGACTGGAGAATGACAGTTGACGGTAATGGAGATATGAATCTATCTGAAACTGCAATAACAGGATCACAAAGACCTTTTATAGCAGACGGCGGAGTTAGAGTTGGTGCGTGGACATTACGTCCAACAGAAGATGGTGATTTGTATGCAGAAAAAGATGCCGAATTTTTAAGCTATAGTTTATCGTGCGATTATTCAACAGTTAATGAAGGTGGCTCAGTTACAATATCTCTAGCAACAACAGCCGTAGCTGACGGAACTACATTGCCATATACAATCTCTGGAGTTTCTAGTGCAGATATTGATAATGCTAGTCTTACAGGAAACTTTGTTGTTGGAACAACAGATTCAATAACTTTAAATATTACTGCTGATTCTACTACAGAAGGAACAGAAACTTTACAAATATCGTTAGACAATGGTAATTCAAATATTAAGTATGTTACAATAAACGATACATCAACAACACCAGCTACTCAAGACGCTTCTGATTTTAATTGGAGCGTAGCAACAACGATTGATATTGCTAGTCCGGTTACGTATGGTACTCTTGCCTCAGGTGCAACCGACTATGGAGTTCATAGTTCAAATTATGATGACGGTGCTTATCAGGCACAATTAGAAGAAGGTGATACTATGACATGGACAGCAACAACCAATGCACCAGACGGAATACAAGTTTACTATACTTGTGTATCAACATATTATGGTTCATACCAATCAGGTAGTGATCCAAACTGGAATGACGTATCAGGTAATCCTTCAACAAGTGGATGGCTAACAGTTTCAAATGGACAAGTTAGTGCTACTATAACTGCGATAGATGATAGTGTCACAGAAGATGGCGAAATTAGACAAGTTTGGTTGATGAAACAAGCAGGTGATTATAGTAATATACTCGCAGAATCACAATGGTTCCATATTGCTGATCCATCACAAACCTGGACTGCTCCATCGTCTGGTGAAACATTCACAGGTGGTGAATACTATAGCGATTCAGGTTCATCACAGACACAATGGTACACAGCGGCTGACAGTTCAACTGGAAACGCACAAATGCGTGTTAGAATGAATGAAGGCAAGGACCATGACTTACGTAGAAATATTAACTATGTTCTAGATAACTTATCAACAGGTGATACATTCTATGTTGGTACAACATCAGGAACTTCAATGACAGTAACAGGTAATATTACTAAGACTCAAATCAGTGGCGATTACTATGATTATTACTTTGATGTAAGTGTAGCACCAGCAAGTACAACATACTTGTACGAATATACAGTAGTAGCATAATAAATAGTATAAAGGAGCAAGTATTATGAGTGATTTTAAATACGAAAAGTGGGAAGATATTATATCTAACAGATGGACAACATTTAGTTGGACTGATGAATTAGTTCCTGCTGAAGTTATGGAAGAAGTTGCTAGAGAAGTACACAAATATTGCCCTAGTAAAAATAGAAGAATGCCATACGTTATTGATATAATTAGAGGACCAACAGATGAAGAAACTAGAAAAGAATTTCATTTAAATAGTCATAGAAATACAGATAAGTCTATTGAAGAAGATAGAGGTAATCCTCAAATACTTGCACCAACATTAATTGTATTCAGTAAACGTAATGTACACAAAGCAGAAACTTTATATCAACAAATAGAACATAGAGTTCCTGAAGGAGTAGCTAATACTGATAACATTGAACTTGGTATGGTTGCTCTTTCTTTTATTCATGCACTCACTGCTAGAGGATGGCATACTGGTTTATGTCAATGCTTAAGAAGTAGAGGTGAAGCGGCAAGAATATTAGGAACTCATGGAAAAGCAGATTTAATAATTGGCGTTGGTAGAGAGAGTAGAACAGATTCAGTTACTGGAAAAGAAACTGACTATCCAAGATATAAAGATCCTAGAACAGGCTTACACAGAACTATTCCATATCCATATGATTATCGACCTTATGCAGAACCTAAGTTTGAAGATGTATATAAATTAAAACTATAAGTTTTTAATACGTTCAGCCATACATAGTTCAGGATAGATTAAACTATCATTTAAAATGTCAGCTTCAAAACATTGTAGTTTTGTTCCATATACTATTTGATGTGTAATCCATTGTGCATTAAAAAACCAAATGTCGCCTGGATTAAAAGTAATATAATGTAATGGGTGATGAAATTGATCCCATTTCTTATCATTCCATACACAACGATTTCTCATTTCACTTATAAATTTGTGTACATTATTTTTATCTATATCTCTTAAATTAAATTCCCAATAATATTTTTGATACAGTTGTTCTAAGTCAGGACCAAATGTAAGTACTCTGGGACGTTTTTTATCTAGTTGTACAAACATACGTATCTGTTGCTCGTTACCTGTATGTTGCTCATCTAGTTCATCTAAGTGTAGTTTATTTTCAACTAGTGTATTGTATCTATGACTGAGCATACGTTCTGTAGTATTGTATTTTGGAAACATTTTATCAAATAGTTCATTCCAAGCATTATTTGCCTGCTTATGTTTCTTGTGGAATACGTCAATTTGTTCCTCAGACCAATTACGTTCTTCACGTAATCTATCACGGTTTTTTATATGGCTGTTATACCAAGGCATAATCCACTTGTTATCCTTAATAGTCCAATCCTCTAGATCATCATAATACTTGTAATCTAGCCCTTCTATGGGTAAATTTTGAATAACCACAGGCCAACCGCTCTCAAATGCGGCATATAACTCATCGGTATTGAATATTTTATCTTTATTATAATCAAATATGTTGACTATGAAGTCATCCTTTGCTATAATATCTTTAGCGATTCTTGTCATGATTTTTGCTCCATTGCATATATTATATACGGATAAATATATTTATGCAACAGAAATCTACCAACAAGCATAATTAAGTAGAAAACTACCAAAGGAACATAATGAAATCAGTTAATGTATGGAGCGAGTTTCAACCGCTCAAACGGGTTATATTAGGTGCTCCGTTTCCTCCAGAAACATTTGAATGGCATAAGGACGAAGAGACCAGAACTGTCATGGAACAAATATTCAGAGAAACTGCCGAAGATTTAACCATACTAGAAAATATATTAAAAAGCAAAGGTGTTGAGGTCGTAAGGCCAAAAGACATATTTACAATCACCGGTGGCGAGCAAATTCAGCTACCTTGGATGCATTGTAGATTTCCTAATCATCCATTAATGCCACGTGATACATTAATGCCTTACGGTAATACAATATTTGAAATTTATACAGGTAGTGATAATAGATATTTTGAGAATCTAGCATACTACGACCATTGTAGTAAATGGTTTCGTGAAGGTGCTGATTGGGTTAGTATGCCAGGAGCAATGATTGAGAGTGGTAAAAAATACGACTACTTTGTAGAGAATCATCGCTTACTTTATCATGCGGCTAACATGATAAAGTGTGGGGACCGCGTGTTGTTTAGCCAACCCTATGAGGGAGACAATAAGCGAGGTAAAGGTACGGAACTGGGCCGTGAGTGGATTCAACGTGAAATAAAGTTGCGATATCCTAAGACACAATTTTTGGACATACCAGTCGGAGGACATATCGATGGCAAAATTGCATTGCTGAAACCTGGTGTACTAATGACCTGGAATAAAAACTGGGTACCAGAAGAAATGAAGAACTGGACTATCATTGAAGTAGCAGATGATTTTGATATGCCAGAAGATTTTCAAAATACTCGTAAGCAAAGATTTCATACAGAGTATGTAAGCAAATGGCTAGAGCATTGGGTAGGCTGTCCAGACGAAAGTGTATTTGATGTTAACGTATTATCGTTAGATGAGAACACAGTAATCTGCACAGGCAAGAACGAAGCCGCCTTTGCTGAAATGGAAGCACATGGTATTGAACCAATTTACTGGAATTTTAGACATCAGTATTTTTGGGATGGTGGCATACATTGCTTAACGAGTGATATAGTTAGAGAAGGAGATTGTGAGAGTTATGTATAATCATTTAAAAAATTACATTGGAATATATCTATTAGCAATAGTGTGTTTCCTAATATATGCATCTGAACCAACAGATGAAATACCAGTTTGGATATGGTATCTTTTCATTCCAGTAGTTTTATGGAAAACGCCACCATTTAATATTGGTGATTGGTTTTGGGGTAAAGTAGCAAGTTTTTGGATGTGGATATTGAAACCATTTACAAGATGGCAAAACACTTGGCCTACATGGGTAAAGTATGTGTTTGGTATCGTACTTATTATATTGTTTGAAGAATATATTTTAAAGCCAGCAGGATACACAATGTATCCTTGGAGAATGGACTTTAGCGGATAACATATGGGAATGAAATGGCAATCAAAGGTACACAAATTTCAGTTTGATGTAACCAGTCATTGTAATGCAAGATGTGGTGCTTGTGTTAGAAACAAAGATGGTGGAGATACTGAACCAGAATTAGCATTGAATCATTTTGATATAGATTTATGGAAAAGAATATGTACTAAAGATACTAAAGGTTGGTACATTGGTCAGTTAGCATTAAATGGTAATTGGGGCGATCCTATGATGCATCCAAATTTAGTTGAGATGGTAAGAATATGGATTGAGAATCACCCAGAAACATTTATAACTATCCATACAAATGGTAGTATGAGAGGTGAAAAGTTTTGGTTTGATTTAGCTAAACAATTAAGAAAGTATCCTGCTCATCAGGTTAATTTTGCAGTAGATGGATTAGAAGATACACATCACATATATAGAAGAAGAACAGATTTTAAAAAAATTATACAAAATATAAAAAGTTTTAATGAAGCTGGTGGTAGTGGAAGAATAATAATGACATTGTTTGAACATAACCAGCATCAAGTTGAAGAACTAAAGAATTTGGCAGAAACTTTAAAGTGCAGACAATTTGTAACAAGAAGCAGTCACCAAGGAGGTGACATAAGAATAAATGATAAAGATGAAAAATACGTAATAAAAAAATCTAATATGAAAGAGCAAGAATGGTGGTTTGAACAAAATGACGAGTTTACAATAAGCGACCAACCTGATTCAGATTATTGGATGCATATAACAGAAGTATTAAAAGACTCAAAATTTATGAATGAAACAAAATGTCCTTGGTACAATGAAGGAGAGATACAAATTGATCCTTTTGGAACTGTATGGCCTTGTTGCCATGTAAGTTTATATGGAGTAAATTTATCCAAACAATCTCTTAAAACAAATTGCGATGAAACTATTATTGAAAGAAGAACTGAAAATAGCTTATTCAAATATAGTTTACAAGAAATATTAAGTAACGATTGGTACAACCATCACCTTGATACTGTAGTCAAAGAAGCCAAATGGGAAGTATGTAAACGATCGTGTGGAGTATGCTAATAATATGTATGTAAATCCAATGTTAAAAGATACTAGGTTTCCTACGTGCCTTGCACCATGGAACGCCTTAACGATTAAGTGGGGAGGTAATGTATTACCAGACATTATCTATCAAGGAAAATTTGGCAATATTACAAAGCAGACATTACCAGAAATATTAAACAGTAAAGAAGCAGTAGAATTAAGAAAAGCTCATGCAGGTAGAAATATACCGCCAGCTTGTATAGCTTGTCAAAAGAAAGAACAAAGTGGTAAGAGTCGTAGAATGTATTTTTGGGATAAACTTGATGAAGATGTAAAACGTGGATCAATTAAAAATAATGCTACTAGTAAACCTGATATACGTTATTTAGACTTTACAATAAGCAATAAATGTAACCTAGCTTGTTTACATTGTAATCCATTTGTAAGTACAGGTTGGACCAAAGATGGAAAAAAGCTAAACAAAGAAAAGCCAGATTATTGGGAACAAGCAAAGATAGGATATCATGGAGTAACTGATATGCAGTTTCTTGATAACTTGTTTGCAGACCCAGACTACTTTAGAAATTTACAATGGGTAGCATTAAGAGGTGGCGAACCTTTGTATGATGAAAGTTGTAAAGCAATATTACAATGGTTTATTGATCAAGGACTAGCAAAGAATATTATGCTAGATATATCAACTAATGCTACAGTATTTGACGAAGACTTTCAAGAGATATTTAAACACTTTAAGCATATAGAATTGCTTATTAGTATAGAAGCAGTAGATGAATTATATAGTATTATACGTGGTGGAAAATACACGTTTAAAGAATTAGAAAATAATATAGAGAAATTTTATACATATGATAATATTGAAGTTGTATTTGCAGTAACCGTAATGTCAACTAATATATTTGGGTTAGATAAAGTATGGAAATGGTTTAAAGAAAAACACGAACATAGAGCAAGTATTAGTATGAGTAATGTTGTAGTTAATCCTAGTTACTTAAACATAGCATACTTGCCAGAAGAATTAAAATATATCATGTATGATAAACTTCTACAAATACCAGATAGAAGTATCTGGCCTAAAGGAAGCTATCATGCACAAGAAATACACTACCAAACAGGCATTCATGCAATAAGAGATGGATTACAGTTGGAAGGTGTAGATGAAAAAGATCAAGAGAAATATTGGCAATGGTTTATGAGATACACAAAAGACCTTGATCGTTTAAGAGGTACAGATACCTTTAAATTTATTAAGGAGTTAAAATATTATGAGTAATCCCAATTTTAGTAAAACAGGAAATAGTATATGGCATCAACCATATATGGATTTTCTAGTAAAAGAATACTTTCCCAATATTGATCCTAGTACAATAACAGATGAAGGAAATATATTGTTAGAGAATTATCCTAAATGGATAGCTAGTAGTAAGTTGAATAGTTTTACAGGTGTAGAAACATTTAAAAATAGATATGTTACAGATGGTACAATACAATCATTAGCCTGGTGGCATCATTGGACACAGGTGAATGGATATAACTTAAAAATGTTTCGTGGAGAGTTTCCATACAATAGAGATGCACAAATTAATCACCCAATGGAGTGGCATGATAGTATTGATGATACTGGAATACAATCTGGTGATGCAATATTAATAAGTGTGCCATTTAGTGGAACAGGTAGAGTACCTGAACAATACTATGACGTAATAAAACAATGCAATGAAAAAGATGTTCCTGTATTAATTGATTGTGCTTGGTTTGGTACTTGTTACGATATTGAAATTAATTTTGTTGAGCCTTGTATTAAAATGGTAGTGTTTAGTACTACCAAAGGATTAAGTTGTGGTAATTGGAGAACAGGTATAGCTTTCTCAAATATTGACGAAGGAACTGTTCCTGTACAGAATGAATGGAATCATTTAAATCATTTGAACATTGCTATTGGAAATAGATTAATGAACGAGTTTAGTCCTGATACCCATCCAAACAATTATATGAGCAGTCAGTTAGCAGTATGTGAACACTATGGATTTGAAGCTACAAACACAGTTCATATTGGACTAGCACCTAAAGGTCCAAAGTGGGACGAGTATCATAGAGATGGATTGTACAACAGAGTTAACATTGGTAAAGAAGTAAGACAACATAAGAAGAAAGGAAAATTTACTGAGTAATGGCTAGACTTCCAGAATATGCTTGTGCTTATCCATTTAAGGGTAAGATGCTTATGCATGGTGTACCAAATACACCATGTTGTAGATTTCACAATAGATTTCTGGGACCAAATGATCATAATGATTTTGAAGATATTAGAAAACTAATGATGCAAAACAAATGGCATCCTGGTTGTTACAAATGTAAAATAGACGAAGCTAATAATGGATCAAGTATGAGAACAGAAGCAGATCAATTCTTTAATGACTTTGACGATACTGTAAGACTTGAGTATCTAGAAATAACTGTAGGTAGATTGTGTAATCTAGCCTGTCTAAGTTGTGGTAGTGAATATAGTCATAATTGGGATAAAGATGAACTAGCATTAGGTATCAGTAGTCAAGAAAAGATTACTAAATTAAAAGAAGTACAAGAATATGATTTAGATAATATCAACATTGATGATCTAAAACACGTGAAGTATATTAAAGTAACAGGTGGTGAACCATTTTTACATAAACAATTTTTAAACCTAATTGTAAGATTAGCTGATCATGGAATAGCAGAACAAATACATTTAGAAATATTTACAAACTGTACATGGTTTCCAGCAAAATTAGAGCATGACGCATTATTAAAGTTTAAACAAATAGATTTAAGTCCTAGTATTGACGGAGTAGGAACTACAAATGAGCTTCTACGTTACCCTAGTAAGTGGGATAAGATAGAAGCAACACTTGACAAGTGGATAGAGTTTAAAGACGCTACAGGACGCTTAAAAATAGCTACAGCCACCACTTTAAGTGTAATTAATGCTCCACAGTTACACGAATTTATACATTGGGCTAGAGTGCATAAAGGTATTGATGTTATGTTACAAATTGTAGAAGAACCTCATTATATGAGTATTAGGCATTGGCCTGAATGGTATAAAAAGACACTTGATTTTATGATAGAGTCACAGTACGGTGGCTTTAATAAAAATGCAGGTAAGTTTAAAAGTTCTTATAAAATGATTAAAAGACTTATTAATACAGAATCAAACATTGATAATAGTGAGAAGTATATAGCAGAGCTAAACAAAGTTTTAAAACACAGAGGACAAGATATAAGTATGGCACCAAAGTTTGCCAGTATATTAAAGTATAATGATAGATAAAGAGAAATTAAAGAAAAGTAAAACTTTTTGTATGTTACCATTTATGCACGTCTATGGAAGTGCAGGTGGAGACCTTGTACCTTGTTGTGAAGCACAAGAAATACCTTTAAATGAAAAAGGAGAAAGTGCAATACAGTCTTGGAATAATAAAAACTATAAAGAACTTAGAAGGGCGTTAGCTAATGGTGAAAGACCTAAACGTTGTGATGTATGTTGGCACAATGAAGATTCTGGAATTATAAGCAATAGGCTACAATGGGAAAAAGATAATTGGAAAACTTTTTCTGATATAATAGATGTTAATGATGATTATACTGTAAACAATAAACCTTATTGGGTGGAATTAAAAGTAAGTAATTTTTGTAATTTAAAATGTATTATGTGCAGTACTCATAGTAGTTATAAACGTGTTGCTGATTTAGATATTATTAAAAAGTATACTACAGATGGATATGAAACTAGACTATTGAGACCAACTACACTATTTGAAAGCCTTGGTAAATGGCCTAGTATATGGGATACAGTTCATACTTTACAATTTACTGGTGGTGAGCCAATAATAAACAAAGAGCATTATGATTTATTAGATAGTATACCAGACGAAGTAAAGAGAAGAATTAAGTTACGTTATGCTAGTAATTTAAGTTATATCAAATTTAAAAAATACGATTTAATTGAAATTTGGAATAAGTTTAAAAGTGTTAATATAAAAGTAAGTATGGACGGTATAGGAGATGTATACAATTATATAAGAAGAGATGGTGATTGGGATACAGTATATGCAAATATGATGATATTGGATTCAGAACCAACAATAGATCTTGCCGCTGGTATAACAGTACAGGCACACAATATTTTTCATATGCCAGAGTTCTTTAAGTTTTGGAAAGATAGTCCGATTGACTTAAAGTTTATTACGGCAAACATTTTGCAAACACCAAAATACTTGAGACCTAATTTATGGCCAGCTGAATATAGAGAATTAATTTTAAATAAATTAGAAGAAGCTAAAAAAGAATTTCCAGAAATGAATAAGTTTATAACTTATTTAAAAAACAATGAACCAACTATAAGAGATTATGCAAAGATGAGGAAGTATACCAGAGATATAGAGAATCGTTATTTGCTTAATGTAGATTTAAAGAAAATGATAAAACAACATCTTGGAGTTAAACTTGAAGGTATGGATATAGTTAATGAAAGGTTAGTAAATGAAAAAGGGTGATAAAGATTGGGACTATCAATGGATAAGTGATAGCGAGATTGTAAATGTTTTTATTCCTAAAAACACTCATTTGTCTAATTGGGAAGAACTAAAACAAAAAATACAGTTGCTACAACAAGTAGAGATTGACAATCATATTAATTCAAGTATAGTAAACTTATACAATGATAGAAACATTGCGTGGGTACAGTCAGTTAGAAAAATGGGTCATAAGTATGCCGCATTTTGGTTTGATGGATGTTGGCCTAAATCAGATGGGATAGAGAAAAAAATATTACAGTTTATAAAGAATTTGGACAAAGAATGGATTACGGCAGTACATCCTAATTTTCCAGATAGTCTAATGTTACTTAACATAGACCAGTTCAATGCCTGGCCACCTAAAGCACCTAACTTTGGTAGTTATGATTTCTGGGCCGAAAGGTGGCTAGGCGAACAAACAGTTGAATTAAATCCAACAATATTAAGAAACATAGTTGTATGTGCTCCAAAGACAGATCCAGTAAACTTCTTAAATGGACTAATGGGTAAAAAATATACAGACCATACAATAACACGTGGTGCTAGAGTAGTGATTAAACGTAAAAATATACCAACTAGTCCTATATATTTTGTTAATACTGAGCCAGTTAATTCTGGTATTTCTAGTAGATTAAAACACGAAAATTTCCAACAATATGTAGGCACAACCGCAGGTTTTAAACTGCTATATTTCGCTTTTAAGTACGGTTTTGATATAGACAGTACAAAGTACATCTGGTTTGATTTCGACGCTTGTAGCCTCAAATTTAAGCGTCTAATGGTGGAAAATTGGGACGGATCTAACTATCCAGAGTTCGTAAAACAGTTCTGTAAGGATAATCCAGAAGCTAATACAGATCTATTAAAAAATGTGGACAAGGAATGGTTAAATATTGTTGAAGCATTTGGTGGTGAACATAGTTGGTTAGATTTTTGGACACAAGTTAAACTATGCAAACATGAATATATAGAAGCTGATTTAATAAATGATTACCATAAAATTACTAATGCAGTAGATAACGATAAGAGTGCATTTTTTTGGGCCAGTAACATATACAGTTATGTATTATTAAAAGTAAGAAGTGAACCATTTACATTAGAAAAGAGTTTTGCTGATTTAATTACAGAATTACAAAGAACAAAAAGATGCTGGTTCTTGGGAACAGATGTAGATGACAATGAATTAAATTGTGATGTAAGATCGATAATTGGATTCAGTACGAACGATAGTATAGGGAAAGCAATATAATGAAAATAAAAATAAATGAATATAACGACATTCCAGTATGTCATATTTCTTTTGATAAGGCATTAATTAAGTATGATGACGATACAAAAGATTCATATGTGTCTACTTTAAAAAATTGTACTAATGTAAATATAAACTTTATGGAAAGTTCTATTATAACTGAAATAGAGGACGATGAAATAATTGCAATATTAAGAAGACTAAAAAAGTTAGATTACAAATATGCAGTACTATGGGCAGAAGGCAGTTGGCCTCTTGAACCAGAAATAGACGAAGCTATTCTAAAAGCCTTTCATACATATGATAGATGGCTTGTAGCCGGACATATTTTAAATTTCAAAAATAAAGATCCTAGATTTCATGAACAATGTATAATTGTTAACTTAAAAGAAATTGATAATATTAAATGGTTAACTAAAGATGAAATACTTAAAAAGAAATATAGAGTAAGTGAAGAGAATATACACGATGATTACACTCCTTATTGGATAAAACCTATAGAAGGAAATGATGGAAAAATTGAACCAGCTAATATATTTGATAGGTTTTTATGGGTATCATTAAAAGAAGGTTATACAGTATTAAATCTTGACTTTGATATAAGAAGTAAAAAAGTATGTGTGTATCCTGAAGATGAGCAACAATGGACTCAACTACACGCAAATTTAAAATATTGGAATTCGTTAACTAAACAAAATCAAATAGAATTTGTATATGATTTAAAAAACAACGAAGCAGATAAGAAACCTTTGTTTGAGCTTTTGAATTCATCACATAATATGATATATGTTACAAACACAGAAGACGTACCAAACTATGGTTCAAAAGGTGTTGAAGTATTAGTATGTCCAGCAAGTGGATTATCTCAATTTAAACATATAGCAAATAACCTAGATACAATGGAACAAGTTATATGGGTTGACTTTAGTAAACCACAAATGGATTGGTTACAAGGACTTATTCATGATTGGAACGGTATAAACTTTAAGCAGTATTATGAAAATAATAAACCTAGTAATTTAAGTTTAATTTATGAAGAAAGTAAAGTAGATGATTTTTTTAATAGTTTTGATAGCGAACAAAAATGGCTAGAAGCTTGGTATAAGATTAAAGAATTAGAACATAGCTTTATCATAGCAGATATTATAAACTCATATGATGATATAGTATCTGTAGTAAAACCTAATAAGGTAGTATTTTTACAAGTAAGTAATATATGGAGCTACGAAGCAAATTATTTTGATAGTGGAATGAATGTATACTTCTCTCTAATTGATTATATTCACAAGATTTTGGGTAAATCAAAAAAAGTATATTTTAGTGGAGATGCAGGAGGAACACACAAAGACATGATAGACATAGGAAGAAGGACTTGGATATGAGGAAATTTGATAGATACAGAAGTAAAAAAACTGGTTTTCAAAGTGACTGGTGGGAAAGAGTTGATGATGAGACTCGAGAGCATTTTGATATATGGGAAAACTTTGATAAAAATCCTGCTTCAGCAGATAAAGTACAATTAGATGCATCAGACGATATAGACTATATTGGAGATAACACACGAGTTCCTTGGGTAAGATTACATGATATAAATGTGCCATGGGGAGATATTAAAAGAGAAGCATATCATTTAATGGAAACTGAATGTTTTACAAATCATAGATCTGCAGGATCAGGAGGTTGGATGAGCCTATGTATACACGGTATGAGTAGTGTACATACAAATTGTCCAGAAGATTATAATATGCCAGACAGGGCAGAAAAAGATTTAAGTGATTGGACTGATATTGCAAAGTTTGCACCACTTACAAAAGAATGGATGCAAGATGAAATGTTATACGATGATTTTACAAGAGTAAGATTTATGTGTTTGTTACCAGGTGGTTATATAGCACCGCATAAAGATGTGGATAAAGTACCTGGATTGGGAGCAACAAACGTTGCTATTAATAATCCAGATGGGTGTTCTTTAGTTATGGAAGAATATGGAACTATGCCTTTTAAACATGGAACAGTTTTTAAAATAAATACTGGATATAAACACGCAGTATGGAATCGAAGTGATGAACCAAGAATACATATGATATTTGACGGTGGACCGGGTATTGCATTTAAAAAGAAAGTAAACGAGAATTATGCCAAAATGTTTAATGTTTAAACATGGTATGACAATAGGACCAGTAGGAAACGTACGACCTTGTTGTATGTACATGAATGAAGATATAGATCAAAGATATAACGAATCTGGCTGGCGAGAAAAATTTGATGAATTATATGATAAAAGTTTAGACAAGTGGTTACCTAACTGCTACGAATGTAAAGCAGAAGAAGACAGAGGTAATACAAGTTTACGAATGGAAGCTAACGAATGGTTTGAAGGTGCAGAAGGAATTCAATATTGGGATTTAAAATTGCACAATACTTGTAACCTAACCTGTGTAATGTGTAACCCTACAAGTAGCAGTAAATGGCATAATCTAGTAAATCAAAATCCAAATGAAGAATGGTTAAATGTAGTTAAAAATGAAGCTAAACTTAAAACTGGGTGGCATAAAGATATACTGCCACAAATGATGGAAAATTTATATGATACAAAGTATTTAAAATTTACAGGTGGTGAACCATTTATGATTCCACACGTAAGAAAGATTATTAAAAAGTTATATGAAGATGAAGTATCACCAGCAGTACGTTTAAGTATTATCACTAACGGAACTATACCACTTGACGATGAGATGCTAAAAATGTTATTATCATTTAAGCAAGTTGTCTTTTTAGTAAGTATAGATGGAATTGAAGATAGATTTGAATATATTAGAGCAGGTGCTAAATGGAAAGAAGTATCTGCAAACTTAAAACATTTTCAGAAAATTGCAATGCACAACGACAATTTTAGTCTAACCATAAACTATTTGCCTATGTCAATAAATGCGGCACAAGATAAACTAGCTGAACAATGGGCTAAAAGTGAAGGAATACTATTTTCTAAAAGTGTTGAAATATATAGACCAAGCTACTTAACATATCGTAGCTTGAATAATAGTTTACGAGAAAGATATGAAATAGAAACAAAATATGAATACAACGAAAATGTATATAACGAATTATTAAAACACATGGCTATAAAAGATAAATTAATGGGTACAAATTTTAAACTTGCCTGTCCGGAGTTCTTTGAATGAAAAAAATAAGTAAAACATTTTGTGTACTTCCGTTCATGCACGCCGCGGTTAATCCTGGTGGCGGATTCCGTGTATGTTGTAACAGTAACCCTGCAAACAATAAAGTACTAAAAGATGACGGTAGTGGTAAAGCATACAGAATTTTTAAAGATGATGTTAACGAAATGTGGAACAGTAAATGGATGCAAAATATACGACAAGAATTTATTGATGGTAAGAGACCAGAAACTTGTCAAAGATGCTTCCGTGAAGAAGATGCAGGTGTTCGTAGTCCACGTATAGGATACAATGAGAAATGGCTCAAAGATGATGTTAAAATAGAAAAAGAGATACCTTTAGACGTTAGATATGTTGACTTAAGGCTAGGTAACTTGTGCAATCTAAAATGTAGAATGTGTAATCCATGGAGTAGTAGTATGTGGGTTAAAGATTGGAACAAAGTTGTACCAGGACAAACTGGACTAACACCAAACGAACCTTTAAGTAAAGAGCAATTTGATTATATGGAAGTTATGAAAGAATGGCCAGATAGAAAACAAACTGGAGTTAACTTTGTTGAAATAGCAGAAACAATAGAAGAGATTTATTTAACAGGTGGTGAACCTACGTTAGCAACAAGTCAATATGCATTGTTTGATTATTGCATAGAAAAAGGAATAGCAAAGAAAATAAAACTAAAGTATAATACTAACCTTACAAATATTCCACAAAAAATGGTAGACTATTGGCATCACTTTAAAGGCGTTCAACTTAATACAAGTATTGACGCAACAGGTTCTAGAGATAGGTATATCAGATATCCTAGTAACTGGGCAAAGGTAGAAGAAAACTTTGATAAACTAAATGCTATGCCAAATGTATATATTCAGTTGCATTGTACAGTACAAGCATTAAACATGGTTGCTATGAATGAACTATTTGATTGGGTAGCAACAAAGAACTTACGTTTAGAAGATCAGGTATATTTAAATATTTTAAATCACCCAGAAAATATGAACATAAGAATATTACCAAAACAGTTAAAAGAATTAGCTGAGAAAAAACTACAAGACTACTTGCATATACCAAAAGTGCAAGATACAATTAATTATATGTGGGCAGAAGATTGGCACGAAAGACGATGGAAGGAATTTATTGATTTTAATAAAGTAACTGATGAATTACAAAAAGGAAAACTAATAGATGTATGCCCCGAATTTAAGGAGTATATCTAATGAAATATAACAAAAGAAACAATAGGGATCCTAGAGGGATATTTGCTGGAATGGACGAAGAGTTATTTGAAAAACTTAAAAAGTCAATAGGTGTTGCAAAAGAAGAAAAAAAGTTTATAAAGTATAAACCTAAAAAGAAACCAGGAAAAAGTAAATGAGAATAATCTGTACAGGTAATCCAGAATTTGGTGTTGCAAAAGAAATAGCACATCGTTGGCCAGAAACTACATTTGTAAGTAGAACAGGTTGGGGTTACGATTTAACTGAAAATGGTTATAAAAACAAGTTAGCTGAAAAGGTGCTTAATTATGACGTTTTTATTAACTGTTCCGCACTATGGCAGTATCATCAAACTCTGGTACTAGATACAGTCTATAAGAACGCTTTAAAGAACCTAAAACGACTACATATTGTGAGTTTAGGCAGTACAACCGACAGGACCAGCAAAGGTTCTGATTGGCAGTATCAGCAAGAAAAGAAAGCATTGCGTTCAACTAGCAACGCATTGGGTTTAAAAAGCATTTGGACAGGCGGTCCTAAAGTAACATATGTAACATTTGGTACACTAGAAAATAATGCACACAAACACCCAGATAGAAAAGTAATGAAATTATCAGAAGCAGTAGATTGTATAGAATATGCAGTTAATATGCCTTGGCACTTAAACGTTAATGAATTGAGTGTTGACCCAATACAAAAGGATTGGCCTTAATGAGTAAATTTTGTTATATGCCTTGGCACGCCGTTACATTGAGTGCTAATGGTGATATTAAACCTTGTTGTCAGTTTACCAATAGAGGTAGGAAACCTAATACAGAACATCCTACTATTATGGAAAACTATAATAGTGAACGTATGCAACAATTAAGACAAGATTTTAGAGATGGGAAACAACCTGATGCTTGTAAGAGTTGTTGGGAGAGAGAAGATTTAGTTGGCGAAAGTAGACGTCTTTGGTTTAATAAAAAGTTTATGAAGAACAAAGAAGAATTTAAAAAAGGTATTATACCAGATACAAATATTGTAGAGTTTCCTAAATTATACCAAGCAGATATTAACTTGTCAAATGTATGTAATTTAAAATGTCGTATGTGTGGAAGTTGGGCAAGTAACAGTTGGTTTAAAGAAGAAATAGCATTAGCAAAGATTGATAAAAGATATCAAAAAAATATTAACGAAGTTCCGTTGCTACAATATAGTCTAGAAGATTTAAGAAACTTACTACCACACTTAAAAGATGTTATGAGAATAGACTTCAAAGGTGGCGAGCCTATGATGGCAAAACATCACAATCAATTCCTACAATGGTTAATTGAAGAAGGCATGACAGACATAGAATTGTTTTATACAACAAATGGTACAGTACAAAATCCTAAAATTTTAAACTTGCTAAAACAGTTCAAACGTGTTAGTATATGTTTTAGTATAGAAGGTACTGGTAAACTTTATTCTTATATAAGAGGTGGCAAATATAATATAGAACAGTTGGAAGAAACATTAGCTGAATATAGCAAGTTGGAAAACGTGCAAATAATGTTTAATGTAACATTACAAAACTACAATGTATTCAATCTACCAGAGTTGCATAATTTCCTTAACGAATTAGAAGATAAATACCCAAGAGTAAGTGCTAATAATAGTTTTACTACTATTTGTAATCAACCTGCTTATTTGAGTCCAATGAATTTACCAGATAATTTAAGAGACCAGGCAGTAGAAAGATTGTCAATTTATGATGATTTTAAAAAATTAGTAAAGAGTATGAACAAAAGAACTTTTAATGAAGAACAATGGGACATCTTTATTAATTACACAAAAGATTTAGATAAACTACGTGGAGACAATGTAGTTGAAGCAGTTCCAGAACTAAAGGAATACTTTGTATGCTAGTAGGTATTGAAGATAACTTTCCAGCTAAAGATGAACTTTTAAGAGTTGAGTGGAACATAGGTAAACGTTGTAATTATAATTGTAGTTACTGTGGTAACGAACTACATGATGCTACAAGTGATTCTATGCCTTGGGAAGTATACACCTCCACTATAGATAAAATTGTAGAAGCATCAAAAGGTAAAAAAATAAAAATAAGTTTTACAGGCGGTGAGCCATTTGTTAATCCAAGGTTTGTTGATATGTTAAAGTATGCTAGAGAAAATGGTGTATACAGATGTAGTGTAACAACCAATGGAAGTCCTCCTCCAAAGATATATAAAAAAGCATTGCCATATTTACATTATATGATTATAAGCTATCATTTTGAATTTGCATATCATGAAAAAGTAATTAACAATGTAAGAGGTATGTGGGAAGAAATTAAAAAGTATAGAGAACAAGATCAATGGAAAGGTATGCACGTTCATATTATGGCATTACCTGGAATGAAAGATAAATGGATTGAGATAACAGACGAATTAAAAGATATGGGTGTTGAATATACTATTCGTAAAATAAGACCAAGAGTCAATATGGATAGAACAGGTTGGAACAAACCACACAGTGATGGTATGTTAGGACAACATCCTTTACACGAAGAAACTATTAAATTTGCAGGACAGTATTATAGTCCTGAAGAAGAAAGTTGGTTACGAGAAAATGCATAATCAACCAGATGATAAATTAGAAATTGAAATAACTAGTAAATGTGTTTTACAATGTCCAGCTTGTTCAAGAATGAAAGATATAAATCATGGTGGTATATGGGACGCAGGACATTTAGATAAAGAATTATTATTTAATATAGCAGATACTACAAATTTTAAAAGATATACATTTTGTGGTTGTTATGGTGATGCAATATATCATCCAGATTTTTTAGAAATTATGAGTTATTTTGTTGAAAGAGATAAGTGGACACAAGTACATACAAATGGTAGTGCTAAACCAGAAAAGTTTTGGCAAAAAGCCGCTGAACAATCTTGGAAACGTTGTGAGTTTGTTTTTAACATAGATGGGTTAGAAGACACTAATCATATCTATAGAATAAATGCAAAGTGGAAACAAATAATGACTGGCGTAAAATGGATGACTAGTATACCAAAAGAAAGAAGACCCAGACTAGAATGGAAAATGTTAATTTTTAAATACAATGAACATCAAGTTGAGACGGCTAGGCAAATGGCAATGGATTTAGGATTTGATAGATTTAATCCTGTAGTAAGTTTGCGAGGTGAAGATAATTACGGAATTCAAAAAGGCGAGGATAATCCATATGTATAAGATTAACCCAGCCTTAGAACCAAGATGTACACACGATGATAATATGATTAAAAACAATATTCAATTAGGTGCTACTGGTGATGTGAGACCTTGTAACTTTTATGGTTCGCGCCTTAACTGGCAAAAATTAGAAAAATGGTGTGAACAAAAAGGTCTAAATCTTGCAAAGTTAAATATAAAAATTAGTACAATGCAAGAAATATACGATTCAGATGTATTTAAAGCAATATTAGATGGGCATGAAACATTAGATTTACCAAGTCCGTGTTTACAATTATGTAAGAAAAATAATACTACACCAGGCACAGGTTACAAAGAAACAGACAGAGGATACGGTAGAGCTGAAACAGAGGAACATTTAGATGGCAATTAATAACTTTAAAAATATTATTGTACATTACAAAGATGGAACAAGTGAAGAAGATAATGTTAACAATATTATGGCCAAAGAACTAAATGACTTTCGTGGTTGGGAATGTTGGGCAGGTGTACAAAACATTACCATAAGCAATACCGGTGACGTATATAGAGCTATATGTAAGGTTGGAGGTAAGCTAGGAAATATATATGATGGTTTTGAAATGCCTGAAGAAACTATAATGTGTACTAAACCAAGTTGTGTATGTGCGGCAGATGTGCAATTAACTAAAGCATTACCTAAACACGTTGACAGAGTTAGAATAGGACACGAATCAAAACATTCAAAAGACGCTATTGATGATGAGTTAGATTCTCTTCTAAAGGATTACAAAAATGAAAAGTAATTATATAAAGTTTTACGAAAGAGCCATAGGCAAGATAGGAAAACTTCCTGTTGATAAATCTACATTTTGTCCACTACCATTTAATCATATAAGCACTATGCCACAAGGAGAAATAAAACTATGTTGTAGAGGACAACCTCCACGTGATGGAAGAAATCCAAATGTAAGTGATCCAGATTTTGATTTAAAAGAATACTGGAATGGCGAATATATGAATGAGGTTAGAGATTCATTATTGCTAGGAGAAAAAATACCACAATGTAGAAATTGCTGGAAAATGGAAGCACAGGATATTGTTAGTCTAAGATTAAATAGAATTACAGATACAATGGACCAAGAGACAACAAGAAAAAATGTAATACAGTATTTAGAGCATAGAGAAGTTGATTTTAATATACCTTTACTAGAACTAAAACTATCAAATGTATGTAATTTTAAATGTAGAATGTGTTGGCCAAAAGATAGTTCTAAATGGATGCAAGATTGGGATAAAGTTAAAGAATTTTATGGCAAAGGTGATCAAGAATATATAGGCGATATTGTAGAAAAGAATGATATGTATAAAAGACGTGTTATGAATCTATATGAAAGAGATGAGAAGTTTATTTCACAATTAATAGGATTAATGGAACACGTTGAAGAATTAGAATTTGCTGGAGGGGAGCCACTTATGGATCCCATTCATTATAGAGTTTTAGAAGCAGTACCTAATCCAGAAAAAGTTACATTAAAATATAGTACCAATTTAAGTATTATGAAGTTAGGTAAAAAGCATATTATAGATATATGGAAAAAGTTTAAAAACATTAAACTAACTATTAGTATAGATGGATATAAAGAATTAAATGAACGTATAAGAAGAGAAAGCGATTGGGATTTGCTAAAATCAAACATAGAACTATGTAAATCAGAATTAGATAACCTAGATGTTATAAAAGGTACTACTTGCATTAGTGGCATGAATGCAAAAGAGCTTGGCGAGACTGCTGAAGCTATTGTATTTGAACTTGGTATTCATTGGCATACTAGCCGTCTACAATGGCCAGATTTCCTTCATGCAAACGTTCAGCACCCTACAGAGCTCCAAACAGGAATAGACGGCTTAAAACGGGTATTTGACAGCTTAAACCACCAGGATAGACGCAATACTCCTAGAAGGTTTATGTTAGAAACTCACATCAATGGAGCTATTAGTTGGTTAGAAACTGCTATTAAGAATAATAAGCATGATGAAAAATATGAACAATATCGCAAGTTTAATAATAAGTTGGATCAAATAGATGAAACATAGAATTTTAGTAAACTATCATATGGACGAAAAAGATAAATCTGTAGATTGGTTTGAAAAGTATTTAGAACTAAATTTAGGAAAAAAAGGAAAAGCATGGTGGTCACAAGATGTTACTGATTATTGGGAATGGAATACTAGATGCTTTTATTTTACAAATAAAAGAAAAATGAAACAATGTTGTATGATATTAAAAATGTCAAAAACTACTTGTAAATGTAGAGGATGTGGTACTATCCATATCTTAGGAGAGGACGACAGTGAGTAAAGATAAAGACTTAAAATGGAGTGAATACGATTTTACTGCAACACCGTATAATGATCTAGTTAGAGTAGGTCAACGTACAATGTTGTATAGAGATATGTTTACTGTTAGTTGGCTACTAGGAAGATTCTGTAATTACAAATGTAGTTACTGTTGGCCTTATGCTAGAAGCGATAGAAAAGATCATAGACCTACAGAACTTTGTTTAAAAACTGTAGATGAAATAAAACGTCAAGCTCGTGAACGTGGCTTCAATAGTTTTCATTTTAGTTTAAGTGGAGGTGAGCCAACATTCCACCCTGGCTATTTAGATATAATGAAGCATCTATCAGATGATGCACACAATACAAATTATACAAGTGTACATATGACTTCAAACTGTAGTCGTAATATGAAATGGTTTGGAACATATGTTGATTATGCAAGTAAATTTCATAGAGCAAGTATTACTGCAAGTTTGCATACAGAGCACGTTGACTCAAAAGAAAAAATGCAGGCGTTTGCTGATAAACTTATATTTTGTCAAGAACATGATGTACAAATTACAATTAATCAAGTTATGGTTCCAGAATGGTTTGAAAGAGATTGGGAAAATGCATTGTTCTTTCATGAACAAGGAATTAATGTTACATTAAAACCTCAATCAGATCCTACTGCAAGTAAAATTGTAGACGGCTATACAGATGAAATGAAACAAAGGCTTTATAATGGAATGCCACAAAGAGCATATACAGAAGCTAAAGCACAACAACGACAATTAGTTGTAAGACCTAAACCTAATTTTAAAATTGATAAAGACGATCATTATAGAAAACAAAGTGCAGATGTGCCATGGCATATGCAAATTGAGTTTAGAGATAAAGAAGGCAGTCCTTGGTATATGGATCAAGCAGAAAGATTTAATGCTTTTAATTTTAATAAGTTTGAAGGTTGGGAATGTAGTAGTGGATATAGATCAATTATTATACGTGAACCAGATGGTAGTATTAAAAGAAGTTATAGCTGTCACGATCAGCCTTTAGGAAACATTGAAACAGGATTCAAACTATTTGATGGTCCTGTAAAATGTACTACTGGTGCTTGTGTATCAAGTGCTGATAGTAAAATACCAAAACGTAAACCAGGCACTCAGATGCCATTATTTCCAGGCGATGAAACATTTAAAAAAGGTATTAACTAATACACCACTTAGAATGACAACAAATATGGAACCAACAAAAAAGTTTGCATGGTTACCAAAAAAAATGTCTAGTGGTAAAATTGTTTGGTTTAGCTGGTACTGGATAGAAAGGTATCTAACTAGTGTTGATCCTAGACATAATTGGATAAGAGTAACTCTATTTTCAGAATGGGAATATTTTGTTAAAAAAATGAGCGATTAAATATTGGCCCACTTTGTATTAGCATAGCCATTAGCCTGTGCCCAACGAATAAACAATCCAACTTCTCGACCATGTGCTTCTATTTCCCAAGGAAGATCCCAATACTCAGTTGATTTAGTACAAACACTAGTTGACTTCCATGATGTTTTATTAGTGTGAAAAGTATTACTATCACACATCTCATTACGAGCATACTGTTTAACGTGTACCATTTCGTGTGCCACAGTTTCAAGTATTTGTCTCATACTTAATTTATAATCTACTTCAATATCAAATTCACGTGGATTCTTTGTGTCAGCTAATTTTGTACAATAACCATTTGCGTCATTGATACTTTTAAGACGAATATCTATGTCAAGGGTTCGCATACGTGGCATAAGTTTTTCAATACAGAACTGAACCATACTTTCAACTTTATCACGTTGAGATTTTATTCCACCTGTTACTTCAATATTATTCATTGTCTAATGCTTTCCACTCTTCGTATGTAAGGTAAGTGTCTTGATCTGGATTATAATATTTTCCTTCTTTAGGATCGTAGTAAACTGGCTGACCTGATTTAGTTTGAAAAGGTCCTTCAAGACCAGGACGTTCCTGGTACTTTACTCGATCTAATGTAGGTAAAATATAATAACCCATATGCATCTCCTTGTTTCTAACTATACATATATAATAAGATATCTTGATCGAAAAGTCAACCTTTTTAGTCAAGAAAAAACCCTTGCAGAACAAGGGCTTTAAAATTAATTTAAAATTTCTACAAATTCTTGTACTTGAATACTGCGAAAGTTTGGTAGAAAATAACGACTTTGTCCTTTGATTCTACATTCAAGTAAAGGCTTTTTAAATATATTATCCCAGGCTACTGTATTTGACATATTTTCTCTATCTACAGGAAAATTAATTATAGTTTGGTGTTCTTCATCACCTCTTGGAAGCATCCAACAATATTGCTTTACATTTTTATTTCTATTCTTTTCAATATATGTTTCTGCTGGTGCTAGTTTACATATGGTTTCTTCAGTAACCTCAAGATCTTCTGGAGCCGACCAACCCATATGTGTTAGCCTACTTTTTGTTAAATCAACATATCTGAAGCTTGGTAAAGTTACACAAAGTCCAACCCAACGAGCTTCCATTGGTCTATCTTGAACTGCAAGATACTTTGCCAATGCTAATTGATATTCGCTCATTTCTTCTGGTGCCTTCATTTTAGTCTGAAACAATGAAGTGGCATAATGTTTCCAAGTTTCTTCTGTTTGCTTTATATCTTCTTCAGATAACTTGGGCATCTTACCTTCAGTTATAGCTTCACCTATTTCTTCTCTATCTGCACCTGCATTAAACATTGATGTTGCTAACTGTAGAGCTTGTAAACTAGTAATAGGTAATTGAGTTTGATCTTGAAAGGGATCTCTGTCTTCCTCTATAAATGGATTATGAGGCTTAAATGTTGCAGGCCCTCCTGGTAGCTGAACTGTTACTGCTGAATTGTTATTCTTTGAACTGATTTTTGATATTGCGTCAAGCACATCTTTTGCACTTGGATTTTTTTTATTTGTGATAGACATACTAGTGTCTCCTATGGTTTGTACAATACTGCCATGATGCACCTCACAAGATGTGGGCCCATTACCATTGATATTATCGCTGGACTGCCTGTAGTGTTCACTTGCTAGTACAAGTCGGGCAGTGATTCCGTATTGCCTGGAATATTGTTATAATATACTTTATGATTTGTTGTTTGTCAAGTAAAATAGTTTGATTAAAGTGTGTGATCAGCCAGCTTATTATCAATCATTTGCTTGGCTGTAAAGTATTGATCGCTTGGTGTGTTTAGTTTTTTACGTACATCTGCTAAACTCATACCAGTTGCCTCACGT